>Ga0307408_100003602_pt1 | contig 10551 bp, 8 predicted proteins | sample 322Cmetagenome_FD_202116 | JGI IMG/M metagenome (GOLD analysis project Ga0307408, IMG submission 202116) | Maize rhizosphere microbial communities from greenhouse at UC Davis, California, United States - 322HYB-C-3 | ecosystem: Host-associated > Plants > Roots > Rhizosphere > Soil | place: USA... | reverse complement strand
GCGCTAACGCAGCGGCCGATGCGCTATGACGAGGCGGTCACCAAATACTTCTTGGCGCAATATGTCCGGACACGTGAAAGCTGGATTCCGGCGGCCGCCGAGGAAAACTTCCGGTCGGTAACCATCCTCTCCCAGCCGTCGGAACAACAACGCTGGGCGCGCTTCTACAGCAGCAACAACGCCGCCAGTCCCCAAAACGCGTGGGGTAAGAACGCGGTTGTCCAGGCGCGGGTTCGCAACATAGCGTTCATCAACGACCGGGTCGCCAACGTCCGTTTCACGCGGATCGTGCAGACAGAGACCGACACGCAGAGCAGCGATTGGATCGCGACCGTGACCTTCGCCTATGCCAACGCGCCCATGGCCGAAGGGGATCGCTATCGGAACCCCCTGGGATTTCAGGTCGAGAATTACCGTGCCGATCCGGAGGTCGTGCGATGAGGGCGATCCTTCTGGGCACCTACTTCGCGCTCATGCCGATCGCGACTGCAAGCGCGGTGGAGATCCCCCAGGGCAGCGCGTCGGATCCGCGGGTGAAATTCGTCAATTATGAGGAAACCCAGGTTTATCGCATCGTCGGCACCTTTCGTACCGCCACGCAGATTGTGTTGAGCGAGGACGAGACGATCCAGAATGTGGCTCTGGGCGATACGGTGTCGTGGGAGGTCGCAGTTGCCGGTCACATCCTGTTCCTGAAGCCCAGGGAGCGGGCCGGACCAACCAACCTTATCATCACCACATCGCGGGGCGGTATGCTGCGCAGCTATGCATTCGAACTCACTGCGCGGAGCGGCCCGATAACCGGACGCAACGGTCAGGCTTACTTCCAGGTCCGGTTTCGTTATCCAAAGGACGATGCCGCCCGGGCGGAGCGCTTGCGAGCGGCACAGGTCGCGATGCAGGCAGCGGCGCTGGAGGCCCGCGCCGTGCGCGGCGCGCTCGACCATGCTGTGATCGAAGGGCCGCGCAACCTCAATTACAGGATACAGGGCTCCAGCGACCTGCAGCCGTCAGAAGTCTCTGACAATGGCCAGTTCACCGTGCTGCGCTTCCCGGCGAACCGTGAAATGCCTGCTATCTATCTTGTGCGACCTGACGGTTCGGAAACGCTCGTGCCTTTCGACGTGCGCGATGAATTCGTCGTTGTACACCTCGTCGCGCATCAGCTCCGGCTGCGTCGTAACCGCGAGGTCCTGTGTATCTTCAACCTGGCTCCCGAGCCTTACGGCGTCGATCATGGCACGAACACCGGTTCGCCTCATGTGGAACGCACCATCACCAGCCCGCAGGAATAAGTCATGGTCGATGAACCCAGCCCTGTCGTGCGCCCAGCCTATGGCCGCGCGGATCCGACGCCCGAAAAGGATGAGATCTTTCAGGAGCGCGGGATCGAACCCATCGGGGGGATGACACCAGCCCGACGTAACACGGCACTCATCGTTGCCGGAACGGCCATGGTCCTCGGCATCTTGTGGGTCAATTCCGGGACGGGCCAGCAGGGTACACGCCGCGATCTCACCGCGCCGGCCAGCGCCGTTCGCGATCGGGCGGATATCGTTGCGCGTGAGACGGTCGATTATGCGGCTGTAGCGCCGCGTTCGCTGGGCTCTGCAGGGGCCGATCCCAATGCGCCGGTCCTGAACCCGGCGGCCGGAACCCCGAACGCTGATGGGCAGATAGTCCCCGCCATGCAGCCCGGCGCACCGCCTGCTCAGGGCGCGGCGGCGGGTCGGCCCAATCTTGCCGAGCAGGCGCGGCGCTCGACCCTCATCGCATATGGCGGCCGAGATAGCGGGATGGATGCGAGGGAGCGATCGTCGGCGATGGATACGCCAGTGGGCTCACCAACCGACATTCCGGGAACGCGGGCGGCAGATGGCAAGGCCCCCAATGCTCTCGATTTGCTCAGGCAAAGCTCGGCGGTGGGCGAGGCGCGTGCCTCCATGCTGCCAAACCGGAACTTCCTGATCACCGCTGGAACGCTCGTCCCCTGCATCCTGCAGACCGCCATGAACTCGGCCCAACCGGGCTATACCTCCTGCCTGATCCCGCGAGACGTCTATTCCGAGAATGGGCGTGTGGTCTTGATGGAGAAGGGCACGCGCGTGCTGGGCGAATATCGCGGCGGAATCAGCCAAGGGCAAAACCGCCTGTTCGTTTTGTGGACGCGGGCCGTCACTCCGCAGGGCGTGCGCATCGATCTGGCTTCTCCGGGATCCGATGCGCTGGGGCGGGCGGGGCTGGCCGGATCGGTCGACAGCTTTTTCTGGGCGCGGTTCGGCGGTGCTCTGCTGCTCTCGCTGGTTGACGACGCTGCGTATATCGCGGGGCAGTCAGCCTCGAGCGGCAATGGCAACTTCAATAATGTCACCCGCGCGCCGAGCGAAGGCGCGGCGATTGCCCTCCAGAACAATATCAATATTCGCCCCGTTTTGAAGAAGAACCAGGGCGAAGAGGTCGGCATTTTCGTCGCCAAGGACTTCAACTTCGCCGATGTCTATAATCTGGAACTGCGGCGGTGAGCCATGCGCGATACCGCCGTCCTTCGCCATTATCTCGCGCCGCTGCTCCCGCTGCTTGAGCCGGATGATGTCACCGAGCTGGTGATCAACCGTCCTGGCGAAGCCGGGATCGAGGATCGGGGAGGGTGGCGTTGGCATGATCTGCCCGAGGTCGACAGCGACTGGCTGGCGACGCTTGCCGTTGCAGCGGCAAGTTTCACCCATCAGGATATAGATGGTCAGGTGCCGATCTGCTCGACCGTTCTCCCCGGCGGGGAACGGTGCCAGATTGTCATTCCATCCGTCACCCCCAGCGGCTGCCCATCGTTCACGATACGAAAGCCTTCGACGGTGACGCTGCCGATCGACGCACTGGCGCAGGCCGGACTTTTCGACACGACACGGGCGACAGCCAAGGGTCTTACCGACGTCGATGCGAGACTCGTCGCGCTGCGCGATGCCGGTGACTGGCCAGAATTTTTCAAGGTCGCGGTCGCTGCGCGCAAGAATATTCTGGTGAGTGGCGCGACTGGGTCGGGCAAGACCACCTTGGCCAAGGCGCTCATCCAGCTCATCCCGGCCCATGAGCGGCTCTTGACGATCGAGGACACGCGCGAGCTGATCGTGCCGCACCGCAATGTCGTCCATATGATCTATTCCAGCGAAGGGCAGGGGCTCGCGAAGGTCGGCGCCAAGCAACTGTTGGAAAGCGCGCTGCGAATGCGGCCAGACAGAATCCTGCTGCAGGAACTGCGCGACGGCACAGCCTTCTTTTATCTGCGCAACGTCAATTCCGGGCATCCCGGCTCCATCACAACGGTTCATGCTGGCTCGGCCGCCGGTGCGTTCGAGCAACTGACCCTCCTCGTCAAGGAATCCGAGGGCGGGCGCGACCTTGCCCGTGACGATATTCGCGGCCTTTTGCGCATGTTGGTGGACGTGGTTGTCCAAACGCGGCGGCAAGCCGGACGGTTTGAGGTCGAGGAGGTCTATTTCCAACCGAGGATCAGCGATGCCGGGTCAGCCTAGTCTCTGGTCGATCGGCATTGGGACGGCCGGTGCCCTTCTGCTCTGGCTCGCCATAGCTCTGGCTGTAGCCTTGTTCGGCTTGGGGCAGATCGGTCCCGATACCAACCTCCGCGCGCTTCCAGCGTGGCTCTGGTATTATCGCGATGATCCTCTGCTTCTCGACTGGTTGAAGCGCGGCGGCCTTGCCGGCGGAATGGTCGTCGCGGTCCTGGCTGCGGCTTTCTTCCGCAAACGTCCGGCCCTGCATGGCAGCGCGCGCTTCGCGCATGAGAGCGAGATCCGCCGCGAGGGACTTCGTGCGCCCGCTGGCATCGTAGTCGGAAAAAAGGCCGGGCGGTTCCTGATCTTCGGCGGCAGCGAGCATGTCCTGCTCGAAGCGCCTACTCGGGCCGGCAAAGGCGTGGGCGTCGTCATCCCCAATCTGTTGACTTGGCCGGACTCGGTTGTCGTCCTGGACGTAAAGCGCGAAAATTGGGAGGCGAGCGCCGGGTATCGGTCCAGGGCCGGACAGGATGTGTATCTATTCGATCCTCTGGACGCTGAAGGTCGCTCTGCCCGTTACAATCCCTTGTCGCATATCCACCGGAGCGATGAAGTCGAGGTGATCAACGAACTTCAGAAGATCGGGGTCATGCTGTTTCCCGCGCCCGAACGGTCAGACCCGTTTTGGGCGGAGGCGGCGAGGGCTGCGTTCGCGGGCGTCGGCGCCCTCATCGCGTCGAACCCGGGCCTGCCGTTCACGATCGGCGAGATCTATCGCCATCTTACAAGCGGCGATCCCAAGACAGAGCTTCCAGCCCAGCTCGACGAGGCGAAACGAGCAGGGCGGCACCTCAGCCAGCCCTGCATCTCGGCGGTCCAGGATTTTGCGTCAGCGTCCGACAACACCTTCTCCGGCATCAAGCAGACCATAACGGCCAGGCTTAATCTCTGGCTCAACCCGGTGGTCGACGCCGCGACGGCGACGAGCGACTTCGATCTGCGTGAGGTTCGGCGGCGGCGCATGTCGATTTATCTGGGGGTCTCGCCGGACAACATCGATCGGATCGCCCCGGTCTACAGCCTGTTTCTGCAGCAACTTGTCGATCTCAACACACGTGATCTGCCCGATCCCGCCAGCAACGTGCCCGTTCTGGTTCTGCTCGATGAGTTTGCCCGGCTTGGAAAAGCGTCGGTCATTGCCAGCGGCTTCTCCTATGTCGCGGGCTACGGGCTTCGCCTGTTGCCGGTGATCCAGAGCCGCGCCCAGCTGCGCGCAATATATGGCCCGGACACGACCGACGAGATCATCGCCAATTGCGGCGTCGAGGTGGTGTTCACCCCCAAGGAATTAAAGGTCGCCAACGAGCTGTCCGAACGGCTCGGCTTCCTGACTTTGAGCGTAAAATCCCGCACGCGAACTATCCATGGGATGCTGGCCAACAGAAGCATCTCGGAGTCCGACCAGCGCCGGGCATTGCTCCTTCCGCAAGAGCTTATGCAGATGGGGAAGGGTGAGCTGATCATCCTGCGCGCTGGAATTCCGCCTGTCCGCGGTCGCAAGATCATCTATTTTCGCATGCCCCGGTTCACCCGCCGGGTCATTGCGCCGCCGACGCTGCGTACGCGCCCGATCATGTCCAGCCTGTCTGCGATCAGAAATAGTTCTGCTGTGCCGACCAAAGCTACCCCTTCGGCTGAGGAAGTGACCGAGAATGCGGGCGGCTCCGTCCAAGAGGAGGAGATGATGATGCGAGAAATGAGCGACGCCGAGCGCCTGGGCGCGGCAGAGATCACCGACGATATGCTCGTGCTGGGTGACCTGGCCGACCTTCCGCCGCCGGGCGACGAGGCTGCCGCCTTGGCCTTTGTTTCTGCGATGATCGATCGCGCCCTCATACAGCCAGCGGATCAGTCCGGGGCAATTTCTGGAGAGAGGACTGCCCATGGCCGCTGAAGAGAAAAATCCCCCTCGGGACCGGAAGGCGGGCAACGCCATCAGCGTGGACCAGGTCACGCCGGCCAAAGCCGCGGCCATGCCTGCCCAGAAAGAAAAGGACAGTGTGGCAACCGACAAGCCGAAGGGAAAATCCACGCCGGTCCCGGAAACGATAGCGCCGAATGATGTGCCCGAGGCACTGCGCCGACGCTATTTCACCGCAGCCAGTAAATGGTCGGGCGAGCCCGCCTATTTTACCACTGCCCAGGCGAAGGAGCCGGCCTTTCGCGACCAGGGGCGCAGACTTGTCACCGCCAGTGAGAGCGAGGAGGTCGTGCGGGATCTCGTGGCGATCGCCCAGCATCGCGGTTGGTCGCGTCTCCATGTCAGTGGTAGTGAAACTTTCCGCCGGGCGGCGTGGATGGAGGCGAGCCGACGAGGGTTGGAGGTGAAAGGCTATCGGCCATCGGAACGCGATCTGCAGGAGCTTGACCGCACGCGCCGCGATGCGAGCCGTAACAGCATTGCGCCAGCAGTCGATGCGGCGACGAAGGAAAGGCCTCGCGCGACTCTCGGCCAAGGCCGCGCCACGGACCGCAGCGGCACGTCGGACAGAAGCGACCGCAATCAAAGAGCGGCCCAAACCCAGCTGCGGGTCATGGAGGCTGTCGTGCGCACAGCGCTTTTCGACAATCCCGAAGCGATCACCAGGGTGATGAAAGTCGCGACTAGCCGGATGCAGGCTCATGTGCAGGAAGGACGTCAGATCCGTCCCGCCATGGTGAGGGACGTGCGTGAGCGCAAGGTCGATGCTTCGCCTGAGAAAGTGCCCGGCGTTAAAGCGCGGGCGCCGGCACAACGGACGCGAGGACGCTGAACCGGTCGATTATGGGCGATGACTGATTGGCTTCGAGTGCAATTCCATCCAGAACGGAGGAAAAGCACACGCATAGAAGGCTGAATTAATAGATCATATCTGATAAAAATACAGATCTAATTTGTCATATATGGTATTTACAATGCTAATGCTCTATCGGCCTGTTCGTGGAGAAATGCTGGCTCATAATGTTTGGCGAGCGATCCTGTGACGCCCGCTACCTTTAAGGCTGCTCGCCACTGGACCGCTATCCGCTTCGCCATATTCCTTATGATCTGACGGGCGCCCGCTTGTGAGATTTCGAAGAAATCCGAGTCTTCGAGCGCGGTCTCGATTGATCGTTCATGACCTCCGCCCTCGAAGATTGCCGTCTCCAGATGGGGATTGCGATCGGGCGCCGGATTTACGTCGAACATGGGAGAGAGACGCCACTTGCCTGAGCCCACGTACAGAAAGCCATGGTTCTTCAGATGGTCGTCCTTGTTGGAAACAAGGATGGTGAATATCAGACGGCGGTAGAGTTCCTGGAAGTTTTCAGCCGGATCTGCGCCTGCCATCCGGATGAAGTCTGCAATCTCGGTGTAGGAGCCGAGATCGACGCCGGTCTTGCCGAGCGCTGTACGCGCGGAAATATAAGGAATCCGACCCTTTCCATGCCTGTCGAAGCGCTTGATGAGGGCAACGGGGAAGGGCGTATCGGTGAGCTCAAGCCGCGCTTCAGGTGTGCGGATTCCGCAGGCGACCGCGAGATTCAGGGTCGCAACCTCGACGCGTTCGATAGGCAATTGGTCGTGGACAGAGGTAAACTTCGCCAGCCAGAGTGTATCCGCCTCAAGGACATTGGCTTTGGGACGAGCTCCACCCGATCCTCCGGCGCCGGCCAAGGCCGCAAGGTCGGCCGCCGAGATGTCCTGGCCCTGTTCATAGGCGCGTGCAATGGCGGTGATGGCCTGAAGGTCGACCAGGCGGGGAACGGCTTCGGGAGCACCGCCACAGATCACCTCGCCCTTGTCGTCGAGGAAGCGAAGTGCGCCTTGCCGGCAGGTGTCATCGGACAGGGTCAGATATTCGAACTCGGCAAGCCCGCTGCCATAGGCACGTTCCAGCAGGGCACGTCCCCACGTGTCTGGCGCAGCGTCAGCGAAGGCGCCAGCCAGCGCATCGCGCACCATGCCTGATTGTGCCGAGGCATGATAAGGGCCGCCTTCTAGCGGCAGGTCGGGCTGCATAGCGAAACTGCGCGGATTCGTTGCCCAGGAGGGGTCGTAGGAAAAGACCGAGTATTGCCGCGGTCCGCTATGCGTGTAGCGCAGCAAACCAATCGGCGTTCGGCTTTCGCCTAAAGCGACATGGGCGGTAAAGTCCGTCATTAGAAGGCGACGCCATCCGGATTGACGGTATCGTCTTTATCATCGCCGCTAACGCGCTGCTTGCTTTGCCGGCGCAGGGTCGACGCATAAGAGCGGCCGCGTTTGGGTAATTGCTCCTCGGCAAGCGCCAGACCAAGACCGTCATGCCGGACGTCAAACAGGTCCGCAAACCGTTCGATCAGACCGAGAGCGACGAGAACATCCGCCAGTGCGCCAATGCCGACGCCCGGATCACCCTGTTCGAGGCGGGCGACTGTGCTCGGCGAAGTTCCAGCGCGCACGGCGAGATCGGCGCGCGCGATGTGGCGGCGCAGCCGCGCTGTCCGAATATCATGACCCAACCTTGCCAAAGCTGATTTCGATTTCAGAGAGCCCATAACAAAAATCCAAATATGAACTATTATAGCTATATATGCGTCATATATGACTGATTACAAAAATCCGCAATAGGCGCCATGTCTCAGGAATGACCTGAAGGCGGCCAAAAGGCCATCCGGGAGAGCAAGCAGGCCCTCGCGGAGCTGACGAGAACCCCCATGCTGGCGGTTTTATGATAAAGATGGGACCGTCATCAATAATGCTGAGAAATTCCTCACGGATCGTAGGAATCAGGCGGAACCACTTCTGCCAGATGCGCGTCCCCCGCCTGCGTCCATCAGCTTGAATCCACGTATCGGGCATGCCCTTCTTCCCGGAAAAATGCCGGCGCGCAGCGGCTTCACCGTGCATAAAAACGGTGAGTTGATCCATTGGCGGTGTCATTTTATGCCGGGTATCCCTGTTTCGCCGAGCCTTTAACAGGCAGCGATTGGCGGCTATATCCGTACATTTAATGGCAAAAACGAAAGGAAATCAAATCAATTAAATGTAGCCAATCTTTTCCTAATGATTTAACAATAAATGCGAGGGAGACGTGCTTAGCTGTGACCGTGATCATTACCACCTGCACCAATCGCAAGAGGAAGGCGGTCTCCGACGAACTCCGCATTTGCGCGTTGAAACCCACCGGGCTTGCTGAGGTGGCGGGGCAGTGGGGGCGGAGACTGGCTTCCGCGGACGAGCTTCATCTCCCCGCCGCGATCTACGGGGGTAGGGGATTCCAAGAGGCCCGGAGCGTGGCGTCCGCGCTCGATGCGCGCCTGCTCATTGTTTCAGCAGGGTTGGGGCTGATCGATGCAATCGATGAGATCCCGTCCTATGCTTGTACGATCGTCACCGGGGTGTCCGACAGTGTCGCCTCGCGGGTCGAAGGGGCTTTCTCCTCAGCGCAGTGGTGGTCCGCTCTCAATAGGGTATCACCTTTCGGGCTAACTTTGCACGATGCCGTCGACGGCTCTGACGGTCTTATTTTTGCTGCCCTTTCGGACGCCTATATCGAGATGGTCGCGGACGACCTGCTGGCATTGCCTTCCGACGTTCTCGGCCGACTGAGATTGTTCACTCGGGCACCGCTTGAGCGCGTCAAGGCTGGCCTTCGTCCTTTCGTGATGCCGTATGATGAGAGGCTGGACGGCCCCGACAGTCCAATCCCCGGCACGATCAGCGATTTCTCTGGCCGTGCCCTCCGCCATTTCGCAGATGCGATTTTCTCACCCGATGATCGTCGGTCGCTGGCAGAGCATACGCAGGCGGTGCATAGCGCGGTCGCAAAATGGCGGAAGCCCGAACGCCCCGTGCGTTTGCGGCTGGAGGACGAGGCGATCCTCTCCATCATGCGCAATCACTGGGGTGATCCCAAAGGAATGTCGCTTCCCCGGCTTCGGGGTGAGTTCAATGTGGCCTGCGAGCAAGGGCGTTATGCCGGGCTCGCAAGGATCATTCGGAGCGAGCAAGCATGACCGCGCGTGAATTTCTAAGAGTCCGAGCCGTAAAGGCTGAGCAGGGCGGTGGCACTGGGGTCTTTGCCTTCTTCCTCTACGGCGCTGATATCGACCGCATCGCAGATATTAGTCGGGTCCGACGTGAGGACCACGAACTTAAGGGTTTTCAGCGCCGCGAAATCCGCGAGCATGTCAAGGAGATCACAACTTTCCTGGACAGCGGCCCGGTGCTCTTTCCGAACGCCATTATTCTGGCGCTTTCGCCAGAGGTGGATTTCGCGTCTGCCCGCGGGCGAGCACCGGGCAACATGTGTGAAGTCGGAGATGCTGGAACACTCAGCATCCCTCTTTATCCGGAGGGAAGTAGGCCGGCTTGGATAGTTGATGGACAGCAGCGCTCGCTTGCTTTGGCAGCCGCCAAGAACCGACAGATTGCTGTGCCGATTATCGGCTTCGTTTCCGATGAGGTTGCCACGCAGCGAGAGCAATTTATTCTGGTGAACAAGTCGAAGAAGCTCCCCACGGGGCTCATTGACGAACTGCTGCCTGAAGTGACTGTCCAACTCCCGAGGAACCTCGCGGCGCGTCAGTTGCCTAGCCAACTGTGCAACGTGCTGAACACTGACCCGAAGTCGCCGTTTTATGGCCTGATCAAACGGGAGTCCGATCCTAAGAGTGCGACAGGGATCGTAAGCGATAACGCTTTGATCGAGACTATGAAGGCGAGTCTGCGGACCACCGCTGGCGCCCTCGGGCAGTTCAAGCACAACGGAGACGGTAACGACACCACATCCATGTATGACACCCTGGTCACGTTCTGGTCGGCGGTGCGGGACACGTTCCCAGATGCCTGGGGAAAGCCGCCGAAAGACAGCCGGCTTATGCACTCCGTTGGCATCCGGGCGATGGGCGCTCTGATGGACACGATTATGTTTCGCACGGACGGCTTTGCGGACAAGGCGGCGGTGGTCCGGGAGATTCTCAGTCGGCTCGCCCCGCAATGCCGGTGGACCGCAGGCCGCTGGCAAGGGCTCGG
>Ga0307408_100003600_pt1 | contig 10552 bp, 8 predicted proteins | sample 322Cmetagenome_FD_202116 | JGI IMG/M metagenome (GOLD analysis project Ga0307408, IMG submission 202116) | Maize rhizosphere microbial communities from greenhouse at UC Davis, California, United States - 322HYB-C-3 | ecosystem: Host-associated > Plants > Roots > Rhizosphere > Soil | place: USA... | reverse complement strand
ACCATGATGGTTACGGGCACAGGATTTAGTGGGGAGTGAAGAAGAAGACACGCGGCCAGCACGCGGATACATAGAGGAGACACGCTGCCTGACAGTATGCTGTTGGCCGCCGCCACAAGCGGGGTTAAATGGCCGGGGTGGTGAAAAAAAAGATTCAAAACGCACCCGAGGGTGCGTTTTTTTTTGCCCTATCCTGGCGCACTGGTGTAGCATGATTGCCACAGTTTTATTGGAGTAAGCGTGACCGAAAAACAACATGTTGGCAGGGATTTCAGCGCCATCATCCACCTCCCGTTCGGCGCCATGGGTGTCGGCACGGCCGGCGCAGTCGTGACCGAAATGTTCTACCTGCCCGGCGCTACGCCGGAGAAGGCGCCCACCAACGCGCTGGCTGAAAAAGCCGTGCAGCAGCTGCTGGCCTATTGCGACGATGCCGACTATGTATTCGACCTGCCGCTGGCGCTGCGCGGCAGCGAATTCCAGCGCCGCGTCTGGCAGTCGCTGCGCGAAATCCCGCGCGGCCAGGTGCGCACTTACGGTGAACTGGCCAAGCACCTCGATTCCGTCGCGCGTGCCGTGGGGCAGGCTTGCCGCACCAATCCCTTCCCGCCGCTGGTGCCTTGCCACCGCGTGATGGGCGCCAACAGCCTGGGCGGCTTTGCCGGCAGCGACGACCAGAACGGCTTCACCCTCGGCGTCAAGCGCTGGCTGCTGGCCCACGAAGGACATAAAGAGTATCAATGGCAGCAGGCAACCTTGCTCTGATCGACGAGTTCTGCGACAGCCTGTGGCTGGAAGACGGGCTGTCCAAAAATTCGCTCGATGCCTACCGGCGCGACCTGACTGCCTTTGCCAAATGGCTGGAAACGGCACGGCCCTCGGTCGGCAGCCTGCACGCCGTCGGTACCGCCGACCTGCAAGCCTACTTCGCGGCGCGCCATGAAGGCACCAAGGCCAGCTCGGCCAACCGCCGGCTGTCGGCGCTCAAACGCTTCTACCAGCTCGCCCTGCGCCAGCGCTATGTCTCGGAAGACCCCTGCCTGCGCATGTCCTCGGCCAAGCAGCCGCTGCGCTTCGTCCACACCCTGAGCGAAGGGCAGGTGGAAGCGCTGCTGGCTGCGCCCGACCTGCGCACCCCGCTGGGCATCCGCGACCGCACCATGCTGGAGCTGATGTATGCCAGCGGCCTGCGCGTGTCGGAGCTGGTGGCCCTGAAGACGCTCGAACTGAGCATGAACGACGGCGTGCTGCGCATTACCGGCAAAGGCGCCAAGACCCGCCTGGTGCCGTTCGGCGAGCAGGCGCGCCTGTGGATCGAGCGCTACCTGCGCGAAGCGCGCGGCCTCATCCTCGACGGCCAGCAAGACGACGCCTTGTTCATCACCGGCCGCGGCGGGCCGATGACGCGGCAAATGTTCTGGGTCGTGGTAAAAAAGCATGCATTAAAGGCAGGCATCAGCGCACCGCTCTCGCCGCATACGCTGCGCCATGCTTTTGCCACGCACTTGCTGAACCATGGCGCCGACCTGCGCGTCGTTCAGTTGCTTTTGGGCCACTCCGACATTTCCACCACACAGATCTATACCCACGTTGCCCGCGAGCGCCTGAAGCAGATTCATGCGCTACATCATCCGCGCGGATAATTTCGTTTGCGCAGCGCCGCCAATCGGCCTAATGTAGGCTTTCAGGAGGTATTTCCATGGCAAAGACGAATTTCGCATTCGAAAAACGCCAGCGAGAGCTGGAGAAGAAACGCAAGGCCGAAGAAAAAGCGCAGAAAAAGCTTGCTTCCAAGAACCGGCCCGCCGACGAGCAGGAGGCCGACGAAGCCGGTTACGAGAACGAAGAAACCGATACCACCAGCCCTGAATAGCCGAGCCCGTGTCACACCTTGGGGTCACACCCCAAATGGGACACGGGCTCTTCTGTTTGGGGTGCCGTCACGTCCCCGCTCAAGCAGGGACTGTTCGGGCGAAAACTGTTTACGCGGCTTCGGCCACGCCAGTCTTTTCCGCGGCCGGCGCATCGTCGTGGTGGCCGCGGCGCAGCCAGCGCTGGGCGCGCTTGCCGAAGGAATCGAGGTAGGTATAGGCCACCGGCACCACCACCAGCGTCAGCAGGGTGGAGGTGATCACCCCGCCAATCACGGCGCGGCCCATCGGCGCCTGGGTCTCGCCGCCTTCACCCAGGCCGATCGCCATCGGCAGCATGCCGAAGATCATTGCCAGCGTCGTCATCAGGATCGGCCGCAGGCGCACCTGCCCGGCCGCCATGATGGCGTCGAACTGGCTCATGCCGTCGCGCTGGCCGTGGTTGGTGAAGTCCACCAGCAGGATCGCGTTCTTGGTGACGAGGCCCATCAGCATGATCACGCCGATCACGGAAAACACGTTCAGCGTGGAGCCGGTCGCCAGCAGCGCCATCAGCACGCCGATCAGCGACATCGGCAGCGACACCATGATCGCAATCGGCTGCAGGAAGCTGCCGAACTGCGAAGCCAGCACGATGTAGATGAACACCACCGCGATACCCAGCGCCGTAATGGCGCCATTCATGGTTTCCGCCATCTGCTGCGCGTTGCCGGCCACGTCGAAGCGCACGCCATCCGGCAGCGTCATCGAGTCCATGGCCTTCTTCACGTCGGCATCGACGTCCCCGGCCGGGCGGCCTTCGGTGCCGGCGTAGACGGCCACGCGGCGCTGCAGGGCCTGGCGCTTCAGTACCTGCGGGCTGAAGCCCGGCACGAAGTCGACCACCTGGCGCAGCGGCACCATCAGCGGATTGCCGTCCGGGCCGGTCTTGCTTGAGGTGAGCGACAGGTCGGCCAGGTCGGCGATGCGCTGGCGGCCCGATTTCGGCAGCTGCACGTTCACTTCATAGTTCTGGCCGTCGGCAGCCAGCCAGTAGCTGGCCGTGTCGCCCGCCACGAAAGGACGCATGGCGCTGCCAATCTGCTGCACGGTGAGACCCAGGTCGCTGGCCAGTTCGTTGTTGATCTTGATCAGGGTCGATGGGTTGGCGCCTTCCTGGCTGTATTCCAGGTCGGCGATGCCCTTGATCTTGCGCATCTTGGCCATCAGTGTCTGCGCGGTCTGTTCCAGCTTCGCTTCGTCGGTGCCAAGGATGGCGATGAAGATCGGCTTCTGGCCCACCGACATGGTAATTCCGGGAATGCGCTCCAGGCGCTTGCGGATCGCGCCTTCCAGCTTTTGCTGCGACTGGCGGTGGGTCTTCTTCGCGTCGGTCAGTTTCAGCCGCATGAAGGAGGTATGGCGGCCGCCCTGGTCCCCGACGTTTGCCAGCACGGCATCGATCTCCGGGAATTCCTTCAGCGCCGCTTCCACCTGCTTTACCTTGGCGTCGTTGTATTCCAGGCTGGAGCCGACCGGCACTTTGAATTGCAGGAAGATCTGGCCCTGGTCGGTTTCAGGGAACATCTCGCCGCCAATCATCGGCACCAGCATCAGGCTGCCCACGAACATTGCGAGGGCCGAGGCCAGCGTCAGCTTGCGCCATTTCAGCGCGAAGGCCAGCACCTTGCCATACAGCTTGTGCACCTTCTCCACGCCATGCTCGACCTTTTCCATGATGCGGCCCAGCCACGGCAGGTATTTGAAGCGGTCCTTGACCGGGTCATGCCACACCGAAGACAGCATCGGGTCCAGCGTGAAGGACACGAACAGCGACACCAGCACCGCCACCGTCACGGTTACGCCGAATTGCAGGAAGAAGCGGCCGATGATGCCGTCCATGAAGGCCACCGGCACGAACACGGCGACGATCGCAAACGTCGTCGCCATCACGGCGATGCCGATTTCATTGGTACCGTCTTCCGCCGCCTTGCGGTGGTGCTTGCCGAAGCCGAGGTGGCGCACGATGTTTTCACGCACCACGATGGCGTCGTCGATCAGCAAGCCAATGCACAGCGACAGCGCCATCAGCGTCAGGAAGTTCAGGGTGAAGCCGAACGCCTTCATCGCAATGAAGGAGGCCAGCACCGAGATCGGCAGCGTCAGGCCCGTGATGATGGTCGAGCGCCACGAGTGCAGGAAGAAGAACACGATCACCATGGTCAGGACCGCGCCTTCGATGATGGTGCGCTTGACGTTATCCAATTGCGCCTGCACGCGTTCGGACTGCGAATCCATGATCTTGATCTTGATATCGTCCGGCAGCGTCTTGCGCAGGTTTTCCGCCACCTTCAGGATGCCGTTGCCGACTTCCACCACGTTGGCATCCTGCACCTTGGTAATGTCCAGCGATACGGCGCGCTTGCCGTTGACGCGCGAGATCGACTGTTCCTCGGCCTCGCCGTCGACCACGTCCGCCACCTGGTCCAGGTAAACCGGGCCGTTGGCGCGGCGTGCCACGATAATCTTGTTGAATTCCGCCGCTTCTTTCAGCTTGCCTTCAACGCGCACCAGGGTTTCGGTGACGTCGGCAGTCAGGCGGCCGGCAGGCAGGTTGGCATTGGTGTTCTGGATCGCGCGCATTACTTCGTCCACGCCCACGCCTTGCGCACGCATGTCGGCAGGGCGCAGGCTGACCAGCATCTGGCGCTTGGTGGTGCCGAAGACACGCACCTGGCCGACGCCCGGCACGCCCTGGAAGCGCTTGGCCAGGATCTGTTCGGTCATGGTGGACAGTTCGCGCAGGCTGCGCTTGTCCGAAGTGAAGGACAGGCTGACAATAGGCTGGTCGTTCTCGCCTTCTGCACGGGCGATGAAGGGCTCCTTCGCTTCACGCGGGAACTTGGGGCGCACCAGCGCGATCTTGTCGCGCATGTCCTGCATCGCCTTGTCCATATTGGTGGACAGTTCGAATTCGACATAGACGCCGGCCTTGCCTTCCCATGAGTTGGCGCGGATGGTCTTGACGCCGGACACGGTGTTGACGATGTCCTCGATCGGGCGCGTGATGTCGTTCTCCACTGCTTCCGGCGAGGCGCCCGGATACATCACTTCAATCGCGGCAAACGGGAAGGAAACGTTCGGCATGGATTCCACGCCGAGGCCCTTGTAAGAGAAGATGCCAAGCACCATCAGCGCCACCATCACCATGGTGGCAAAGACAGGCTGGCGGATCGAGATTTTTGTGATCCACATGGCGGCGCCCCTTAGCCTTTAGCCGCAGCCAGCATGGCCGGCTTGGCGGCGGGAGCACTTGCGGGAGCCGCCAGCTTCACCTTGGCACCCGGCTTCACGCCTTCCAGCTTGGAGATGATGACATTGGCACCCTTGTCCAGGCCCCCGGTCACTTCGGCCAGGCCAACGTCTTCGCTGCGCAGGCCAAGGCTGACCGGCTGCGACACGACGATGCCGTTGGAAACCAGATAGACCACTTGCTTGCCCGCTTCTTCACGCAGGGCAGCCAGCGGTACCATCGGCGCTTCCTTGCTGCGTTCGGTGGTGATATTCCCTTTGGCGAACATGCCGCCGCGCAGCACGCCGTCGGCATTCGGAACCGAAATATAGACCAGCATGGCGCGCGAGCCGGCTTCCGTGGTCGGGTTGATGCGCGCTACCTTGCCGCTGAATTCGCGCTTGGCGAAACCGTCGACGCGGAAGCTGGCTTCCTGGCCGATTTTCACGCGCGGGATATCGGTGGTGGGCACTTGCGCTTCCAGCGTCAGCTCCTGCAGGCCGACGATGGTGTAGACAGGCATGTCAGGCGCGACTTTATCGCCCGCCTGGACATGGCGTTTGGAGATGATCCCGCTGATCGGGGCATGGATCACGCTGTCGTTCAGCGCGATGCGGGCCAGTTCGACCATGGCGGAAGCAGATTTGACATTGGCATGTGCCAGTTCGACGGCATTGGCCGTGGTATCGAAGCTGGTCTGCGAGATGAATTTTTGCGACAGCAGCGCTTTCGCGTTGTATTCGTTCTTCTGGGCCATGGACAGCCTGGCCTGGGCTTCTTCCAGCATGGCCTGCTGCTGGGCCAGGCGCGCTTTCAGGTCGGCCTGGTCAAGGCGCGCCAGCACCTGGCCTTCCTGCACAGAGACGCCCTCGCGCAGTGCTGCTTCCTGCACCTGGCCGGAGACTTTCGACTTGATGGTGGCCTGGTTGACAGGGATCAGCGACCCCGACAGTGGGAGACCGACCGATAGCGGACGCGCGTCGATGGCGGCAATGTCGGCGCTGGCCAGTTCCAGTACCGGAGCAGGCTTGGCGTCTGCCGCCTTGGGCGCTTCGGCCGGCTTGGCCTGCGATTTCATGATGCTCCAGCCGCTACCCGCCAGGCCCAGTGCTACCAGGCCGATCAGTGGAAGGCGCCAGCGTTTCGGGGATTTCAGGTGCACGGGCTGTGGGCTCATTATTGTCTCTTCGTTAAAGTTGCCCGCTGGCGCGGGTTGCGATGGTGTCACTGTAGGTTTTAACAAGTCCAGCAGCCACGGAAATGCGATAAAGCGCAAAAACGACGACATGAAATGCAAAAAGCGAGGATGGAGCAGCGCCTTCCCGCGCACCTTTGATGCAGCGCAATCGGCGCGCCGCTCGAGGTGGCAAAAATGGGACCATGAGTACCACCATGCCCACTTTGCCGAATGCGTTGACGCCTGCCCATGCCGCGCTCGACTTGATCGCGCGGATGGTCGCGGCGCTCGAGCTGACGCCGCTGGTTTCAGTCTGCAGCTTCAACCGTGATGGCGTGATTACGTTCTGCAACCAGGCTTGCGCCGACATGCTCGGCATTAAGCTCGATGCCGCGATTGGGCAGTCCATGGCGACCTTGTGCTCGCATGGCTTGCGGCAGGCGGAACATGATGCAATGGTGGAAGATGTCTGGCGTAACGGCCACTCTCCGCCGGCAGGAGACTGGCAAATCCAGACCGGCGATGGACGTGAGCTCTGGCTGTACTCGACTTGTATTCCCGTCTGGCACGACGGTGAATTGGCGCAGATCTTTTGCATGCAGGTCGACATCACGCAGCGCCGCAAGGATTTCGATGCGCTGCACGCGGCCGGTGCGAACTTCCACCACATGTTCGAGCGTTCCAGCGATGCCATTTTCCTGCTGCGCGACGGCGTGGTGGAAGAAGCCAACCCGGCGGCCGTGTGCCTGTTCAAATGCGAGGGGCCGGGGCGGCTGGTCGGGCGCAGCCTGCACGATTTTTCGCCGATGACGCAACCATCGGGGCAATTGTCGGCGGAAGCCGAGGCACGCATGGCTGAGGAAGCGCGGCAGGGCGGCAATGCGCACGGCGAATGGCATTATGTGGACTGCGAAGGCTCGCTGTTCTGGGCGGAGGTGCTGCTGACGGCGATTTCCCTCGACGGCAGCAACCTGTATTACGTGGTGGTGCGCGATATTTCCGAGCGCAAGCGCGCCGAGCGCACGCTGCACCTGGCGGCGCAAGTGTTTGAAAACAGCCGCGATGCCATTGTGCTGACCGACCGCGGGCGGCGCGTGATTGCGCTCAACCGCGCGTTCACGCTGATTACCGGCTTCGGGCCGCAGGACATGCTGGGCAAGCCGGTCAGCCTGTACCGCTCAGGCGTGCATGACGAATCGTTCTACCGCGAAGTCTGGACCCAGGTCGATGCCGGCGACCACTGGGAGGGCGAGTCCTGGGGCCGCAAGCGCGATGGCGCGCTGTTTCCCTGCTGGACCAGCATCAGCGCCATCCGCGATAGCGCGGGGCGGGTCAGCAACTACATGGGCATCGTCACCGATATTACGGAGCGCAAGAAAAGCGAGGAGCACACGCGTCACCTGGCCGAGCACGATTTCCTGACCGATTTGCCGAACCGCGTGCTGCTGCTGGACCGCTTGCGCCTGGCACTGGCCGCGGCACGCCGCAACCACGCTTTGCTGGCGGTGCTGTTCGTCGACCTGGACCGCTTCAAGATGGTCAACGACACGCTGGGGCATTCGGTGGGGGACCGGCTACTGAAAGAAGTCGCCAGCCGGTTGGTGCACTGTGTGCGTGAGGCGGATACGGTGAGCCGGCAGGGCGGTGATGAATTCATCATCATCCTGTCCGACGTGGCGGGGCCGGAAGGTGCGGCGCACGCGGCGGAAACCGTGCTGCATGCGCTGGAACAGGAATTCGTGCTGGGCGAGCACATCGCGCATATCTCCGGCTCGATCGGGATTGCCATGTTCCCGGGCGATGGCGAGGAGATCGATGCGCTGCTGAAGCATGCCGATATTGCCATGTACCACGCCAAGCAGGAGGGGCGTAACGGCTACCAGTTCTTCAGCGGCGAGATGAACACCCGCATCGTCGAGCGCTCCGGGCTGGAGCAGGGCTTGCGCCGTGCGCTGGCCGAGCAGCAGTTCGAACTGGTATTCGAGCCGGAGGTGGACATCGCCAGCGGCGCGGTGGTGGGCATGGAGGCGCTGGTGCGCTGGCGCCACCCCGAGCAGGGCGTGTTGCTGCCCGAGCGCTTTATCGACGTTGCGTCTGAAGCGGGCTTGATGGTCGATATCGGCAATTGGGTGCTGCGCGAAGCGTGCCGGCACGCGCGCGGCTGGCTGGACGAGGGGCGGGAACTGGTGGTCTCGGTCAACCTGGCGCCGGCCCAGTTCGTGCACAAGGATTTGCTGGAATGCGTGGGGGAAGTCCTCCGCTCGGCCGGCTTGCCTGCGCGGCTGCTTGAATTACAGCTGACCGAAGCCATGCTGATGCAGGGCGGCGCCCGCACCGAGGCTGTACTGGGCAAGCTGCGCGGGCTGGGCGTGCGGCTTTCAATCGACGACTTCGGCACCGGCTACTCGCGGCTGGGGCAGTTGAAGGACTGCCCGATCGACAAGCTCAAGATCGCCCAATCGTTCTTCGACCACGGCACCGACGCTACCGCCATCCGCACCATCATCGCCATGGCGCGCAGCCTGGACATGACCGTTATCGCGGAAGGCGTTGAGACCGAAGCCCAGCTCCAGCTCCTGCGCGAGCTCGGCTGCGATCAATACCAGGGCCACCTGGCCGGTGCCACCGTGGGAGGAGAGCCATGACGCATGAATCAATTGCCAGCCGTATCCTGCTCTTGCGTGGGCAGCGCGTCATGCTCGACGCCGACCTGGCGGAGCTGTATGGCGTGCCGACCAAAGTGCTGAACCAAGCTGTCAAGCGCAATTCGCGGCGTTTCCCAACGGATTTCCTGTTTCGATTGAACACGATCGAGAAGTCCGAGGTGGTCACCGCCTGTGACCACCTCACGCGGCTCAAATTCTCGAAAGCACTGCCATATGCATTTACAGAGCATGGCGCAATCCAGGCTGCGAATATCCTGAACACAGAGCAAGCTGTCGAGATGGGCATCTATGTTGTGCGCGCTTTTGTTCACTTGCGTGAACTGGTCGCGGCGCATGAGGGATTAGTAGAACGTCTTGATGGGCTTGCTGCATTGCTGGCAAGCGGCCAGGAGTCGACGCGGGCGGAGCTGCGGGCGATGGTTGAGGTGCTGCGGCAGCTGGCTCGGCCAGCGGAGCCGCAGGCGAAGCGGCCGATCGGGTTTGTGACGACGGACGATAAGGCGACTAACGCAGCCGCAGCCGCACCAGCACCTGGCCGTGGTCGGAGACCTCGGGCCGCTCCTGGCGCAAGTGATCGTTGAAGTAGCTCACGTCCAGCACCTCGCCGATGGCGCGCGGGGAGGCGGGGTTGAATTCCTCCGACACGAGCACGTGGTCGATGGTGGAGTAGTGGCCTTCGTGGATGCTGGTGTAGGCCACGTGGCGCAGGTGGTCTTGCCGCAGCTGGATCTGGTTGGCGTCGTACATGCGGCCGCGCCGCTCGTCGCCGGGCATCATGCCGCCGCCGTTGCCCAGCACGATGGTGGTGGTCACCGCATCGGCCGTGTCGTTGAAATCGCCCAGCACGATGCAGGGCCGGCGCGATTCGCGCATCATCTTGCTTAACAAAACCCGCAAGGCCACCGCTTCCGTGCCGCGCCATACCAGCGAACGCAGGCTGGCCATGGCCAGGTGCAGCGGATCTTCCGAGGTATCGCCGCTGCGGTAGTCGGGACGGCGTGATTTCAGGTGCACCACGATGACGTCGACCACCATTTCGTTGGGCAGCACAATCTGCGCGTGCAAGGGGGCGCGTGCAAAGCGGTCCGCCTCCGGCAGGCCGGAATCTGCCGGCACGCCCTCGGGAAAATTGGCGTAGACTTCCGGCGCGGCGGCCAAGGGCAGGCGCGACACCAGGGCCACGTTGGGCGTCAGGCGCGAAGCGTTGGGATCGGGATCGAAGCCGGCATGCACGGCGTCACGGTATTTGCGGGTGCGCGAGAGCACGTCGCGCAAGGCCGCCTGCGAGAAGATTTCCTGGAAGCCGATCACGTCGGCATCGAGCTGGTCCAGTTGCTGCGCGGTCCATTCCGCCTTGGCCTCGTACTCCTGCTCCGTCAAAGGTTGCAGGTTGTCGTACAGTTTCGCCCCTGGCGGGGCAAGGTTGCAGACATTGAAGGTGGCAAAGCGAATTTCTTGCTGCATAATGAGAAACTCCTCTCTTGGCACTAGCGTATCACGGCATGGCAAAAAAAGAGCACATTTCCGAAACCCCGGCGACAGCTTTACTGCGCAAGCACAAAGTCGC
>Ga0307408_100003599_pt1 | contig 10554 bp, 25 predicted proteins | sample 322Cmetagenome_FD_202116 | JGI IMG/M metagenome (GOLD analysis project Ga0307408, IMG submission 202116) | Maize rhizosphere microbial communities from greenhouse at UC Davis, California, United States - 322HYB-C-3 | ecosystem: Host-associated > Plants > Roots > Rhizosphere > Soil | place... | reverse complement strand
ACCCCAACTTCCGAGAATCCGCCAGCCTCGGCGGTAAGCTTCAACATCAATCATTACGTCCGTGTCAAGTTGGCTGCGCACGGGCTGATGTTACTCAGGGAGGAACATGATCGCTTTCGTCGAGTAGTTCCGTCCATCGGAGATTTTGTGCCGCCCAAGACGGATTCCGAAGGCTGGTCACGTTGGCAGCTTTGGAGCCTGATGCGCGAACTCGGCCAGCATGTCGTCATGGGGATGCCAGTCCCGTTCGAAACCGAAATCCTCGTCGAACTAGACCAGTCGCTTTCGAGGAGCAACCGATGACTGACCAATCTCCTACCCCAGACGCCGCTGAGGCTCAACCACGGTTCGCGCCCAAGTGCATTTGGTGCAGCGCCGAATGGTCGGACGAGAACGTGAAGCTGGAGACAGTTGGGGCGTATTGCTACGAGTCCGATAGCAGCCCCGGCAATCCGAGCGTTCAAATCGTCTGCCACGTTTGCAAGCGTTTGATGTACGAAAAGACGGGGTCGTACTATGACTGACCAATCCCATAGCCAATCGGAAGCCCTTCTAGCGCTGGCATTGAGGTGCGAACAGGCGAGCGGGGATGAGGAGCGCGAGCTGATCCAAGCCGCCTACGAAGCGCTCCGTCCGGAGGAGATGTGCTGGCCGGATCGGCTTTACGACCTCGGCGGCGCTGCTTCCATCGCGATGTCGCTGGTGCCGGAAAGGTGGTGGTGCCGCATGACGTTCGGAAGCGGCGCGTCGGCGGGGCTCTGGCACCTCGAAAGGCGTGTCCAAGCCGACGCCGCCACCCCTGCCCTCGCTCTCACCGCCGCAAGTCTTAGAGCCCGTGCGGAGACTCCCAATGACTAATCCATCCCACGCCGAATCGCCGTGGCAGCCGATTGAAACTGCGCCGAAGGATGGAACACGTTTCACTGGGCGGCGAACTTCTGTTGCCCGCTACACCGGAAAGCTTCTTTACCAGAAGCGCAAGACGTGGTTCGGCAAGACATCGCACATCCCGTTATACGGCTGGTGCCATGGCCGAGATCCCGAGAACATCGACTTGTGGCAGCCGACGCATTGGAAGCCGATTCCGTAACAAGGTACGCAATCACCCTTCCGAATATCGAGGAGCGCCAGAATGAACGCCAAAAGCAGCAGCCTCGCATCCGCATTGGCAACGGCCTTCGGTGAGTTCGAAGCCGCAGCGAAGGATGCGACCAACCCACACTTCAAATCGAAGTACGCCGGGCTTCCTTCCGTGATCGACGCGGTGAGGCCCGCCCTGATCGCGAACCGCCTCTTCTTCACTCAGGCCACGCATGAAGCGGAGGGAGGGGTGTGCGTCGAAACGGTCGTCCATCACGAAAGCGGCGAGAGCATGAGCTTTGGCCGCCTGTTCGTCCCAGCCAACAAAAACGACGCACAGGCTTACGGATCGGCCCTCACCTACGCGCGTCGTTATTCGCTGATGACGGCCTTTGGTATACCGGCGGAAGACGATGATGGCAATGCCGCCGTCAAGTCCGGCGTGGCGCCTGCCAAGGCTATCGACGACGCCCAGTACGCAACACTCGTCACGCTTGGCGAGAACGCTGGCGCCGATATCCAGAGGTTCTGCGCCCACTTCAAAATCGAAAAGCTGGCCGACCTTCGGGCCGCCGATTACGACAGCGCCGTCGATATGCTGAAAAAGAAGCTGGCGCAAAAAGCCAAGGCCGAAACCGACGCTAAGGCGCAGGAAGGCTTTGGTGACGCGCTTGACGACGAAATCCCGTACTGAGGAGGCAGAGATGGACACCAAGGATATCGCGGACATGATCGAAGGCGGTCGGCACCTTGTTCCCGGCCATATGTGGGGAGGCGTTCAGCGCTACTTCCTCAACGGCATCCCGCCCGGCGACTTTCTCTCGGCCGTTCTGTCTAACGACCTAATGGAGGCGTTTGGACGCGCAGATCACGAGAACACGGCAGCAATGCGGAAATGGTGTCAGTTCCTGTACGGCCACGCGCCCCGGGGAAGCTACGGCTCGACAGAAAACTTTCGTTCGTGGATGGCGCGTTTCGAGGAGAAAGCGACGTGAGCGCTCTGCATAACAACCCCCCGCCCGACGCGGCTTTCACGATCCACGTTGACGACCTGTTCGCGCTGCTTTCCGACACCCTCGCTGGCGGGGAGGTTTCCACGGACGAGCAGGAAGCCGCAATCGACGAGCTTATGGACGAGTTCCGCAGGGCTTCGAAGGATGCCGACAAGGCGCGCGCCGAAGAAAAGAAGCCCCATGACGACGCGGCCAAGGCGATTCAAATCAAGTGGAAGCCGATCATTGAAAAGGCCGACCGAGGCACGGTGGCATGCAAGGACGCGCTGACGCCCTACCGCACCGCCAAGCAGCGCGCGAAGGACGAAGCCGCCCGCGAGGCGCGCGAGAAAGCCGAAGCGAAGGCGGAAGCCGCTCGCGAGGCCCTGCAAAAGTCCGACGATCTGGAGACGCGCTTTGCGGCTGAGCAGGAGTTAGAAGCGGCGGCCAAACTTACCTCAGTCGCGAACAGGATCGACCGCTCGGCAACCGGACTGCGGACCTATTGGGAGGCGGAGATAACCGACCGTAAGGCCGCGCTGCGTCACTACCTCGTTCGCTCGCCGGATCGGTTCATGGCCTTGATCCAGCAACTTGCGGACGAGGATGCGCGGACCACTCGCCCGCCCACGCCCGGAGTCGCCTTCCACGAGCGGAAGAAAGCGGCATGACCGATCTCCACGAAAGCGGGATCAATGCGATGGGAGCCGTGACCAGTGGCTAAGGGCAAGGCCGAGATTCCGGGGCCGGTGAGCGTGGCGGTGGAAGGGCTTTTGAGGGAGGCTAGAGCATGAGCGACAACCGCACCATTCCCAATGAAGCATGCGAACATGATTGGGAGGAGACGATCTCTTCACAGTTCACGAACGAGTATTCCACGGAGGTCTATTGCGCCAAGTGTTCGACTTACGGCGAGATGGACAACGAAACCGGGAAGGTCTTTTGGCCGTGCACGTGAAAACGGCAGCCAAACGATACTGGGATTATCTCGCCCTTCACCACCCGCTCTGCGTCTGCGGGGCAATGGCGGAAGCTGTCCATCATGTGATTCACGTGAACGGCCAGCGCATCACCAAAGACGACATGATCGTAGTGAGGTTGTGCGGAAACTGCCATCAGCACGGCCCCGACGCCGTCCACAGGCTGGGCGGAGAGCGGCAGTTTCTGGAGCGGACGGGCTGGGACTTGGTGCATCTGGCGGTGCTGAGGCGGCACGAATGGGAGTTGTCCCGATGAATATGAGAGAGAAGATTGCGCGCGAGATGTTTAGAGGCTTTGTGAGCGACAAGCCGGCCGTGTGGCTAACGTTGAGCAAAGGCGCTCGCGACCATTGGCTAGCCTTTGCTGACGCCGCCCTTGTCGCCCTTCGCGATCCGACCGAGGAGATGCTTCAAGCCGCCGAGCGGTTCGTCGTTCACGATCCCGACACCGAAGGCCTGAACGAGTATTCGGACGATTTGTGGCGCGCCATGATCGACGCCGCGAAAGATGGCGCATGAGTGAGGTCGGCCGCTTCCGCCGCAAGGGCTTCATCCTCGTCCCAACCAACGTTGTGGCGCGTGAAGCTGTCGGCAAGATGAAGGATGGCGGCGAGGCGTTCTTTGCGGCTTGGCGGCCTCGCAACTTGAAGCAACACCGGAAGTTCTTCGCCGTCCTTAACAATGTTGTTCAGGCGACCGGCGAATGGCCCTCAGTTGACGCGCTTCGGTTCGATATAATGCGTGACCTGAAACGAGGAACGGAGTATGTTAGTCCTGTAGACGGGACGGTGCATTTCTTTCCCGAAAGCATGGCGGTTGCTTCGATGCCTCGCGAAGAGTTTGAGCGCCTTTATGAGGATACTATGCGCTGGTTGATGGATCGCTACCAGTGTGATCCTGAGTTTCTTACTGTGGAGGCGGCATGACCGAAGTTCGAATAGCAGTTGTCCAAGCCTTGGACGGGCATCTAACTTGCGTCGGGCCGCAGGATTTTAAGGCGGACGACCATGACGATGCGATGAGTGCTGCTATCGGCTGGCACCTTGAGGCGGGTCATCTGCCCGCAGCAACCTGCTGGGTTGTAGCAGACCTACCGCCCATTCCGACCATCCCGGAACTCAGGGCGCTCGCTGAACGCCGGGAGTTTCCAAGGTCGTTTGTCGACGAAATGGACGGGGAACAGAGCGCAGAAACATGTTGACGCCCCCGCAATCCAGGCGCATACATGACGCATCGGGCCGGAATGTCCAACACTGAAACGGGGAGCCGTTCAAATGTCTATCACCGCCCTCTTCATGCTAGAGAACGTCCTTCCGGTTTTGGAGGATATCGTCGACTCCGACGAATGCGAAGCGGCGGACGGGACTAGCGACGGCCTTTGCAGTCTGTACCAATGTCGCGCCTCGGGGTGCATCGTTCTCAAAATTCGCCAGATCAGGGCCCTGCTTGCGGAGAAGCCATGACCAACCTCCTCCAGCGCGCCTCCCGCATCCTCGACGACATGGAACGGCTCGTGCTGAAGCCCACGGACGTTGCGAGGCAGGCGCGAAGGCTCCGGCTTATCATAGAGGATTTGACTGGGGAGGAGTTGCCGAGAGTGGATAGGGAGGACGGGGTATGACCGACAAGCACGGAGAGTGGACCAAAGGGCCGTGGGATGTCGTAGTCGACTTCCGTAAGAAGGGCGACCGCACATTCGTGACCGCCGAAGCACCGGGCGGGCGAGTTATCGTCTGCCAAGCAGGCTTCGGGCACCCGCCACAAACGGTTCGCGCCAACGCCCACCTGATCGCCGCCGCTCCCGAACTCGCCGAAGCGCTGCGGCGGCTGATTATCCTTTTACTGGCGGACCCCCCGGACGGGACCCTCTCCATGGAGAGCCGCAGAGATGCTGGCCACATCGCAATCGACGCCCTCGCTAAGGCAAAGACAAAGGCAAAGACAAAGGCCATCTACACCGGGGGAATGACCCTGGACAGCACGTTGAGCACAGAACCGTTGAGCTACTTGGACGAGGCAGCCATTTCCAACCTCGTAGCGTTGCTCGCGCCGATCCTCACGCATCACCAAGGCATGGCGGCGAGGGGTAATGAAGAACGCGCCAGAGTGGCGTTCCGCACGTTCCTAGATCGGGCCAGAGTCAGGTAGAGGAGGGAGAGTAGATGAAGACGATGCGCGCCGTTTGGCTTTTCGTGTGCTGCCTAGTGAGAGGGCACGTCCAAGGTGGCGATGTCGAATGCCTTCTGGGCGGACGGCCCGTAGAGCGCTGCATCAGGTGCGGCGGCTGGTTCGGAAACATGTTCTATTGGGGCGGCCAAAGTGATCGATAGGACGGCAGAGATGTCGATGCTGCGGCGCCGGACCTTGGTCCGGGCGGGATCGGTGTCACCCTCGCCGCAGCCAATTCTCTAGCACACTCGACCACATAACGCTATAGGGGAAGGTATGGAAAAGCGCGGCAAGGTTTTCGGGATGGGGGTCTGGGTCGATCCCGACATGCCTCCCAGCGAATGGAAGCTGGTCAGCCCGGCACCTCCCCCGCCTGTCTACGTCTATCGCACCCGTCCCGCATCACAACCAGATAGCAACTGACCCGTCCCATCATATCCCTGAAGCCAAGGTCATGATGGGACGCGACCTCGTCACACATCTCCCATGCAACATATGCAGATTGCAATTGACGTGGGGTCAGATTCTAACTGACCTACAGGGGGAGGGTGAGGCTGCGGGCCGGGTTGGTTACCGGCACGGGGACTGGCATGGCGACCGCCTCCCCGACCATGGACGTTTTCCGACAGTGTGCCGACCGGACCATCCGGCGCAAAGCCCGGACTGCTCAGCCGGTAGTAACCCTCGGTTCAGTCGCCTCTCCTGCGGGATCATCCACGCCGCCGCAGCCTCTTGCGCGGTTCTCTTGCGATCACCAACGCAGGATCATCGCTATCACGGAAGGGTTGGAGAAGCAAGGTCTGGGCGCGGCCGGTAGTGTCTCAGTTTGAATTTGATTTGACCTGAGCGGCCGGCGGGTTTGAAAATCGGGCGGTTCATCCCCATCTACGGATACGAAGCCAGAAGAGAGCGTTCCGAGACTCGGAAACGCCAGCTAGCCAGAAAAACACCAGAAAAGGGGCCGGGAGGCGTTTTCAACGCTATCCACGGACTCGTGGATAGCGTTGCGTAATCTCGTTGGCAAGGGCTTATATGAGTGGTACAAGCGCCACGGGTGAAGTGGATGACGACGTACGTCCGGTACGCCGATCGAATGGAGGAACTGCTGGAGGAAAGGCGCGGAGCGCCTCTCTTGATCCAGCCAGAAGGAGAGAAATAGCCAAGGCTGCGGCCTCGGCTCGATGGAGTTGACGATGAGCGAACTTAGCCTCTTGAAAGAAGAGCTGTTCGGGAACGCGGACAGCGCCATCTCTGACATTAAGTTTTATCCGGGCGAGAGCCAGGACTGCTCAATTGACGAGATTGCGGCGTCGATCCGAGCGGCGATAGCAGATGTAGCGGCCGGTGGCGGTCGCGACATTGACCTAACCTACTAAAGACAATAGCCCCGTGGCCCATCATAGCGGTCACGGGGCAGCTGGGGGAATACCAGGACGGTTTGCAGCGTCTCCGGCGCATTGGCTATCACAGCCAGCCGTGCTACGCAACCCCCTCGCCCTTGGTCGCCCGCTTCACGGCTGGGCGTCGGGCAGCTCGGCAAAGAAGTCGCGCACCCATTCGGCGTTGTTCGAGCAAGCGAAGTTCACCCCCTCAGCCTTGAGAACGTAGCCGATGATCAGCCCTTCGCGGGTCCGGATCGCGGCGACATATTTGCCATGCTCGGCCTTGGCTTGGGCAACCGAGGTCACCGTCGACCAGTCGATCCGGTACTCGGCTGGAATCGTCGGCCGCTGGCCCTTCAGACTCTCGCAGACCAGCCGCTCGGGAGGCGGCTTGATCGCCGTCGCCGTTCGTTTGGTCGTGCTACAGGCCGCCAGGGCCAAAGAGTACATCAAAGCCGCTGCCGCCGCTCCGTTCCGCTTCATCGAGCTTCTCCTTCTCAGCCGCCTGAGCGGCGGTAAATGCCTCGACTCGTTGCCCGGCCCTGACGTCCGCCCGGCCAGCGGCGGCGACCGCCTGCTCCTTGAGCTTCTTGCTCGCCAGCTCCCATTTGGCATCCGTGTCGCGGACACCCGCCTGGTACTTCGTGTGCCCCCACCACAGCAGCGCGCCGATCAGCACCGCGTTTATCAGAGCAATGGTGCCGAGTTTGGCCAGCATGGCGTAAGGGCCGCTGAACAGGCCGGTGATAAACTTCATGGCTGCGGCTCCTCGTGACGCCCGGTCGCTCGCCGGGGGACGGCGCATCCCTTCTCGTCATCGGAACAGATATGCTCGACGGCAATGGTTGACACCGAAGCCCCGGCGGGGATGTTCTGCTCGCTGTCGTCGCAGGTCTCGCCGCGCTCGAAGGCGAGCTGAACCTTGGCCTCCTCAAGGTCTTCAGGAACCGATAGATCGAGGGCGTCGGCAAACAGCGCCAACCCAGGATCGTCGTCGGCGATGACGGCGACCGGACCTCGGCAAAGCGTCGCGCGAGTGTCCCGGCGTCCCTCCCGCTTGCATCCCTCGACGGGGGTCTCGTCGTTGGCCAGATAGTCTTCGCAGGACCACGGCTGCTCGGCCACGGCCGGATAGGTGCCGACGCCGCACCGCTCGGGACGATCGTCGCAAACGAACTGTTCCTCGCTGACCACCTCGTACAGGGCGTCCGACGCGGCGCTCAAACGCCCGACCAGCGCATCGTCTACCGGCCCGCCATCCTCCCGGTTCTCGATTGTGTAGACGGCTCCATTGATCTCGCGGACGGCGGCCATGCCAGCTTCTTCGAGCGCGGCAATGCGGTCGGCGGTGCAGGCGGAGCAGGCCAGCAGGGCGGCGAGCAGCATCGACATGGTCGGTTCTCCAGAAAGGATGCGATCCTTATTGCACGGATTGGGGTGTCATGCTATCGATGCTTTGCGGCTCAGCGATGGGTCGTGGGCGGCAAGCGCATGTAACCCAACCATTCGCATAAGTTCGGCGCCGGACCCGGTTGGTGAGCCGCCCCTTTGCCCCACCTCTTCCGCCATGCTATCGAAGCTTTGGTTGCGGCGGCGTGGGATGGACCCGCATCGTCAGTCGAAGTTGCAGTAAGGGGTTTCGATCTCTGAACGTCTGATCGACTTGGTGTAAACCGCTTCGGCGGGGAATCGACGAGCCCGATACTCACCAACGGGCAGCCGGTGTCGAGTCCGGCCCGCAACCGCCTCACTTCTCCTCCGCCTGCCTCGCGGCGCGCCACTTCTCTTACCTCGCCACGATCCATGCCAGCGCCATGATCCCGGTCTCCGTTTCTATGGGCGAAAGCTGTACGTCCAAATCCATCAGGTCGTCGAACTTATTTCGGCCCTGAATGTGAAGCTCGGCACCCATCGGACGAGGACGAGGATGCCGGAACCACCCGGCGATGTGATCAGCGTGATTCTCCCGACGATCCTCCGGCAGAAGGAAGTTGATCTGCTTCCCCACAACCTCGGGTCTGGCATAGCCGAACAGGGTGACGAAAGCGCGGTTGCACCAAACAATCCTGCCGTCGTCCCTGACGATGACCGCCCCGCTCGGCGCGTCCTCCAGAACGGTGTGCCAGTCTCGTCCGGCAAACGCCGTGATCGTCGCTACAGCTTCATCCAATGTGGATTTCCTTTTTCAGGAGGGCGGTCAGGGTCTCGACGGCCCCGGTGAGGCGCTTGATCTCGGCGTGGTCGGCCTTTCGCTCCTGCGTGATGACGGCGAGCTTGATCTCGCAGCTTTGGTGCGCCGTCCGCGCCGTCCGCGCCTGCTTTACCAGCCATGCTATCGCCGAGCCCATGCAGGTCAGAATGACAGCGAGCGCCTTCGGGTCCAACAAGGCGGCAAGGACTGGATTCATGCACGGTCCCGCCTCTTTTTTCTCTGTGCATTGCTTTCCGCGACCGCGTCCGGGCGGGTAACCATCTCCGCAGTTGACGAACTGTTCTGGCGGATCATCGACTTCAGCCCCCTGTTTTCGTCTTCTGCGGCGGTAAGCCGCTCGCGCATTTCGGTCCGGATTTCGTCAAGCTCCCCGTCGCAGCGCTTGCGCTCGCTGGACATTGCTTCGTTGAACTCGCGCCGGTCGGCGCTCTGCGCTTCCTCAAGTACCCGGATGCGGGCGAAGGCCTGCGCCAGCCTCTCACCGTCGGCGTCAAGCTGAATCTTCCGAGCTTCGTTGATCTTCTCCTTCCAATGCGGCCATGTCCGGATGACCCAGCCGACCAGAATGAAGAAGCTGCCCCACGCCGGAACCGAGCCGAGCTGGGCAAGGACGTTCGGATCAAGGTCCATAAACCGCGTTCCCCAGCCTGAATACGCCGGGAGAATCGCGGTCTAGCGCTCTTTTCTCTCGTGCCGCCCGCCAGAGACCCCACGCCTCCCAGCCAGCCGCGAAGAATTGAAGCTGGACGAGTCCCCACAGCACCCACCAACGATAGAAGTCCCCGATATCCACCACGTAGATTATCCACATCAGGGGGAAGATTGCGACCACGACCACGTCGCTCGGCGACCGCTCCTTGGCCAGCGCCATCATCTGGTCGGCGAAGGAGCGATACGGCGAGAGATCGCGGATTTCCGGCTTGGTGAAGATCACCAGCAGGACGGCATAGTCGAGAATGAAATAAAGCAGGATCGGCAGGCTCTCCCCGGTCGTCCTGCACACCACTTCGGCGATCAACCATGAAGCACACAGCGCGAGCGCCGTCCGGTTGCGGAATGCGGCCGGGAACCCAATCCCGGCCACGACCGCCCACATGACTAACGCCTCAGATGTCATGCCCTACAGCGGACCATCGTTCTGCGGGGGCGGAGGCGGGGGAGGCGGGGCCGGACCATTGCCGCCGCCTTCATCGAGCGGAACCGGGCGCTTCGGGTCTTTATCTTTCGACATGCTCATTCTCCTTCTGCTTAGGTTGCGATTGTCGGGGTCAGCGCCCGCATCCGGGCGAGTATGGCTTCCTGCTTGGCCTGGAGTTCACGGCAAAATTCCAGCAGCTCGGCGACGGTCGGAGTCGCCGCGTCCGCGATAGTTAGGCTGCCGTTCGCGGTTGGCAGCGAGCCGGAGGTTGCACTCACCGTTAAATCCGGGATGGCCGCGCCGATGACGAATTTGGTGACCGCGACACCGTCTCGCCGCGCGTAAACGCCGTCTCCCCCGGCCTGGATAAGGTCGAAAACCGAGTTATCGGCTGCCCGAATGTAGAGCCCGTCATAGGTCAGCCGGGCCGCGCGAACCGAGGCCGAGCCGAGGACTGACCCATCCCCATCCTGCACGATGGTGATCGCGCGCGTCGTCGCCGGACCACCGCCCGTATTCCACCAGATCGTATTCTTGAATCCGCCTAGGTCCGTCTCCGGCTGCGCGCCCATCGGCTGAATGATCATGCCGGGGGCGTCGA
>Ga0307408_100003598_pt1 | contig 10554 bp, 9 predicted proteins | sample 322Cmetagenome_FD_202116 | JGI IMG/M metagenome (GOLD analysis project Ga0307408, IMG submission 202116) | Maize rhizosphere microbial communities from greenhouse at UC Davis, California, United States - 322HYB-C-3 | ecosystem: Host-associated > Plants > Roots > Rhizosphere > Soil | place: USA... | reverse complement strand
GTTCACAACGGGTCAATTTGGATCATTGGAGGGAATCCGGAAAGCATGGGGATTCAGTCCTTCTTCCTTTTCTTCGCGTCCTCTGCAGCGGCTTTTTGCATCAGCGTGATCCACTCCGTTACCGGGAGGCTGAGCGCGGCGGTCAAGGACGGGGGCGTGGCTGCGGAGGAGAAGTCGGCGCGCAGGTCGAGTCCATCGAGTTTGGCATCGCCGGCTTGGGCGAAGGCGACCACGCCATCGAGCATGCGGCGCAGGCGCTCGGCGTCCTTGGCATCGGCGGTGTCCGCGCTGGCGCGTAGCACGAAACGGCCACCGTTTTCGTTGGCGGCAAGGCGCAGGGTCTTGGCCATGTGCAGGAGTCGCGCGGCGTCGGCGGGCATATCGATCTCTGAAATCCTGGCACTCGCGGCGAGCAGCGGCTTGCCACCTTCGGCCGTGAAGAAGGGATCGGCGGAGGCGGGCGCGTTCGCCTTGAGCACGTCGAGCGCATCCTTCAGCAAGTTTTCCTGATGGCTGAAGACCAGCAGCCGGTCGCTCGCGAAAGCGGCGTGCTGGTCCTTTCCCTTGTCGTTCCAGTTATGGACGGTGGTTCCGGCGTGGGAGCTTTCCTTGTAGTCATCGGCGGCCTTCACCACATCTTCCATGTGGGCGCGGTCGAAAGCACCATCGATCAGCACCACCGCGTGCTCCGGCTTGCCATCGCCGTAAAGGGTGACGCCGTGCAGGTCCGTGAGCGGGTGGACCGAGAGCATGCGCTTGAAGGCGCGCAACTTCGCACCGTGCTCGTCTTCGATGCGGGCGAAGACCTTCTTTCCCGTCTCGCTGCCGCGCATCGCATCGAGGTCGGCGTGGAGCAGCCATTTGGCGGAGGTGGGAATTTGGGATGGCACCATCTCGCCGGCAAAAAGCGGGGCGGCGAGGGCCAGGAGGACAAGAGCGGTCGTTTTCATGGCAGTCTGACCGGGAGTACGCCCGCGGCGGGTAAAAGGTTACAGCCGTTGTCTCAGCGTAGCCTTGCACGATGCCGCAGGATGGACTGTGTGTGGGATCGTGCAGGTTTTCCTCCGCGTCATGAAGACGGTCGTGCTGATGCTGGTGGCGTCGCAGGCGGCGCTTGCCGAGAGCGTGATCACCTCGGCGGCTGAGGTTCGCGCGCTTTCGCCCGAGGCCGCGGCGGAGGGGCGGCCGGTGAAGATCCGTGGCTTTGCCCCGTTCGTCCACCCGCCCGGCATCGCCCTTTTTCTGCACGATGGCACGGCAGGGATCTTTGTAGAGCAGCCGTCTGAGGGCGACGTTGTGTGGCCGGTTAGCGGGGACCGGATCGAAGTCACCGGCGTCACGGGCCGTGGGTACTTCGCGCCGGTAATCCGGGGTGTGGATGGGAAAGCCCCGCACATCGAGGTCTTGGGCCACGACGCATTGCCCCAGCCACGGCGGGTGAGCGGACAGGGATTGGAGCGCCCTGACCTCGATTGCGAATGGATCGAAGTGGAGGCGCTCGTCCGCGAGGTGCTAATGAATGAAGGGGACATCGTGCTGGAATGCCGAGCGGGACCTTGTGACTTCCATGCGTTGTTAGAAGGTCCGCTGCCGCCCGAATCGGTGCCGTGGGATCTTGCCGAAAGCCGGGTGCGGATCCGCGGCGTGTCGGCCACGATTTTCAATGCTGGCCGTCAAATGACGCGGCGCTTCCTGCGGGTGAACTCGCTCGATGACGTGGTATCGCTGGAACCTCGTGATCGGCAAGCTGAGCCGCGGTTGGTGCGCGCCGACGAGTTATTCCGCTTCACCGGTGAGGGGCCTGACGAACTTGTAAGAGTCCGCGGGACCGCCACGCTGGCGATTCCCGGCCGAGGGATCTTTCTTCGCACCGATGGCGGCGGCCTGTGGGTGCAGACCGCCCAACCGGTGGCCGCGGTGCCCGGCAGCATCGTCGAAGCGGATGGCTGGCCAAGGGTCGGCCCCATGAAGCCGATCCTGCGGGCGCGCGGAGCTCGAGTCATCGGAATGGGCGACGTGCCGCAGCCGCTAAAGTTCGAGGCCCGCGAAGTCCTTCACGCACGGCACCAAGCGGAGTTCGTTTCGCTGGAGGCCGAGTTGCTCGATGTCTTCCGTGGGGAGGATGGCACCACGCTGGAACTCCGGGACAATGCGACGGTCTTCCGGGGTCTGTTAGGCGAGCTTGATGGCACGTTGCCTGATCTAATGCCCGGGTCGCGGGTGAGAGTAAATGGCATCGCGCAGATCACCTCGGCGGGAGCGTTCGCGCCGTTGCAGGAAGAGGACAAGCTGCTGGTGCGATTGCGTTCGCCGGGGGACGTCGCGGTGCTTTCGCTGCCGCCGTGGTGGACGACCCAGCGGGTGGTCATGGCTGCGGCAACGATCATTGCAGCGATGCTGGCGATCTACGCCAGGAATCGTACCAAGCGCAGGCGGGAGCAGGAAACGCAGCGCCGCGAATTCGAGGCGGTGCTTTCCGAACGGGGGCGGTTTGCGCGCGAGATTCATGACTCGTTGGCCCAGGGGCTGACTTCGATTTCCTTGCAACTCGAGTGTGTGAGAGACGAGATCACCGCGGAGCCGGACAAGGCGCGGCTGCATCTTGAGAACGCCCGAAGCCTGGTGCGCGATAGCATGCGCGAGGCGCGCCGGACGGTGTGGAACCTGCGACCGTTGGCCCTCGGTGAGGCCGATCTCGCGACGGCGCTGCAGCGTTTTGCCACCGACTTGACCCGCGATGGAAAGGTCACCGCGCATCAGGAAATTGAAGGCACGCCGCGGCCGCTGTCAGCAGATCAGGAGAGTGCCTTGCTGCGTATCGGGCAGGAAGCGCTGACCAATGCGGCGCGCCATGCCGGGGCTAACAGAATCGTCGTGCGCCTGCGCTTTGGCAACGAATGGGTGACCCTCACGGTGCTCGATGACGGACGCGGCTTCGATGTCGCCGAGCGCGTGGGGAAGGGCTACGGCCTGACCGGCATGCATGAGCGGGTCGCGGCACTGGGCGGTAGTCTTTCGATTGACAGCAGGCCGGGAGAAGGCACTGAAGTTTCCGCAACCCTCCCTACATGAAAAAACCCATCCGTATTTTCCTGGCCGATGACCATCCCTCGCTGAGGGCTGGTCTCGCGGCGATTCTCGACAACCAGCCGGACCTGAAAGTCGTGGCTGAGGCGGGCAGTGGCAGCGAGGTCATGGCTTCCCAGGAAGCGGCGGACGTTTACATCATGGACCTGCGCATGCCCGATGGCGATGGCGTGCAGACGATCAAGGCGCTGCTGGCCCGCGATGCCGCGACAAAGGTGCTGGTGCTCACGACCTACGACAACGAGGAGGACATTTTTCAAGCGCTGGAGGCAGGAGCCCGCGGCTATCTTTTGAAGGATACGACCAAGGAGGAACTCGTCGCAGCGGTGCGCCAAGTGAACCAAGGCGAGCGCTACCTCCCGCAAAACATTGCCTCGCGACTCGCCGATCGCTTGATCCGGCCGAATCTAACACCCCGCGAGTTCGACGTGTTGCGGCTCGTTTCACGCGGCCGGACCAACAAGGAGATGGCCTCGGCGATGTTCATCTCGGAGGAAACTGTGAAATCGCACATGAAGTCGCTGTTTCAGAAGCTCGGCGTGCATGACCGTGCCGAGGCGGTGTCGGTATCGCTCCAGCGCGGCTTGATCCGCCTGTGAGCCAGATGCTCTTCCCCATTTTGGGACGGGTCCGGTTTCCGCCACCGCGGGCGGGGTGACTGGGGGTTCCTGCGCGCGGGCGTTCTTTCTGTTCCGTGATTCGCCTAACACTCGTGCGACGCAAATCTATCGGTTAGAGTGAGGCGTTCCACGGCCGTGGAACGGTTGATTTTGCAAAAACGGGGCACATGCGAAGCTTTTCTAAAAATTTCGGAAGATTTAAGCTTGCCCCGTTAGAAAACTTCCGGCTTTCTATTCGGCGTGATCGGGGGATCTCAAATTACCAAGGAGGAATCCGCAGCTGAGCTGAACCGTCCGGCTTTGCTGGGAGGTGGATGCGGCTGGTCCGGAACCATGTTTGTCCTGTGCTCGGCCCTGCTTTTCGGCGGTGCCGCGGGAGCTTGGTTTACTGCGACTGAAGGCACTTCCTTGTGGGTGCACGGTCTCCAGCTTGCGACCGGGTCTCTGGCCATGGGTGTCGTGGTGTCGATCGCTGGATCCTTTCTATTTGGGCGCAATCCCGTTCGTTGGGGCATGGGCGTGCCGTTCATGGTCTATCTCGCCGGCATGCTGGTGGCGTTGATCAGCGGGCACCATGGAAGTCTCGGCCTGCTTTACGGAGCTCCGCTTTTCCTCGGTATGGCAATCGCCGCCGGAGTAGTGACTGGCTACCTGATCGACGGCATTTTCACCCGATCGGCGACGGCTTGAAGCCCATCGGGATGCGACTGCCGCAAGTCGGTGGCACGGGCCGGTGAATGTCATTCATCTCCGAGCTTCGGTAATTCCGAAGTTTCGGCGGATCGGGATTATTTGGATTTTTTGAAAATCGTGCCATAGTGATTGCGATTGGATGAGTATGACCACGAACCTCCCCCTTCCACCCTTTCCCCAAGGTGCCGACCATGCCGGGCTCTCCGACGATGAGTTGGCTCAGGCCGCCAAATTGGAGCGTTGCCGCCAGCGCCACGAGAATGGCCAGAAGGCAGGCCTCTGGACGGGTAGCCGCGAGGGCGTCATCAACACGGTGATCGCGATTGTTTCCTCCTTGGTCTTCGGCGGAGCAGCGGGGGTTTGGTTCGGTCAGGGCGACTGGTTTGTCCGCTCGCTGACCATCGCGGGGGGAACGATGCTCATGGCGGCGTTGGTTTGCCTCGCCGGTTCGCTGCTTTGCGGCCGCAATCCGATCTTCTGGGGCATCGGCATGCCGCTGCTGGTTTATGTCGCCGGTTCGTTCTGTGCCCTGGTTTCCGCGGGCAACGTCGCGACGACCTTCCTGCTGGGAGCGCCGGCGTTCTGCGGACTGGCCATTGTGGCTGGCCTAATGACTGCCTATGCCCTTGAGCGCGGGGAGGACTGAGAGAAGCGGGGGATTTTTCCATCGAGAAGGACCGCAGCCGGGGGCGCGGTCCTTTTTTTGCATCCCACGTCATAGCGTAATGGCGAAAGGGGGAAAATCGGACATGATGTCCCACGTAAGCGACGCCGTTCCCCCCGACGACCGAGTTTGCAATCCCCCCAAAAACGTCTCCCCCCGGACGAAAATATCCCCCCGATACCCCCACGGGAAAACCCGCGGCCTGTGTCTCCCCCCCGACTCGGCCAGCGGGTTTTTCTTTTATCCGGCTTGCTAGAAACGCTCTCTCACAGGGGGCGTGGTCCCAGCTTCAGCCGGACTGAACCTAGTGAAAGGCCTCGCATCTCCAGCGTGTCGGGCTGAAGCCGGGACTAGATACAATTGGATCGCAACCGCTAGGGCGATTCGCCCCCTAGATCACGTTGCGCTCTTGGAGGAACGGCACCAGCTCCTCCACGCCGAAGTCGGCCAGCACCTCGCCGTGCCAGTCCATGGTAGGAGCTTTCGATTGGCCGGAGAGGTCGATCATTTCCTGCATCGCCTCACGGTTACCGGAGACCACCATCACCTTCACGGGGATCTTCTTTTTCGTGAGGTAGTTAACGACGTCGTCGCACCACGGACAGCCGGGCTTGATGTAGAGAATGGGCAGTTCAGGCATTGCGGGGAGCTACGGTCGTTCGGCGGCCAAGGAAAGCGAAGATTGCGAGCTTTTGCGGACCGCCGAGCCCCTGAGGGTCCGGTAGGGCAAATCGAGCAGCAGCTTGATGAGCACCAGCAGCACGGTGATCACGGGCGGGCTGTGGATTACTTGGGCGTCCATTTCCCGGGGATCGTAGTCCTCGTCGAGATATTGGAGGGTGGAGGCGGGGGAGAGCTGGATCTTCAGCCACCGGCGCAGGGAGCCAACCTTCTTCGGCTCCGGGTAGCTGCCCATCAGCCGGGCGAGTTGATCGCAGTAGGGAAACATTTCCACCGGATGGATGGTCTCCGTATTGAGCGTGGGGAAGTCCTGGAGCAGCCGCGCGCGGCCTTCGGCATGGCGGGCAGCGAGGTCGGGGGGGCGTTCGACGCGACCGGACATGATGGCGGTTACCAATTTCGCCTGCATCTCGCTCATGGTCGGAATATTGCCGATGATGGGACGCGCGAATCCGACGAGAAACAGGTCGTCGTAGCGTGCGTGCAGACAGGCGAGGTGGAAGTCGCTGATCAGAATCTCGCCACCTGAGAGTTCGGCGAGGCCGGAGCGGAAGCCGATCATCGGGCAGATCAGGTCCGGTTCGATCTCGATGGTCGAGGTCCGGTCGAAGTCCTGGTAGCGTCGATGGCTTTCATCGCAAGGCGGACCGATGATGCGGATGCGATCCTCGGCGACGTCGTCGAGAAAGCCGTCGCTTTTCGTGTGGAAGACATTGAAGAGGTCGTCCTTGGCGCGGGCTGTTAGCTTCGCATCCCAGAACTTGCGCTTCTCGAGGAATCCAGCGGTCGGCGCGGGGCCCGGAGGCGCTGACTTGAAGACTCGCTCGAACCATTGCTGATGCCGGATGCGGGCTTCGACGAACTTTTGGCCGATGGCATTTCGCAGGTCCGGATGGATCGAGAGAAGCAAGCGATTGCGCAGGAAGTCAGACGGAACTCCGCGGATCGGGTGATAGCGTGGGCTAACGCGGATGCCGTTCTTCAGCGAGAGATAGACGCGGTTGCCGAGTGATGGGTCGGCAAGGCGGTGGGCGAAATCCGCCGCGGACTCGCCACCGCCGAAGACGACGATGGTTTTGCCGCTCGGTGCGGGATCATACGGGGTTAGGGTGGGAATGGGTGCGTCGATCGACTTCATCCTTTCCGCGAGGCCGGTGCAGATCACGAGGCGGTCGAAGACTTCCTCGCGCGGCGAGCCATCATCGATCGACAGCCGCCAGCCCTGCGGATCCCGTGCAATCCGGCGGATGGTGGTGTGGAGCCGGATGTAGGGTGCGAGCTGGTGAGTGGCGACGAAGTCTAACAGATATCGCCCGTATTCATCACCGAGGAAGAAGTCGCCCTTGAGTGGACGCTGAGCCGGATCGGCGTTCGAGTCCCACTTCCGGTGGCAGGCGAATTGGGTGGTGTACTTCGTCGAGGTGGAGACGAAGCCGGGGTAGGGATCTCCCCAACGGCCGACGGTGGTGCCGCCTTTTTCAAAGCAGACAATCTCCCAGCCGGGCAGCCGCTCGATGGCGTGCTTCAAGGTTACCAGCCCGCTGCTGCCGGCGCCGATGATGGCGAGTCGCTTGGTGCTCATGACGGGTGAATGGTGGTGAGACTGATGACGACGAAGTTGAACTGCCCGGACTCCGGGATGAAGAGCAGCACCTTCTCGCCATGAGCTGGTGGATGCAGGCGGGTGTATTCATCGAGCATGATGAAAATGCTCGCGGCGCCGGTGTTGCCGGCGGTTTCAAGATTCGTCCAGTGGTCGATGACGGACCCGTTGCCGAGTTCTGTTAGAACATCGAGCATGTAGCTCTTGAAGTAGAAGGACGAGAGGTGGGGGAGGACGATCCGGTAGTCCGCGAGGCTCTCGCTGTGGCGGGCCATCGCGCCGCGCATGAGTTGGTCCACGCAAGGCTTCATGTGCCGCGCGAGGATGCCGACATCCTGGCTGAGCAGCAGGCTGCGACTTTCCAAGCTCATGCAAAGTGGGGTCTCATGGGCGAACGAACGCGAGTGGGTCCAATCCACGCGGTACGAAATCCGGTTCGACGCCGGCCGGTCTTGGATCATGGCGGCACCGGCTCCGTCGGAGAGCATCGAGCGCAGGAATACGGACATGAACCACTTTGATGACGTCAGGTTCTCCGGGTGGAGGTCGCGATCATCGGGTGGCCGAATCACGTTCGACTTGAGAATGTCAGAAGGCTGCTCGGAACCGATGCACAGCGCGTCGCGGTGATCGCCCGAGGCGACCGCGCGGCAGGCATTGACGAGCGCCTGGGAAGACGAGGTGCAGATTCCAGAGTTCGAGTTGATCTCGAGACCGCCGGTGATCAGTCCGTGATCGGCGAGGCGGGCGTGAAGGATGCTCGAGAGCCCCGGTCCGATCAGCGGGGTGTTGGTGGAGCCGGCCGAGAGGTAGGAGAACTTGCCAGTGGTGCCATCGAGGCAATGACGGGCGGCAAGCGCCGCCATCTCGTAGACGTCGTGGGTGGCACTCTGGTCGCGGTTGAGCGCGTAGTGGCGGGACTTGATCCCGTTCATGCGCAGGATCTTCCGGCGAACGGGAGCTTCGTCCGGCAGTTCGCCCATGAATTCCGGGATGGCCGCATTTGCGATCGATTCGCCCGGCAGAAAAGCTCCGGTTCCGGTGATGTAGCAGTTCATGACAGGACGGTTGCGGGAGAGGGGATCGGTGGGCGCTCCCTCAGGACCTGGTAGGCGTACTCGTCGAAGGCGATGTGGTTGTGAAGGTAAAGGCTGGGGCTGGAGAAGAAGACGTTGCTGTTGTAGTGCCCGCGATTGGTTTCACCCTGGAGGTAGAAATCTAGATCGGTCAGGACCGCTTGGTCATGGGCGTAGAGGTGCTTCATGGCCCACAGCAGCACGGCGTCCGAGTCGAAGGAGTTGAGAGCCTTCACCGTGGTCCTGAGATCGCCGAAGATGGTGATCACGATGACGATCATGATGACCACGTTGGTGACGCCGATCAGCTGCAGCGAATGCTCCCGGGTGGCGTCCATCGCGCGCTTGCTGAAATGCATGTGATCTTCCGGCATCCGGTGGCGGATCCGGTCGAGGTCCGCGAGGAAGGCATCCTTGTCGAAGCGATCCACCAGCTCGTAGGAGAGTTCGTCGTGACCGATGGTCAGGTTGTTGCGGACCATCTCACGCAGGCTGTCCACGTTGTAGTCGCCATCGATGCCATTGAACTTCCGACGAGTGCCTTCAATCTGCGAATCCTCCGCGAGCAAGTGGCGATAGAGCAGTGGCTCGATCTGCACGTGGCGGACGACCATTTCGACGGCTTCGACCGAAGCGAAATATTTCATTCCAAAGGCGAGGACGCCGTCAATGCAGCGCGCCTCGAAGCCATAGGGCCTCCGGTGAATCAGATACTTCAACGGGAAAAGGAAGATTCTCAGGAAGAAGTAGAACACCTGAAGGACCGGCCGGAGGAAGATGTAGTCCCACCGCGTCTTCTCCTTGGAGAAGGTCTCGTTGACGTAGTCGGTGAGGAAAGGGAATGCCTTCATCTGCTGGGGGTGGAGGAACGGGATTCGAGACGGACTTTCAGGCCGTGCTTCGGCACCATCGTCACGCGGGCAGCCATCACGTGGCGGTCGCTGGCATCAACGACCACGCGATACCTTCGCAGGACGGTGGTGAGGATGGTAATCAGCTCCATGAGGGCGAAGTGCCGGCCGATGCAGACCCGCGGGCCGCTGCCGAAAGGGATGTGCGCGTGCGAGGTCTCGGGGTTTTCCGGCAGGTCCGGGTCGAAACGTGACGGGCGAAATTCGTCCGGGCATTCCCAGAAATCAGGATGGCGCTGCAGCGAGTAGCGGCTGAAGACGACCATCGATCCCTGCGGTATGGAGACGCCCGCGAGCTCCACATCAGAGATCGTATTGCGGTTCTCGAACCAGAACGGCGGGTGAAGCCGGAGGGTCTCCTGAATCACCATGTGAGCGAGCTTCAGTCGCGGGATCTGTTCGAGGGTAAGCGGCTCGCTGCCGCACACCGCTTGGATTTCCTCGACCAATCGTTGCTCGACTTCCGGGTGACGATGGAGCTCGTGCCAGATCCAGGTCAGGGCGGTGAAGCTGGTTTCGTGGCCGCCGATGACCATGCCCAGCACTTCCTCGGCAAGTTCGTCTTCGCTCATCACTTCGCCGCTTTCCTCGTCCTTCGCGGTGAGCAGCACTCCGAGCAAGTCGTCCTTCATGTCGCCAGCCATCCGCTCGCGGATCAAGCCGCGCAGGAACTCCCGGTATTCCGAAAGTACTCGCCGCAGCCGGAGATTGAGAGGCGTGGGGAAGCGCAGATCGGAAATGACCGGCAGCGGCGGGATCGCGCAATAACGGTTGATGGCGAGCGTCCAGCGGCTGATGCGGTCCGCCATCTGGTCAAAAGCCTGGCTGAAGAAAGAGCGGCCGGCGATTTCCAAGGTCAGCCGCTCCATGTCGCGCGCGATGTTGAAGACCTCGCCGTTCACAGCGCGGGTTGACCAGCGTTCGGTGGTGCCGGTGGCGGCATCCCGCATCAGATCGAAGAAGCGCCGGATCGAAGCGGGGCCGAAGATCGGCTGCAACAGCTTGCGCTGACGCTTCCAGCGTTCGCCCTCGGCCGTCACCAAGCCGTCGCCGAAGGCATTCCGGAAGCGGTTGTAGACATGGCTGTTCTTGTCGTAGTGGCGGTGAGTGTTCTTCAAGACCTGATGGACCAGCGCGGGATGGTTGATCAGGTGAAAGCTGATGATGCCGCGGTAGCGGATGAAGTCGCCGTGATCATGGATCAGCCGTTCCAGGAAAC
>Ga0307408_100003597_pt1 | contig 10554 bp, 9 predicted proteins | sample 322Cmetagenome_FD_202116 | JGI IMG/M metagenome (GOLD analysis project Ga0307408, IMG submission 202116) | Maize rhizosphere microbial communities from greenhouse at UC Davis, California, United States - 322HYB-C-3 | ecosystem: Host-associated > Plants > Roots > Rhizosphere > Soil | place: USA... | reverse complement strand
GCGTCGCTCCGTGCACCGGAGCTCGCCATGCGCGCTGCGCTCGGTGCCGGGCGCTCCCGGATCGTCCGGCAGATGCTGGTCGAGGCGATCCTCCTGACCGGCATCGGTGCCGTGCTCGGCCTGACGTTGGCCTCGCTGGGGATCCGTGAGCTGCTGGCGATTGCTCCCTCCAACCTGCCGCGAGCGGAGACGATCCGGATCGATCCGATCGTCCTTGCGTTCACCGGGGCGATCACGCTTGGAGCCGCGTTCGCCTTCGGGATGGTGCCCGCTTGGAACGCGTTCCGCATGGATCTCCTCGCGACGCTGAGCGGCGGGGGACGAACATGGGGGCTGGGCGGCGGCCGGAGGTTCCGCAACGCGGTCGTGGTAATCGAAGTCGCGTTGTGCTTCGTGCTGCTGGTTGGATCGGGACTGATGTTCCGAAGCTTCGTCGAGCTGCAGCGCGTCAACCCGGGCTTCGATCCCCGCGGGTTGCTGACGTTTCAGCTTCTCGGCGGTCGCGGCGGACCGCCCGCGCAGCGAGGGGCCACAACCCGACAGCTCGAAGATCGCCTGGGCGCGATTCCCGGCGTCGAGGGTGTCACGGTCGCGTTCCGGCTTCCTCTCGCCGGTGGCTTCAGTCCGCTCCGGTGGGGGCTCGAAGACGCGCTCGCCGATACCTCGAAGTTCCAGGCAGCCGACTGGCAGATGGTTCGCCCGGGTTATTTCGAATTGATGCGCGTGCCGCTGCTCGCTGGCCGGACCTTTACCGATGACGACAACCATCCCGAGCGCAACCTCGTGGTCGTGGACGAGGTGCTGGCGGCGAAGGCGTTCCCGAATCAGCCCGCGGTGGGAAAGCGCATCCTCGTTCGCGTTCGAACGGCGGAGCCCGAGTGGGTCGAAATCATCGGCGTCGTCGGACATCAGCGCGCGACGTCGCTCGCGGAACCGGGCCGTGAGCAGGTCTTCTTCGCCGATGGTTTCCTCGACTTCGGTGCACAGTATTGGGCGATGCGGACGCCCGGCAATCCGTCGGCGCTCACCGCCGCGGTGCGTGCGGCGGTCGCGGAGGTGGACTCGCAGTTCCTGATCGTCGACCTGCAGCCGATGGACACACTGGTGGCGCGCGCCCAGGCAGGGACGCGTTTCTCGCTCATGCTCATCGCCACTTTCGCGGTGATGGCAGCGCTGCTCGTCAGCGTGGGCCTCTACGGCGTTCTGTCCACCGTGGTTCGACAGCGAACGGCCGAAATCGGAGTTCGCATGGCGCTCGGCGCGTCGCCGAATCGCATCCTGCGACTGGTCGTCGGCGAAGGACTGCGGCTGAGTGCCGCCGGTATCGCCCTCGGCCTCGCTGCTGCCCTGGTTCTCACGCGAGGCATGACGACGATGCTGGTCGGCGTGAAGCCAGGCGATCCGGCAACGTTCGTCGCAATGGGAACGGTGTTCGTGATCATTGCCGGCGTCGCGTCGTGGCTGCCGGCCCGCACGGCAGCAGGGCTGGCACCCACGACGGCGTTGCGCGGGTAAGGCGGAGCCGGAAGGACGCGGCGTTCGAAAAGCGACGCTGTCAGAACCGGAGAATGAGCCCGGCCGAAGTCCTCGTGAAGTCCAGGTTCCGCGGCCGGTCGACCACGTCGATGAAATCGAATCCCAGATCGCTGAACGTCCGGAAGTACCGCACGTCCAGTCGCAGTCCCGCGTGAGTCCCGAAAAAGAACATCGCGCCACCGCCGAAGTCCCATGCGAGGCTGTTCTCATCGCGACTCAGGGTCTCTCCGAACGCGTCGACCTTGGACCGGATCACGCCGAGACCCGCAAGGACGTACGGACGCAATCCGACGCCCTGCTGGCCGCCGATGGGTATGCCGAACACGAGATTCCCGGTCGCGGTCAGCACGCTGCTGCCGCCGAGGTCGGTCTTGCCGAAGAAATCCGGACTGTTCGCGATGTCCGCCTCGAGCCCGAGCACGCCGCCTCCCATATAGGCGAGGCTCATACCCCAATCGAGGCGCTCGGCATCGATCGCCGCCGACAGCGCCCTGCCGGAATTGCCACCGAAGTTCACGCCGATGAACGGGACGAACAGGCCGTCGGCCCGCGCCGCCGCGGGGGCCGTCAGCCCCAGCAGGAGGCTCAGCGCCAGGGTTCGTGTGAATGACATGCCGGCTCCTTTCCTCGAGCCCATCAGCAGGCGGGGATCGTCTTCCTTAGTTTTAGACCGATTCTGGCTGGAACTAGCTGATCAGGAGAACAGCCCGGCTTGCAGCCACGCCACCGCGCACGTTCAGTGTAGGCCGGTTCTTACACCGGGGCCGACCTCGAGGTCCGTTCGCAAAGATCGCGCGCGGCATCGCGCCAGTGCGGATACCTGAACTCGAATCCGTGCTCGAGCAGGCGAGCCGGAGTGACACTCGCCACATCGATGCTGAATCGCCACGTGTCTGGAGCACCCGGTTCGTGCCCGCCAAGAATGCCCGACCGTTCGTCGTTCGGCGCGTCGTACCGGTGCGCGTAGATCGTGGCCGTGCTCGCCTGGAGCCACACCCGCGGCGGACTCGCGGCGCCGGCGATCGCCTGCCCGACGACCCGCGTGGACAGCACCCGGGAGTCCAGGATCTCCTGCCTGTGACGCGGGGTGTACCGGCAGTTGACGCTGCGCCCCGCCAGATTGATCACCGGGTGGCAGCCGTCAATCTCACGCTGCCATGCGCCCTGTGTTGCGCCATCCCACGCGACCACTCGCCATGGCTGCGCCTCGGGACGCCGGCTCAGGACGACGACCTCATCGCCGCTGCCGTGAAAGGCACGCGCAAGAATTGTCCCAACCTGTCCGGACCCACCTGGTATGACGATTTTCATTGCCCGCGATATGTTGTACTTCGTCAACGCCCGATGTTCCTTGCGCGACGCCCTTCGGCCGAGACCATCCAGCAGTTCCTTCGCGACTCTCGCGATTTGCCGTTGTCGTATGAGCCGGTTGGCATTCTCAGCCTGGGGAGCACAGGTCGCAACGTCGACGAACTGACGATCGCTATCGGTCGTGGCCCTGCCGATTTCGCGCGTGCGCGCGCGGCGCTCATTGCCTGGAAGCAGTTCGACATCGGATGGGTCGAAGCGCACCCGCCGAATGCGCCGGTCGTCGCCGGAACCGTCGTCGCGGTCCTTATCCGCCATCTCGGGTTCTGGTCCCTGAACGGCTGCAGGGTCGTCTACGGGGCCGGATCACCAACCGACGGCACCCGGTTCGGTTACGCCTACGGCACCCTCACCAATCATGCGGAGGCGGGTGAAGAGCTGTTCGAGATCTTCATCGATCCCGCAACGGAAATCGTCTCGTATCACATTCGCGCCACCTCCTGGCCCCGGGCCACGCTCGCGAAGCTCGGTCAGCCGATCGTGCGCACGTTGCAGGCACGCTTCCGATCTCATTCCGGCGCGGCGATGAAACGGGTAGTCGCGAATCGCTGATGGGATTGTCGAGTACGATCCCTGGTCATGAACGCCAAGGAGCTGCTCACCGAACCAATCGGGTTCCTCGCACCGGCGCGCGCCCTTGAAGGGCTGTCGTCCGAGCTCGCGGATCGCCGTGTCGAGGGCGCCACGCATTCAATCGCCGAAATCGTGGCGCATCTGAATTTCTGGCAGGGCTGGTTCATCCGGCGCGCGGAAGGCGCGGCCGCGGCGATGGCGCAGCACGCGGCAGAGGGGTGGCCTGCGGTGACGCCCGGATCCTGGCCGGCGCTGCAGCAGCAGTTCGTTGACGGTCTGTCACGCCTCACCGCCTGGGCGGACGCCGCCGGCGAGACGCTCGATTCACCACTCACGCCTGCCATCGAGTTCCCGCCGCTTGCGCATTACACGAAGCGTGACGTGCTCGTACACGTCGCGACGCACAACGCCCATCACATCGGGCAGGTGATATTGCTGCGACAGTTGCTCGGTGCCTGGCCGCCACCGGCGGGCAGCTGGACGTGGTGAACAGAGGGTCAGTCTTACGGATCTTCCGCGGGAGGGCAAAGAGATCAGGAGAAATCTTTCAGGAACAGCTCCTGAACTCTTAGCCTCCTGTAATTCCGGCTAACCCGCCTGCCGAACGGTGTATCGGTATGATTGAGGGCTACGATGGCCAACATTCTTCAGTTCCTGCCGATCGGCGAAAAAGTCGGCATTGCGTTCTCCGGCGGTCTCGACACCAGTGCCGCCCTCCACTGGATGCGGGCGAAGGGGGCGATACCTTACGCCTACACCGCGAATCTCGGTCAGCCGGACGAGCCCGACTACGATGACATTCCGCGGCGTGCCAAGCAGTACGGAGCCGAGAAGGCCCGCCTGATCGATTGCCGCGCGGAGCTGGTCAGCGAAGGCCTGTCGGTGCTCCAGTGCGGGGCGTTCCACATCTCCACCGCCGGCGTCCCGTATTTCAACACCACGCCGATCGGCCGGGCCGTCACCGGCACGCTGCTGGTGGCGGCGATGAAAGACGACAACGTGCACGTGTGGGGGGATGGGAGCACGTTCAAGGGGAACGATATCGAGCGGTTCTATCGTTACGGCCTGCTCGCGAACCCGAAGCTCCGAATCTACAAGCCGTGGCTCGATCAGACGTTCATCGACGAGCTGGGCGGCCGTGCCGAGATGTCCGAGTACATGCGACAGGCAGGCCTGGTCTACAAGATGAGCGCCGAGAAGGCGTACTCGACCGACTCCAACATCCTCGGTGCGACCCACGAAGCCAAGGACCTCGAGCAGCTCAGTTCGAACGTCCGCATCGTCGAGCCGATCATGGGCGTGCCGTTCTGGCGCGAGGACGTCGAGATCAAGGCCGAGGAAGTCACGCTGCGGTTCGAGGACGGGCAGCCCGTGGCGATCAATGGCTTCGAGTACAAAGACGCGGTTCAGATGATCCTCGAAGCCAATCGCATCGGCGGGCGTCATGGTCTCGGTATGAGCGATCAGATCGAGAACCGCATCATCGAGGCGAAGAGCCGCGGCATCTACGAGGCCCCCGGGCTCGCGCTGTTGTTCATCGGCTACGAGCGGCTGATCACCGGCATCCACAACGAGGACACGATCGAGCAGTATCGCGAAAACGGCCGCCGACTCGGGCGCCTGCTCTATCAGGGCCGGTGGTTCGATCCGCAGTCGATGATGTTGCGCGAGACCGCCCAGCGCTGGGTGGCGCGCGCGATCACCGGCGAGGTGACGCTCGAGCTCCGCCGCGGCAACGATTACTCGATCCTGAACACGGTCAGCCCCAATCTCACCTATCACCCGGAGCGGCTGACGATGGAGAAGGGGGCTTCGGCGTTTTCACCGCAGGATCGCATCGGCCAGCTGACGATGCGCAACCTCGATATCGCCGATACTCGGGGCAAGCTCTTGACTTATATGAAGGCGGGAGTGTTGACGCCGGCAGCAGACACGACCCTGCCGCACCTGCTCGAAGGAGAGACGGGCGACGAGGACTAAAACAGCATCAACGGCATTTCGATCATCGACTCAGAGGCGATTGGTGGGCCTGGCCGTGCAGGAGCGCGAGCCATCGGCTCAATTGCCCGGCCGCTTCGTCCGGTGTCTTTCCGTAGAACGGCATCAACGCCGCGCACCCGCCAGGGACCCTGGCAATCTGCGCACGCCACCTGCCGAGGCCGACGCTGGAGACCTCGATGAGGTACTCGCGGCCATTGATGACCTCTTCGAAACGATGCACGTCTTTGCCGTCCGCTGAAGGACTGAATTGTGGGTGGAAGCGACAACGGATTCTAGCGACTCGCCGAAACCGTTCAAGCGAAAGGAAAACCGAAGCCGCATCAACAGAGTGCAACGGCCAGGTTTTGCGCGCGTTCGTCGAAAAAATAAGTGGATGATCGCATGTTGTCCACAGGGGTTCCACGATCCTTCAACAGCTTTTCAACAGCCATGTTCTTGACGCCTTGCGTAACGGGCTTTACGCTTCTGAGCTTCGATGTTTGATCGAGTCCGCACGCCGGTCGGCATCCGTCTGCGCCTGATCGCCACGACGATCGCGGCGGCCCTTGTCGGCGCGAGCGCAGGTGTGGCAGCCGCCGGCAACGGGGCATCGGCGGTGCTCTACCGCGTGTTCCTGAAGGACGGCGGCGTGCTCGTGAGCTATGGAGAGTTCGCGCGCGTCGCCGATCGAGTCGTCCTCTCCATTCCGATCGGTGGCACCGACGCCAGCCCGGTTCTCCACGTGATCTCGATTGCCGAGACCGCGGTCGAGTGGCAGCGCACCAACGCGTACGCCCAGGCGGCCCGCGCCAGGCACTATGCGGCGACGCAGGGGGAATCCGATTTCGCGCGGCTCACCCGGGACGTCTCCGACACCTTGTACAAGGTGGGGTCGACCGACGATCCGGCGCGCCGGCTGGTCCTGGGGGAGTCGGCACGACAACAACTGGTCGAATGGCCGCAGACCCACTTTGGCTACAAGGCCGAAGAGCTTCAGCAGATGACCACGTGGCTCGATCAGGTCGTGTCCGAGCTGCGAGTCGCGGCAGGGCAGAAGAGCTTCGATCTGGCGCTGGTCGCGAACGTGACGAAGCCCGTGATCCCGGAGGTCGACCTGCTGCCGGCGCCGACCTTCCGGGATCGCCTGGAGAACGGGCTGGTTGCCGCAGCGCTCACCGCCGACATCCCGCAGCGCGTATCGATCCTCCGCGCGATCCTCGACGTCCTGGCGCCGGCCGCCGGACCGGAGTTCGCGAACAGCTGGATGTCGGAGGTCCGATCGCGCGCCGCCGCGGAACTGGCCACCGAGCTGGCGCACGATCGAGACTACTCGCAGCTCAGCGCTCGCGCGCTCGCCCGAGCCGTCGTATTCGAACGCCGCGCCGACGTGCGATCGCTCGAGAGCGTGATCCGGTGGGTGCTCGACGAAGACGTCCGGCTGCAGCGCGCCCGACCCGCCGAGGTGGCTGCGCTCCTCGCTACGCTCGACGTGAAGCTCGATGCCGCCCGTCGTCTCCGCCTGGCTCAGGACGCGTGGGTGGTCCGCAAGGAAGTTCTCGACAAGTATTGGCGCGAAATCCGGACCGGGATGGATCGCATGATTGGCGTCCGGGAGTGGCTGGTCGCCGTACGCCAGCTCGCGGGGCCGTCACCCGGGGCCTTGCGTCAATTGTCGGATCTCGTGACGGCGGCTCAGCGTGACCTGTCGCGCGTGCAGCCGCCCCCTGAAGTTGCCGCCGCGCATTCGACGCTCGTCGCTGCCTCGGGCATGGCGATGCGTGCGGCCTCGGCCCGCATGGACGCTGTGCGGTCCGGCAACATGGATACTGCCTGGCAGGCCTCGTCGGCGGCCGCGGGCTCGCTCATGATGCTCGACCAGGCCACGCTCGAGCTCCGACGCATTACCCGGGCCCCGCAACCAACACGTTGATCACTCCCCGCGTCACCAGGCTGCTTCGCGCCTCGGATCTACAGACCTTTCAGTCGGCGATCGTTGGCGTGGTGCCTCAGGGATGGGACGCTCGCGGCACCGCCATCATCGTGCCGAGCCGGAGCGCCGCAGAGGAGCTGCGGCGAACCATTGAAGACCTGACGCTGTCCGGCGCCGGGCCGCGAACGGTGGCGATGCCAGCTGTGGTGACGCGTCAGGAGCTCTACTCGCGACTGTACGAGCATCTCGCTGATTCTCCGCGTCTGTTGACCGATTTCGAGCGCGAGGTGCTGCTGCGACTGGCGGCCGAGGACGCAGCAGCCGCGGGCGCCCAGCCGCCGTTCAGTCTTCGGCCAGGGCTCCTGGTTGCCATCCTCGGGTTCTACGATGAGCTGCGCCGCCGCGGCCGCACCATCGACGCGCTCGACCGCGTCATCGGCGACACGCTGGAGGCCGGGCGCGAAACCGATCGTGGTGCCGAGCGGCTGCTGCAGCAGACCCGGTTCCTCGCGGCGACATTCGCCGCGTTCGAACGCCGGATCGCCGACAGCGGCAGGATCGACGAGCATGCGCTTCGCACGCTGCTGCTCTCGGACGGGTATCGGTCTCCGTACAAGCAGGCGGTCCTGGCGGTCGTCGATCAGGCGGCCGGCACGAGAGGCCTGTGGCCGGTCGACTTCGATCTCCTCTCGCGAGTCGCCGGCCTCGAACGCATAGACGTTGTCGCGACCGAAGCCATGCTCGCCGCCGGCTGGTTGCAGCGGTTGCACGACGCGCTGCCGGAAATCGAGGAACAGCGGGTGCCGGAGCAATCGGCTGCGCCGGTGCTGGCTGCGCCGCCACTGCAGGAGGAGTTCGAAGGTCCGGTCGTGTTCGTGTGTCGCGACCGCGAGGAAGAGCTCGCCGAAGCCGCCCGGCGAATCAAACAGCGCGCGCGCGAGCACGGACCGATCCGGCTGGAACGAATCGCGGTCGTGTTTCAGCGGCCGCTGCCGTACCTGTACCTCGCGCGCCAGGTGTTCACCGCGGCCAGGATTCCTTATCAGGCCTCTGACGCGCTACCGCTGGCGGCCGAGCCTTTCGCTGCGGCGCTCGATCTGCTCTTCGTGGTCGCAGCCGAGGACGCCACCCGCGCGGCGTTGATCGGGCTGCTCTCGTCGCCGCACTGGTCCTTCCGCGATCCCCGCCAGCCGGATCGGATGGTGGAACGGTCGCATGTCGCCGCACTCGATCGCCTCCTGCAGGAGTCGAAGTTCCTGGGCGGGTGGGAGGAGCTGGCGCGCCTCGGCGCGATGGCGGCAACGCGATCGGCTGGCGCGTCACGCGAGGCCGCGAAGTGGCGCTCGGGCGAAGTTGCACTACACGCCGCACTCGATCTTGCGCCGGCGATTCGGCAAATCCGCGATTCGACTTCGGCGTCGCAGCAGATCACCGGGTTGCTCGATTTCATCGGGCGGTACGAGACGCCGCCGGATCCATCGACCGATGTCTTCGAACGTCATCTGCGGGCACGCGGCGCGGTCACTGCCGCCCTGCTGTCCTTCCGGGAGGCGCACGTCCGCTACGACGATCGGCCGCGCCCGATTGCCGACCTGGCGGCGACCATCCACCGCTGGATCGAAGCGCAGACGTTTGCACCTCGCACCGGCACCGATGGCGTACGTCTCCTCGATGCAGAGGCGGCCGCGTTCGCCAGGATGGATGAGATCCATCTGGTCGGCGTGGTGGAATCCGACTGGCCGGAGCGGAGCGGCAGCAACATCTTCTATCCCTCCTCGCTGCTGCGCGATCTTGGCTGGCCTCCGGACGCTGATCGCCTGGCGGGCGCGCGGGCGCGATTCGGCGATCTGCTGAGGCTGCCGGAGCGCAGGATCGCTGTGTCGTCGTTCACGCTCGAAGAGGATGCGATCGTCTCTCCGTCGCCGTTCGTGGAAGACGTCGCGTCATCCGGGCTGGCCGTCGAGCGGTCGGATCAAGACCCGTTCGTCCGCGTCTTTACCCACGAAGCGCTGTCGCTGGCGCCGGTTCGACAGGACGCCGCGCCGGACGGGGGAGCGGAGTGGCTCGCACTTCGCACGAGCCGCAGTGTCCCTTCGGATCCGCGGTATCACGGCACCGTCGGAGCACGTGAGGGAATCGTTTACGCGGTGAGCCGCGTGGAACGTTACCTGGAGTGTCCTTTCAAGTACTTCGCCGGCCAGGTGCTCCAGCTCGAAGAGGAACGTGAGGATGAGTCCGGGCTCTCGGCGCTCGAGCGCGGACAGCTGCTGCATGTCGTGTTCGAGTCGTTCTTCGAAGCGTGGCGCGAGCGCGGCCGGACCGGTGTCTCCGCTGAAGATCTGGACGAAGCGCTCGCGCTGTTCGAAGACGTCGCCGAACGGCATCTACAGGAGCTGCCCGAAGGCGATCGCGCGCTCGAACGCACCTACCTGCTCGGATCCGCAGCGGCACCGGGACTGGCAGGCCGGGCGTTTGCGGTCGAGATCGAGCAGGGAATCGGTGTGACCGAGCGGTTGCTCGAGTATCCGTTCGAGGGGACATTCACGTTCGAGGGCGCTGTCGGGATGCAGCCGGTGCGCGTGAGGGGCAAGGCCGATCGCATCGATGTCCTCGATGACGCAACGCTGCGGGTCGTGGACTACAAGCTCGGCCGCGCGCCGAAGTCGGCGCGCGCGCTGCAGCTGCCTATTTACGGCATCTGCGCCCAGCAGCAGCTGGAACGGCAGCGCGGCGAGCGCATGCCGATTGCGCGGGCCGGTTACGTCGCCTTCAAAGAGAAGAATGCGTTCGTGGATCTCGCCGGGAAATCCGGCGACGTCGACGCCGCACTGCGCGAAGGGCAGCAGCGATTCCTCGACGCCATCGCTCGAATCGAGGCCGGCGAGTACCCGCCGAGCCCGGACGAACCGTGGACCTGCACGCGCTGCGGTTTCCCGCACGTCTGCCGCAAGGACTACGTCGGTGACGAGTGAGCGACCCGCCGGGCGGACCGGCCGCCTGTCGCAGCCCTCCCTGTTCGATGTGGCGCCGGAGGCTCCGGCGCCGGAAACCGCGGCGCCCCCGCCGGTCCCGCCACCGCTCGACGCCGACGGGGAGGCGCGCGGGTTCGCGGCAGATCCCCGCAACAACGTCGTCCTCGAAGCGTCGGCCGGCACCGGGAAGACGTC
>Ga0307408_100003596_pt1 | contig 10555 bp, 7 predicted proteins | sample 322Cmetagenome_FD_202116 | JGI IMG/M metagenome (GOLD analysis project Ga0307408, IMG submission 202116) | Maize rhizosphere microbial communities from greenhouse at UC Davis, California, United States - 322HYB-C-3 | ecosystem: Host-associated > Plants > Roots > Rhizosphere > Soil | place: USA... | reverse complement strand
CTGGGCGAAACCTTGGTGGCACGGGTCGACCTCAAGGCCGACCGTGCGGCCGGAAAGCTGTTGGTCAGGTCCGCCTACGGAGAGCCGGACGCCCCGCCGGAGACCGCCGTCGAACTTGCAGCCGAGTTGGAACTGATGGCTGAATGGCTGGGGCTGGGGGACGTTCTGGTCAGCCCGACAGGAGACCTGGCGGGGGACCTGGCTGCAGCCGTGGGAGCGGCTGGAAGTGCTATCCGCTCTCAGGGAACACAGGCATCGCGGCCGGTGTCTCTCCCGTAGACTAAAAACGCCAGAATTCGGCGGCAGAGACTGGGAGCATCTTCACGTGGCATCACTTATCGAAAAACTTCTCCGTACGGGTGACAAAAAAACCCTGCGTCAACTGCGGAACTATGCCGATTCCATTAATGCTCTCGAAGACTCGTTCAAGACGTTTACTGATGCCGAACTCCGGGAAGAAACCGACCGCCTGCGGGCGCGCCACCAGGACGGCGAGAAGCTGGATGACCTCCTGCCAGAGGCCTTTGCCGCAGTGCGGGAGGCCTCATCCAGAACCTTGGGCATGCGCCACTTTGATGTCCAGATGATGGGCGGCGCCGCCCTCCATCTGGGCAATATCGCCGAAATGAAGACTGGTGAAGGTAAAACCCTGGTGGCCACTGCTCCGGCCTACCTCAACGCCCTGACCGGTAACGGCGTCCATGTCATCACGGTTAACGACTACCTGGCTGAATACCAGTCAGACCTGATGGGCCGCGTTTACCGGTTCCTCGGCCTGACCAGCGGATGCATCCTGTCCAACCAGGATCCGTCCGTTCGCCGGGAGCAGTACGCCGCGGACATCACCTACGGCACTAACAACGAATTCGGTTTCGACTACCTGCGCGACAACATGGCTTGGGACAAGTCCGAACTCGTCCAGCGTGGGCATCACTTCGCCATCGTGGATGAGGTCGACTCCATCCTGATCGACGAGGCCCGCACGCCGCTGATTATCTCCGGGCCCGCCCAAGGTGACACCAACCGCTGGTACAGCGAGTTCGCCAAGGTAGTTCTCCGCCTGCAGCCTGAACACGACTACGAGGTCGACGAGAAGAAGCGCACGGTTGGCGTCCTGGAAAGCGGTATTGAAAAAGTCGAGGACTACCTTGGTATCCAGAACCTCTACGAGTCTGCCAACACACCGCTCATCGGCTTCCTGAACAACGCCATCAAGGCCAAGGAACTGTTCAAGCGCGACAAGGACTACGTCATCCTGGACGGCGAAGTCCTGATTGTCGACGAACATACCGGCCGCATCCTTGCCGGCCGGCGCTACAACGAGGGGATGCACCAGGCAATCGAGGCCAAGGAAGGCGTCGAGATCAAGGCTGAGAACCAGACCCTTGCCACGGTGACACTTCAGAACTACTTCCGCATGTACGGCAAACTCTCCGGCATGACGGGCACCGCGGAGACCGAGGCCGCAGAGTTCATGGGAACCTACAAGCTCGGCGTTGTGGCTATTCCCACCAACCGCGACATGCAGCGGATCGACCAGTCCGACCTCGTGTTCAAGAACGAAAAAGTGAAGTTCGACGCCGTGGTCAAGGATATTGCTGAGCGCCACGAAAAGGGCCAGCCCGTCCTGGTGGGTACCACGAGCGTCGAGAAGAGCGAATACCTTTCCGGGCTGCTCGCCAAGGAGGGCATCAGGCACGAAGTCCTGAACGCCAAGAACCATGCCCGCGAGGCTGCCATTGTGGCCCAGGCTGGCCGCAAGGGTGCTGTCACCGTCGCAACCAACATGGCCGGCCGTGGCACCGACATCATGTTGGGCGGCAATGCCGAATTCACGGCTGTCGCTGAGCTCGCCAAACGCGGACTGGACCCCGAAGAGAACTCCGAGGAGTACGAGGCCGCGTGGCCCGCTGCCTTCGAAGCGGCCAAGCAGTCGGTCAAAGACGAGCACGAGGAAGTGCTGAGCCTCGGCGGCCTCTATGTCCTGGGCACCGAACGGCACGAGTCCCGCCGCATTGACAACCAGCTCAGAGGCCGCTCCGGCCGTCAGGGTGATCCTGGCGAATCGCGGTTCTACCTTTCCCTGACCGATGACCTGATGCGGCTCTTCAACTCAGGGGCAGCAGAGCGCCTGATGAACAGTTCGGTGCCGGACGACGTCGCGCTTGAATCCAAGCTGGTGTCCCGGGCCATCGCCTCTGCCCAGGGGCAGGTGGAGGGCCGCAATGCCGAACAGCGCAAGAACGTCCTGAAGTACGACGACGTCCTGAATCGGCAGCGCGAAGCCATATACGGCGACCGTCGGCGGATCCTTGAAGGCGACGACCTGCATGAAAAGGTGCAGTTCTTTATCGAAGACACCATCACTGCTCTTATCGACGCCGCCACCGCCGAAGGCAACGGCGACGACTGGGACTACAACCAGCTCTGGACCAACCTGAAAACCCTCTACCCGGTGAGCGTTACCGCAGAGGACATCATCGAAGAGGCCGGCGGAAAGTCCCGGCTCACCGTGGAGTTCCTCAAGGAAGAGCTTCTTTCCGACGCCAAGCTGGTGTACCAGGCGCGTGAGGAGGCCATCGGCTCGGACAGCATGCGGGAGCTGGAGCGCAGGGTGGTGCTCTCCGTCATCGGGCGCAAGTGGCAGGAACATCTTTATGAGATGGACTACCTTAAGGAAGGCATTGGCTTGCGTGCCATGGCTCAGCGTGACCCGCTCGTGGAGTACCAGCGTGAGGGTTTCACAATGTTCCAGAGCATGATGGAAGCCATCCGTGAGGAGAGCGTGGGTTTCCTGTTCAACCTTGAAGTGGAGGTAACCCCGGCACAGGACGTTGTGGTTGTCGATGCCTCAGGCGGGCACACCGAGCACGTTGAGCCACAGATCCATGCTGCTGGCCTGGAAGCACCGGAGAAGCCTGCGCAGCTGCAATACACGGCACCGGGTGAAGACGGCGCAAGCCAGACACGCGTAGAAAGCCGTTCATCCGGACGGTCGGGCAACCCGGCTAAGGCGGCCGTGCAGGATGCCAGCAAGAAGCCTGCCAAGAAGAAGCGCCGCTGATCACTGGCAAATGAACGATGACGTCTGACCCAAGACGTGAGAACCACAGGGAAGGGCCCGGAACCAGAGTTCCGGGCCCTTCCCTGTGATTCCGGCTGCGAGGGATCAGCCAATCACGAGTTCAGTGACGCGCCACAGCTCCTTGCTTTGTTCCAGCCGGAGGGCCACCGCACGTGCCCGCACGTCGTCAACGACGACGGCGCTAGCTTCGTAGATGCCCGGAGCGGCCTCGCACAGCCGGACGGACCTCACCACGGAGTTTTTGTGCAGCCTCGCCAACGACGGCGACGATGAGCGGGCAAGCTCGCGCCGGATCAGCGACGCGCGGTGTTGCAGAGCCGAAAGGCAGCGCGGGTCCAGCCGGCGGGCAAGCTGATGGACCGGGCGAATTCCTGCCAAGACCTCCATTGAAGCCTGGACCGTGCTCCGTATGATTGCCAGGACCTCCGCCTTTTCATCGACGGCCCTGAGCGGACGCGGGGCACGTCCCGTCCTGTCAGGCACCAGCCGCACGGCTGGAGATAGCTTTGAAACAGGCGCTGCTGGGCGGATCGGCGTTACTGCACTCATGGTTTCCCCTTTTAGTATTGTGCTGCCCGTTTTTACTCACCTAGGCCGCGGCGGGTGGTTTCAGGACCTGGCCCGGGAGCAGGACGCCCGGGTTCTCACCAATTTGAGCTTTGTTGGCCTGGTACCAGCGAGGCCAGTGCAGGGCCACCTCGACGTCAGAGGCGGTGGATCCCAGGTCGCGGGCCGCGATGTCCCAGAGCGTGTCCCCGGCAAGTACTGTGACGCCTGCCCGCGCTGTTGGAGGCGCCTGCCTGGCCCGCGAGGGCGAGGCCACAACGAGGTCTGGTTCAGTGATGGGAGAAGTTGGCCGCCAGTTCGGATGCATCCCCGACAGGGGAGCCTGATGTTCCAACGCCATACCCCCGGAGCCAGTTGATACTTGGGCGATTGTGCCGGCGGTAGGTACCCATACAGCCGGCGCCGCGACCGATTGCGTTGCGCCCCCGCCAGGTCCGGAAACCCGCTCATCGGCATGGGCGAGAGGGGTGGTGACGATCTGAACGGCCAAGAATGCGAGCGCCAGCCGGCGCATAAAAGCCGGACAGAACCTGCTTGCCGTAGCGGCCGCGCGTTTCCGGCCCGTGCATTCCAAGGCTGCCGCGAGGAAGGCGCAGGACATGCAGAGCATCCACCAGCTGGCAACTCCTACGCCCGCCGCAGTTGTGGCAGCACCGAGCAGTTGGTCCAGGTCAGGTCCGGGTCTGCCCGCGGTGGCGAGGACCCATGGTGCCGCGAGTCCATGCCCTGTGACCAACAGGAAGCCGCCCAACAACAGGATGGCCGATGCCATGCCGGCGTCAGTGCCAAGCTTCCGCTGCCCTGTTGCTGCCATGGCTACTCCTTGGTCTTTGATGTTGTTTAGTGCTGTTTGATGTATTCAAACATAGTTTGCGCTAGTTTATCGATTTTTGTCCATACGTTGGAGTGGATCAGGATATGAATTGACCTCTCGGCAGGGTCGCCTTACGCTGGCCGAATGCGTTGGGATGCCCTGTTCAATGACATGGAGGCCCAGTTTGCCGAAGGCGACAGGCTTTCTATGGAGGCCGAAATCTCTGAACGTGCCAGAGTGGACGCGGCCGGACTCTGTTTGGCCGACCGCCTGCGTGGATCCTTGGGGACCATCGTGAAGGTGCACCTCGTCTCCGGTGCATTTTTGGAAGGGACCCTGACATTCGCGGGGGCTGATGCCTTTGTCCTGAATGACAAGCGGCACCAGGTGCTGATTCCGCACGGTGCCGTTTCGAGGTATGCCGGATTAGGCCGGTTTTCCGTGGGTGAGCCTTCTGCGGTGCGCAGCCGCATTGGGCTGTCGAATGCCCTTCGTGCCCTGGCCCGGGACCGGTCGGAGCTGACAGTCACGCTCAGAGGGGCAGATCTGCAGGACTCCGGAGTGTCGGGCGTCATCGACAAGGTAGGCCGCGACTACATCGACCTGGCTGCGCTCCGGCCCGGGGAAGCGCGGCGCGCACCACAGGTGGGACAGGTGTCCACTATCCCGTTTTCCGCCCTTGCTTCCGTCAGGTCACCGTTCAGAAGCGAAGTGTAGCCCTCACGTTGTTGGCTGGCGGCCGGCAGGGACAGGGCCGAATCAGACTGATTTTGACTTGGATTCCTGGATCATCCGGCTCGCTTCGGCGTAGCGCTCCTCGATGTACTGCTCCAGCATCTTTTCCTCCACGCGCCATTGGCCGCGGCCGCCAACCTGGATCGCCTTGAGTTCTCCGCTGCGGACCAGTGCATAGGCTGCCGGCGAGTTGATCTGGAGTTGCTCTGCGACGTCTGCAAGGGTGAGGAATCGGGGCATAATGCCATTTTGCCACCTCAGGGGCCCTTCGGTGCAGTTTTCCACAATCTGATGCTGTTTGGCCTTTTTGACTTCCTGTTCAGCCTTCCATGCCGTAACAATGAGGTTGTCCGGCGTGCGGCTAACTGCGCCGGTGCGGAGCGAGGGGGAGACTGCGCGTGAGTATTGATAGTGCGACCACATCGGCGAGGTTGAAACGGCCTTCCTGGAAGGATCCTCGGCTTCTTGTTGGCGTTTTGCTTGTCCTTGCCTCCGTGGCGGGCGTTATTTCGCTTGTTGGCAGCGCCGACAGGACGACCGAGGTCTATGCTGCCCGCGATGCCATCGCGGTCGGTGAGGCGCTGACGCAGGACAACGTGGTCCGCGCCAAAGTGCGGCTAGGTGATACCGAACAGCACTACTTCACTGTCGAGGGCGGCCTGCCTGAAGATGCGGTGGCAGTGCAACGAATTGGCAAGGACCAGCTCGTTCCGCGGGAAAGTCTGGGCACCGCCGATGCCCTGGACCGCAAGCCCGTAGCGGTTACGGTAGAGCAGGTGCTGCCAAACCAAGCCGTAGCCGGCACGCGGGTCGATGTGTGGGTTGCCCTACCCGATACGAAGAATGGATACAGCGAGCCGAAGCTGCTCCTTCCAAACGCCGAAATTGCGCAGGTCACGTCGGGCTCAACAGCGTTGGGTTCGTCGCGAAGCACCGTGCTGATGGTTCTGGTGTCAGATAGCCAAATGCCAGGGCTGCTGGGCGCGCAGGCAAATCAAGCCAAGATCGCCGTGGTGTGGAATCCTGCCGGGGCCGCTTCGTGAGCATTCCCGTAGTGACCGTCGGGCAGGCGCAGGAAGATGTTGTCGGCGGACTCGAACGGTTGCACGGTCCGGTCACGGTGGTCCGTCGATGCGCCGAACTCACAGAGTTGCTCGCCGCCTGCCAAAGTGGTTTGGCCCGCGCCGCCGTGGTCGCGGACGGATGTGAAGGATTGACCGCCTCCCTTGTGGACAGGCTTGGCGCCGTCGGCGTGGTGGTCATCGCCCTCACCGATGATCCTGATGAGGCATCCCGGCTCCGCGGAATCGGTGTCGCGTCAGCTCTTTCGGGTGTTGAGCCTGCCGCCTTGGCGGCACGGATTTCTGAGGCTGTCGGCCGATTGGGGGGTTCCTTGAAGCCCGGCAATCCATCGTCCGGCCTGGCCGATCCCTCCGCGGCGTTAAGGCCTGTTCCTGCAGTCCCGGAGGAGGTCATGGACACTCCCGGTGCCGGCAGCATCATCGCTGTCTGGGGTCCCACAGGATCGCCCGGAAGGACCTTCGTAGCCGTGAATATGGCGGGCGAGCTTGCCGCTGAGGGCAAATCCGTGCTGCTGATTGATGCCGATAGCTACGGGGCCAGCGTTGCGGCGGTCCTGGGCCTCTTGGACGAATCGGCAGGCCTGGCACAGGCTTGCCGGCTCGCGGACCAAGGTCTACTTGACGCCGACGCAATGCTCAGGATTGCCGCGCCAGTAGCGACCAGGCTTGGCACATTCCGGGTCCTGACCGGCATTACCCGGGCGGACAGATGGACCGAACTGCGCGCGGCGGCCCTTTCCCTGGTTCTTGAGCGGGCCCGGGATATCGCCGATGTAGTGGTCATCGATACGGGATTCTGCCTGGAAGCGGATGAAGAGCTCAGCTTCGACACCATGGCCCCGCGACGCAACGCAGCCACCCTGCGGAGCCTCGAACTCGCTGACACGGTCTATGCCATCGGGTCGGCAGACCCTATCGGCGTGCCCCGGCTGGTCCGCGGTGTGGCCGAACTTGAGCTCGCCGTCCCGCATGTTGCTCCGATTGTGGTGATGAACAAGGTCCGGGCCGGTGCTGTGGGCAGGGCGCCCGAACGCCAGCTGCGCGACGCGTGGAACAGGTATGGACCAGCCGCGGGGATCGGTGCGTTCCTGCCCGCAGACGCTCCCGCGGCCGATTCGGCCCTGCTCGGAGGCTCGCTGCTGCTTGAATCCTCGCCCGAATCGAAGCTGAGGGCTGCGATCGCTCAATTGGTCTGTGCATCAGTCCAGCAAAAAGGCAGATCCTCTGTATTTTCTTCCACAGCGAGGCGCCGACTAAAGGGTTAGGCTCACCATAAGAGCTGCAAAGGTGCAGCATTAATCTTGTGATGGAGGCGTTTGTCGATGTCGTCTGGATCCAGCGTGGAGGATCAACCCCTTGCCATTGGGGACCGTGAAGGTTTCCTGGGGGACTACTACCAGCATCTAGCCGAAGAGGATGCGCGCAGTTATTCGCAGGATGTGCTTGCCTCCCGGGCCGAAATGCACCGCGAGGTCGCAGCTGTTCGCCTGCCTGGCCAAGCCAAGATCGCGATCAGCACGGAGGCGGACAGCAGCGTTGTGTATGTTGTCACGGACGACATGCCGTTCCTCGTTGACTCGGTCAACGCTGAGCTGGTCCGCCAGAACTCGGCCATTCACCTGGTAATCCACCCCCTTTTCGTGGTCACCCGCAATCGCGAATCGGGACAGTTGGTCAGGGTCGACCGCGTGCCTTCCCAGTTCGGAATTTCCAGCGGCGACACCGCCGCCATGCCCAGCATGTCGCACCTCATCGCTACAGGCGACAACGCCTCCCACATGGAGTCCTGGATCGCCGTAGAAATCGATCGCACCAATGACGAAGCCCGGGACGCACTGCTTGCCGGCCTGGAACGCGTCCTGGGTGATGTCCGGGCCGCCGTCGAGGACTGGCCAAAGATGCGCAACAAGGCCCTGCAGATTGCGGAGAGCCTGGACAAAGTTGCCAACCCTGCCCAGATCACGGAGCTGAGGCAGGCCCAGGATCTCCTCCGCTGGCTCGATGAAGGAAACTTCACCTTCCTGGGCTACCGGGAATACGACCTCATTAACGTCGACGGCGAAGACGTCCTTGAGCTGCGCGAAGACAGCGGGCTCGGACTCCTCCGGGCCGCAGCTGACTCCCATCATGTTCAGCACCTTACGGACGCCGGCCGGAAGAAGGCGCGTGAAAAGCGCGCACTCGTGATTACCAAGGCCAACTCCAGGTCAACCGTGCACCGGCCCGCCTATCTCGATTACATTGGCGTCAAGAGCTTCGACGCCGCGGGCAACGTCAACGGTGAGCGGCGCTTCATTGGACTGTTTGCCACCAGCGCCTACGCCGGGTCGGTCCGCAACATCCCGATCGTCAGGGAAAAAGTGGATGCTGTGCTGAGGAGTGCCGGGTTCCCGCCTGATTCGCATTCCGGCAAGGACCTTTTGGGAATCCTTGAGACCTATCCACGCGACGAACTTTTCCAGATCGAGATTCCGGACCTCGCGGCCACCGCGATGGGGATCCAACGGCTGCAGGAACGCCGCCGCACCCGGCTCTTCCTCCGGCCGGATATCTACGGCCGGTTCATGTCCGCCGTCGTATACCTTCCCCGTGACAGGTACACCACCAACGTCAGGCTCCGCATTGAGGACGAGTTGCGGGAAACGTTCCAAGCCGTCTCCATCGACTACGAAGCCCGGATGACCGAGTCCGCCCTGGCCCGGCTGTTCTTCCGCATCCGCCTGCCTAAAGGTGCCGACGCCAGCCACGTTGACGCCGAAGAGCTGGAGAAACGGCTGGTTCGTGCTGCGCGCTCGTGGATCGAAGGCATCGCAGAAGTCCTGCGCGGACGCGAGGACGATGACCAGGCCAAGGAACTGGCCTCCATTTGGTCGGAGGCGTTCCCGCCGAGCTACCGCGTGGACTACGAAGTCGAGGAGGCCCTTGAGGATATCTCCCGCTTCGAAAAGTACGGCGCGGAAGCGGAACGTATCGCTGGGGCGAAGCAGGAGCGGCCGGGTGTCCATGTGTATCTCCCGGAAGGCGCAGGTGCGACCCTTGAGGAAGACGCCCGGGTCAAGCTCTACATGCTCGAACCCAAAAGCCTGAGCCAGATCCTGCCCTATTTCCACAATATGGGCCTTGAGGTACTGGACGAGCGGCCTTTCGAGATCGAGACGGCTGACCGCCGCGACTTCTTCCTTTATGACCTTGGGCTCAAGTACCCGGCAGGAGTTGACCCGGTAGCCACCGGCCAACTGCTGGCGGACTCCTTCGGGGCCGCTGTGTCCGGTGCCATTGAATCAGACAGCTTTGACCGCCTCGTGCTCCGTGAGGGAATGCACTGGCGCCAGATCACCGTTTTGCGGGCCTACGCGCGTTACATGCGCCAGATGGGAAACACCAACTCATTCGGGTTCATCGCCGACACCCTGCTTGCCAATCCTGCGGTGACCAAAGGCCTCAGCGCGCTCTTCGCCGCCCGTTTCGATCCTGCTGTCGAGGAAAGTCAACGGGCCGCGACCCAAGGCTCTGTCCGGGCTGCGCTGAACCAAGCGATCGAGGAGGTCGCGACCCTCGACGCCGATCGCATCCTCCGCACTTTCGTGAATTTGATCGAAGCCACGCTGCGCACCAATTACTACCAGTTCAAACAGCACCTGAGCTTCAAGCTGGATCCGACGAATATCGACGGGCTGCCCTTCCCGCGGCCGAAGTTCGAGATCTGGGTGTATTCCCCGAGGGTCGAAGGCGTGCACCTGCGGTTTGGCAAGGTGGCACGCGGCGGACTTCGCTGGTCTGACCGCCGCGAAGACTTCCGGACCGAGATCCTGGGCCTTGTGAAGGCCCAGACGGTCAAGAACGCGGTGATCGTCCCTACCGGCGCCAAGGGCGGCTTCTTCGCCAAACAGCTCCCTGATCCGGCAGCAGACCGTGCGGCTTGGATGGCCGAGGGCGTTGAAAGCTACAAGACCTTCATCCGCGGGTTGCTGGACCTCACAGACAACCTGGTCACCAGCCCCGACGGCGAAAACCTGGTGCCGCCGTCGGACGTGGTGCGGCACGACGACGACGACTCCTACCTTGTGGTGGCGGCGGACAAAGGAACGGCTACCTTTTCCGACATCGCCAACGGCCTGGCCGCCGAGTACGGTTTCTGGCTCGGAGATGCCTTCGCCTCCGGTGGTTCTGTTGGTTACGATCACAAAGCCATGGGCATTACGGCGCGTGGCGCTTGGGAATCGGTCAAGCGCCACTTCAGCGAACTGGATCTGGATACCCAGACACAGCCCT
>Ga0307408_100003593_pt1 | contig 10560 bp, 9 predicted proteins | sample 322Cmetagenome_FD_202116 | JGI IMG/M metagenome (GOLD analysis project Ga0307408, IMG submission 202116) | Maize rhizosphere microbial communities from greenhouse at UC Davis, California, United States - 322HYB-C-3 | ecosystem: Host-associated > Plants > Roots > Rhizosphere > Soil | place: USA... | reverse complement strand
AGAATGTCTTTACCCCCATAAGCCATCCCTCGCTTGATAATAAAACCGAGAAGCTGGTAGTCGATCTGTGTACACTTAATTTTGAACAGATAAACCATTTATGGAGCACCCTGGGAGGTAAGTATATTCCTTCTGTGCTATATAAAGTAAGGCAAGTTACCATAGATGAAGATGCAGTAATAGCGGGCGGCGGGTTAATTCAGGAAATAAATGTGGAGGCAAAAACTAAATTAGCGGTATCATGAAAATGAAATACAGTATTCTCTTCACTGTTGAAATTCTTCATGACTACTACATGAACGGGCAATCTGCCGATTTTGAAATTCGGCCTTCTATAGATACCATCAGCTATTTAGCTGGCCAAAAACTAGTTTATAAGAACATTGGAAATAAGTTGATTGTATTTGCCGAAACAGATGATGATAATAAGCCTGTTGTTAGCCTGAGCCAGTTTAAGAAACTGAGTTTTTATCTCAAATTACTTAACGCAGAGTTTTATAATTTCAGCAATCTTAATTATCAGCCGAGTAAAAACCAGCGATACTATTTTAGCAACGCCTACCAAACTAAGGCAGGAACCACGCTTTATTTGAGCCCTCAAATTTCGGTTTACAATAGTGGCACAGCTTATAAGGCTGGTAGCTTTGCTGTAAATGGCAGCAATGATGTTTTTGAAGCCATTAGGCCTAGTTCAAGCGGAGACGCCCATGCTTTAAACGATGCTGCTTATTGGGTTAAACGCGGCAAGTTTCAATATGTAAATGATGAAAGCCTGATTGAGGTGACGTCATTCGTGTACGACTTTGAAACTGCGCCGTCAACAAATTTTTCCATCAATGTGTTCGGAGAAAATCCATCAAGTGGAAATCTCGACCTGCAGGTGCTCGATACCGAAAACAGGACTTTCAGCCAGGCGCTAAGTTCTGTGCAGGTACGGCTTGAAAAATTGCCGAAGGGCCGCTATCGCATTGAGGTGAACGGCCAAAGCAAAGTAGTCTACCTTGACAAGGATGCTTTGTATAGCCAGATTTTGGGGATGGTGGAAATCGTAAATATTCAGCCTGCATCTAGTGCTTTTTCGTTAATTGACGGTTCAGGGAAACTAAAGCAGCCCAAATTCAACATTCGCTTTGCAAACCGACTGGTTTACTGGAGATACCAGACGAGAACCGCGGATATTACAGCGGTGAACGATAGCCGGCCACTTCCAGACAAGTTTATTTTTACACCAGCACCTGATAACCAGTTTATTTCTGGCCGGCCACTTCCATTAAATGAGGTTCCGGTGAACACCATTTCTGTAGAATCGACGGCGCTGGGTACCGTGGCTCACGTTGCCAATCCGGGTATTGCCCGATTAACAAAACTTGAGAAAGATGGTGTTACCTACTATTGCGCAGAAACCAATTTAAACTATTAAACACATAAATACATCTATTATGGCTACATCTTACAAAACCCCAGGCGTTTACATAGAAGAAATACCAAAACTGCCGCCTTCTGTTGCCCAGGTAGAAACGGCAATCCCTGTTTTTATTGGCTATACAGAAAAACGGGGGATTGAAGGGGCGCCATTGCCCACAGCCACGATTGATACCATTTCGGTAACCGAGGCTAAGCGAATCACCTCTTTGCTTGAGTATGAAACCTACTTTGGTAAGGGCGTAAACGAGGGGCTTACTGTAAGTATCGATGAAGTTTATACTAATACAACACCATCGGTTATTAAGAAACGGGTAATTACGGCCTCTGTTGCCACACCATCTCCACATACAATGTACTACCATATGCAGTTGTATTTCGCAAATGGGGGAGGCCCTTGTTATATCATCAGTGTTGGAAGCACTACAGCCGGTTCGATCACTGATGATAATTTGCTGGCGGGCTTAAAGATGGCCAAACGTTATGATGAGCCTACCTTGATTGTTTTTCCCGAAGCAGTAAAGCTTTCGGCAGCTGCCGATGCATATGGCGTTTATAACCAGGCATTGGCCCAGGCGGCAGAACTACAAGACCGCTTTGTGATTATTGACGTCCATGGCGAGAATGTTGATACTCTAAGAAGTACAATTAGCAACGATAATGTTAAGTATGGCGCCGCGTACCATCCTTTTTTGCGGACAACTATAAATTACCAATACAACCTAAGTACTCTAACTTTAGGCTGGAAAAGTGATAGAAACGACGATGGCGATTATTCAGATACCGACGAGAAGAACGAGACAGCAGCGGCCTTCGGTAGTTTGCCAACAGACCTTCAGTCGCTTGTTAAACTTGAGGTTGAGAAGTTACGGGTGGAGCTGCCACCGTGCGCAGCTATTGCCGGGGTGTATGCCCAGGTTGACAGCAGCCGGGGTGTTTGGAAAGCGCCTGCAAATGTGAGCCTGAGAATGGTATCGGGCTTGAGCCAACAAATTACTGATGAGCAGCAAGCTGGCCTGAACGTCGATGCCAATACTGGGAAATCAGTAAATGCTATCAGAGCTTTTACAGGCAAAGGTATCCTGGTATGGGGAGCCCGTACTTTGGCCGGAAACGACAATGAATGGAGATATGTGTCTGTAAGGCGCTTCTTCAATATGGTTGAAGAAAGCTCAAAGAAGGCCACTTCGGCTTTTGTGTTTGAGCCAAACGACTCGAATACCTGGGTGAAAATACAGGGAATGCTCGAAAACTTTCTTACTACCTTATGGCGCCAGGGCGCACTGCAAGGCGCAAAACCCGAGCATGCCTTTTATGTAGCAGTAGGGCTGAATAAAACAATGACTCCGCTTGATATTTTGGAAGGCAGGCTTATTGTTGAGATTGGGCTGGCGGTTGTACGTCCGGCAGAGTTCATTATACTTCGCTTCAGCCATAAACTAGCCGAAAGTTAATTTTCCGGACAATAGGGCAATGTCATTAACTTAAGCGGTTGGTGGTGACACCAACCATGGCAAATACCCGTGTTGGTGTCTCCGCCAACACCTAGACATTTTTAGGTTAATGATATTGGCAAATATGGCCGCCGTTTATTCTTGAAAAATATTTATCTATCTAATCTATTAAATCATGGCAGTATATCCACTTCCAAAATTTCATTTTCTGGTACAATGGGGCGGTGCCCGGCTTGGCTTTTCAGAAGTTACAGGCCTGGACATGCAGGTTGAGCCTATTGAGTATCGCGAAGGTTCAAGCCCATCATACTCGAAAATTAAAATGCCAGGCTTGCAGAAGTATAGCAATATCACCCTAAAACGCGGAACGGTAGGAGGCGATAAGGACTTTTACGCCTGGATAAAAACCGTCAATCTAAATACTGTTGAAAGAAGGGATTTAACCATTAGCCTTTTAAATGAAAATCACGAGCCGGTTATGAGCTGGAAAGTAATTAATGCATTCCCGGTGAAAGTGCAGGCCAGTGATTTGAAAGCCGACGGTAACGAGGTTGCCATCGAAACGCTTGAACTGGCACACGAAGGGCTAGATATTCTCAACTAGGTTTTGCACGTAAACAGCTATTTATGGCAGGTATTCCTAATGCTGGTGGTTATTACCCGCCGGTGGGCTTCCATTTTAAAGTAGAATTTGTAGGTATCGGAAATGATAACGACACGCGGTTTCAATCTGTTGCCGGATTAACTCTTGAGTACGACACCGAATCATTCAAAGAGGGTGGGGAAAATCGGTTTGAGCACAAATTGCCTTTGCGCACCAAGTACCCCGACTTGTCGCTTAAGCGCGGTATGCTGACGGATTCTAAAGTTATTAAATGGTGCCTGGATGCGTTGCAAAACCGCGATTTTAAGCCGGCGCAGATCAATGTTATCCTTTTAAACGAACAACATCAGCCGCTTAAAACCTGGAATGTTTACAATGCCTGGCCCAAGAAATGGTCGGTATCTGACTTTAATGCGCAGGACAATGCCCTCGTAATTGAAACCCTGGAACTAAGCTATAACTATTTCACTGTCAACTAATGCCAATAGAAATCAGAGAATTACATATTAAGGTAACTGTTAATCAGCCGCAGGCAGATGGCGAAGGCGGAGCTGTTGCCCAAAATGGAAGCAGCACCGAAAAAACAGACAAGGAATTGCTGATACAGCAGTGTGTTGAACAGGTTTTGGATATAATTAATAATAAAACAGAACGCTGATGGCACAAGGTAAACTGGAAAAGGTTCAGATTTTGGCGTACAACAATCCCGATTACGCCGACAGCCATAAGGTTGGGGATACGTTTACTGCCCTAATTAATCCCGAAAGTTACGTGCTGGATTACAAGGTTGAATTTACCGAGGGGCAGGGGCATGGAACGAGCTCGGCAACCCAGCGGTTTAATGTAAAAAGGCCAGATGAAATGGCTTTTGAATTTCTGTTTGATTCTTCGGGAATAATCGACGGAAATAAGAAGAATGATGTACACGAAGACATTGAGAAGTTCAAGAAGATGCTGCTCGAGTACGATAGCGAATCGCATGAGCCAAAGCATTTTAAACTGGTTTGGGGCAAGTTTATATTTAAGGGGCGGTGCAAATCTTTGACCATCACCTATAAACTGTTCAATCCTGACGGAAGCCCCATGCGGGCAATGTGCAAGGCCAGCTTTAAGGGTAGTATTGAAGAAACGCTAAGGGTGGCTATGCAAAACCCACAATCGCCCGATTTAACGCACTATCGTATTGTAATGCAGGGCGATACTTTGCCGCTGATGTGCTTTACTATTTATGGTGATTCAAAGTATTACCTGCAGGTTGCCAAAGCTAATAAGCTCCATGATTTCAGGAACCTTAAGCCGGGTAGCGAGCTGTTTTTTCCGCCAATACAAAAAAATACGGCCAATTAAAAATGCCTAACGAGAGAACCATAGCATCGGCTGAACCAAAAAGTGCCTGCACCTATACCATTTTTTCGGATGGAAATGAGGTGTCGCGCACATATCATGTCTTATCAATTATAGTAAACAAAGAACTCAACAGGATTCCATCGGCAATTATTACGCTGTTGGATGGAGAGCCAGCCCGCGAATCCTTTGAGATAAGTAATAAAACGGATTTTGAGCCAGGTAAGAAACTAGAGATCAAGGCCGGCTATAGGGCTACAGAGGAAACCATCTTTAAAGGAATCGTAGTTAAGCACGGCATTAAAGTTCGGAAATCAAGCTCGGTGCTGGTAGTTGAGTGCCGCGATGAAGCCATGAAGATGGCTATATCATGCAAAAATAAGTACTTCAAGGATGTTACCGATAGCGATTTAATAGAAGAGCTGATTGATGGCTACGGCATTTCGAAGGAAGTAGAGGCGACACGCCTTAAACACAAAGAACTGGTGCAATACAACACAAGCGACTGGGATTTTATGCTTTGTCGAGTGGATGTAAATGGCTTATTGTGTTTGGTTGACGATGGCAAAATTAAAATTGCCAAGCCAGACTTCAATCAGGCGGTAAGCCTTTCCGTACAGTACGGCGAGTCTGTTCATGACCTGGACGCGGAAATAGATGCGAGGCTTCAGTTTAAATCGGTGAAGGCGGTTTCCTGGAATCCGGCAGGCCAGGAATTGATTAATTCTGTTGAGGCAGAAAGTGCGTCGGTGCCGGCTGCAGGAAACTTAAACTCTGATGATTTGGCTGGAGTAGCGGGAGATGGAGAGTTTTTATTACAGCATAGTGGTAAGCTTTCTGAACAGGAATTACAGCAATGGGCAAATGCCAAAATGCTGAAACACCAGCTAGCAAAAGTTAGGGGCAGAGTAAGCATTGATGGGACTGCTGCTGTTAAGCCAGGTAATTTGATTCAGTTAAATGGGGTGGGAGAACGCTTTGAAGGTAAGCTATTTGTAACCGGCGTTAGGCATCAGGTTGAGAAAGGCAACTGGGAAACCGCTATTCAGTTTGGATTAAATCCGGAGTGGTTTGCACAAAGTTTCGAGGTTCAGCAACCCCTGGCTGGCGCATTACTGCCTGCTATTCAAGGCTTGCAAATTGGCATTGTTACTAAACTGGAAGGCGACCCTGATGGCGAAAATCGCATAATGGTGCGCTTACCACATATCAATGCCCAGGATGAAGGAATCTGGAGCCGGGTAAGCACTCTGGATGCTGGTAAAGAACGGGGCTCTTTCTTTTTGCCCGAAATAGGAGACGAGGTTATCGTTGGCTTTATCAATAATGACCCGCGGCATGCTGTTATTCTTGGCATGTGCAATAGCAGTGATAAACCAGCGCCTCTTCAGGCCAGCGATGATAACCATGAAAAAGGATATGTATCGCGAAGCAAAATGAAGCTGATTTTTAATGATGATAAAAAGACTTTCAACATAGAAACTCCTGCGGGAAATAAGTTCCTGATATCTGAAGAGAATGAAGCTATAAAAATGGAAGACCAGCACGGCAATAAATTCTCTATGGATAGGGATGGAATCAAGCTGGAGAGCATCAAGGATATTATTTTGAAAGCCGCTACGGATATTAAAGGAGAAGCGGTAAATGTAAATTTAAAAGGAAGTGCCCAGGCTAAAGTGGAAGGCAGTGGCACCGCAGAGCTGTCTTCCGGTGGAAGTACGGTGGTGAAGGGTGCCGTGGTGCAGATAAATTGAAGGTTGAGGCCTGAGGTTTGAAGTCGGAGGTTGGAAGTCCGAAGTCCGAAGTCTGGCGATTTGCAAAGGTGTAATGGGGGTACGAGTTGAAAACTCGCACCAGCCAAATGATTAGGCACCCGGTATATACTGCCGTTGGCTTTAGCCCAATGTCCTTTAGTTAAGTGGTTGGTGGGGACACCAACCACGGCAAACAGGAGAGATGCCAATGCCATTAAGTTAAGCTGTTGGAGGGGACACCAACAGCGGATAGGTGCCCGTTGCAGGTGTCTGCAACTTCGAAGAGGATGCCGCAAGGCAGAGAGGGTATGAAACTATACATGTCCTTATGTCTTAGTGCCTTAGTTCCTTAGCCAATGGATTGTAGAAGAGACAATAAGAATTAACAACAAAATAAAAAATAATATGCCACCAGCAGCCAGAATAGGAGATATGCATGTATGCCCATTGGTTAATGGAACGGTGCCACATGTGGGCGGCCCCGTTCTGGGGCCTGGAGCTGCGAATGTTTTGATTGGCGGTATGCCGGCTGCAAAGGTGGGCGATATGTTAACCTGCACAGGTCCCCCGGATAGCATTGTTTCGGGCTCGGCTACCGTGCTGATTGGCGGAATGCCAGCTGCGAGAATGGGCGATAGCACAGCCCATGGCGGGTCAATTGTGTTAGGCTGCCCTACGGTAATTATCGGTTAAGGAGAAAATTATGGCTGATGAAAATGACTTTTTAGGCAAGGGTTGGAGCTTTCCGCCAACATTCGATAGGAATGCTTTAGGTGTAGCAATCTCCGAAAAGGAGGAAGATATTAAACAGAGCCTTCAGATTCTATTATCTACGCGGGTAGGGGAAAGGGTTATGCAGCCAAAATATGGCTGTAACATTGACGAATTGCTGTTTGAATCTTTGGATACCAGCACTCAAACCTTAGTAATAGACAAAATACAGACCGCCATTTTATACTTCGAACCCAGGATTGATGTAACAAAGATTGAGTTAAACACCGGCAACATCCTTGAAGGGATAATACTGATAGAGCTCGAATACATTGTAAGGGCTACAAACTCGCGATTCAACTTTGTATATCCGTATTACCGAAATGAGGGGACCGAGCTAGATTTTATTACAACCAATAATCCAATAGCTTTTTAATTTATGGCATGCAGCGATAATAGACATCCTTTAAAACGCGGCGGAACCAGCCAACAGCAGCGCTTATTAGACGGCATGAAGCCCGGCTATGCAGCCATCGACGAGCGCGACGAGGCCGATTGGATGGTTTTTGCAAGCGAGTTTTCGGCCTATTTAAGCTATTACAATGCCGATGATGTAGCGCAGGGAAACTGGAAACCTTTCTTCGAAAATGATTTATCTGCTGTGCTGGCATCAATTGCAGTACAAAATATAGAGGGGTATCGGCTGGAAATAAAGAAGCAGTTCGATATTTTAAAAGAGCCAGGGAACGAGCTGGCTATCCAAAAGGAAGCATTGGGAGCACTCTTTGCAGGACAGTTTACCTTTATCAAATCCCTCGATAATTACTTGCAAAAATTCGGCGATTCTAACCCCGTTAAAGCCCCCGTTCAGAACCTTATAGCTAATCAACTTCAGGTTGTATTTAAAAAACTATTAATTTATTATAAAACAGCTAAGAATTTTGGTTTAGTTAAAGAGAAAGCTTATCCAGAATGGAGGATTTTAAACCTGCCAGTGGCTGCTGCACAGGAGATTTTATCAGAAGGCTTCTCCCGGATTTGGATAAAAGGAGCTACGAACTGGAATGATTTCTATGCAGCCCTTCCGGAAGACAAAAGCATATTCGGTTTAGACACCTGGGATGCTTCCCGCAGAATTAGCCATGCAGCTAACCACAATTTGTTCGCCGGGTTAGCAGCGCAGAATCTCCAGGCGTACTCCAAAATTATCCATGATGCAGAGATATCATTATTCCAAACGCTGGACCAAGATAACAGCCATCTGCCTCATTACGCCCTGTTTTTATCCTTCCTGAAATTATATCGCTTTGCGAAAGAGAATGCCAATGGCTTAACCCAACGACACCTTGATTTTTACTATAAGGAGGTGCTTCGCCTTGAACCTAAAAAAGCTGTTGGCAATAAAGCCCACGTGGCCATCGAGCTAGCCAAGCATGTAGAAGATTATTTGTTAAGCGCAGGTACGCTGTTTAAGGCTGGCAAAGACAGTGCAGGGAAGGAAGTTTTCTATCAATTGAAAAAGGACACGCTGTTCAACAAGGCAAGGATTGCCAGACTACACACGGTTTACAAAGGAATTTCCGCGGATAATTACGGTTCTGTAGATAATCAGGGGCGCTTATTTGCCTCTCCTGTAAGTAACTCTTCAGACGGGCTTGGAGCTGAAATTAAAACTAAATATAAAGAATGGCATCCATTTGTAAATAAAGTATTTACTGATGGCGTTTTGACTGATATCGCGATGCCTGAAGCAAAGATTGGTTTTGCAATTGGCAGCGCAAATCTGTTTATGGCCGAAGGCCAAAGGTTAATATATTTAAAGTTTGTCCCCCAACTCAGTGATGCACAGAAAACTGCACTTAATGGCATAGAGTGTTTGGCAAGTACAGCTAAAGGGTGGTATAGAATTGAAACATTAGCCTGGCTTTCTGGGACTACTGAAAGTGGAACAAGTGCAACTTTATTGTCTCTTTCAATTCCAGGCGATGCTCCGGCTATTGTCAACTATAATAGTAAAGTGCATGGCGGCAGTTTCAGGGTTGATGTTCCGCTTCTCAAGGTTTACCTGAGCAATCAAGCCGATAAAGTTTATTCATACGGCCTTTTAAAAAGTATCAGCATCGACAAAATAGAGCTTGAAGTTAGGGTAGGGATGGATGGCGGCGACGTTTTAAATGGCGGTGGGCTTAAAAACCTGCAGCTTTCAAATGATACCGGCGTGCTCGACCCTTCAAAGCCTTTTCAGCCTTTTGGCTTTGCGCCGAAAAAGGGCGCTTCTTTCATTGTAGGAAATGAGGAGCTGTTTAAGAAAAAGAATGCAAAAGCCTATTTCAAAGTAGAATGGAAGGATTTGCCTTTTTATAATTTAGATATTGACTTCAGCCAATACTCTTCAACTTCCGAGGGTTTTTTTGACCCCAATCCCAAAGTAAATGCTTACACATTGGAAAAAGGCGAGTGGAAAGCACTAGGCAGCAGCGAGATTTCAATTTTTAATGATTTCATATGGACAAGCACCGAGCTGGATTATATCTCAAAAACTGAAATTGTATTTCCTGATGCTATCTTAGCGCTGCCTTCTGGCACAATACAGAATTATCACGATACCTATCTTCCATTTAGTATCAACTCTGTAAGCGGCTTCCTTCGTTTTAGCTTGACTGATACTTTCGGGCATGAGGACTATCAGAAGCAGCTAACCTTGTACCTGATAGATAAAGCTAAGCCGACACCGAGCGGCTCGCCTAGCGAGCCGGTAATGCCATATACCCCTACTGTTCAGAGAATTACCATTCACTATAAAGCTAATGTTAGTTCTGTGCTCAATACTGCTGCTACTTTCGAAAATAGAGATATCCATTTTTTTCATCTACATCCCTTTGGAGAAACCGAGCAGCATGCGCATCTAAACGGAACAGCGCCAATTACCCTCTTGCCTCAATTTAAAAACGCTACCGGCGAAAAAGAAAATATTGCGGAATTCTACGTCGGGCTTGAAAATTTGGAAGGAGGGCAAAGTGTAAACCTCTTATTTCAGGTGCTCGACGGCTCTTCAAACCCCAAGTTGAGTAAGCCGGAGAAGCATGTAAATTGGAGTTATCTAAGTAGTAATTTATGGAAGCCATTTCCTGATGTGGCAGTTGCCGACAATACGCGGCAGCTTATACAGCCAGGAATTATTTCATTCGCCATCCCTTCAGATGCTACAACAGAAAATACGGTTTTGCCGGTAGGCTTGATTTGGCTCAGGGCTTCGGTTACAGAAAATGCC
>Ga0307408_100003592_pt1 | contig 10561 bp, 10 predicted proteins | sample 322Cmetagenome_FD_202116 | JGI IMG/M metagenome (GOLD analysis project Ga0307408, IMG submission 202116) | Maize rhizosphere microbial communities from greenhouse at UC Davis, California, United States - 322HYB-C-3 | ecosystem: Host-associated > Plants > Roots > Rhizosphere > Soil | place... | reverse complement strand
CGCCGGCGCGCTGCCGGTCCCGCTCCGGCAGCCCGGCAAGCAGCGGCGCCACGACATCGGCCACCAGGGGTCCCTCGAGTTCCGCCGTGGAGGCGGAGCGGAGGAACCCCTCGATCCGGGTCAGGTCGGAGTGGCGCAGCCAGGCGGCCTTTGCCTGGAGCAGCACCACGGCTGCCAGCCGCCGCTCGAAGACCGGCCTGGCGCCTGGCCTGGGCCGGCCCCAGAGGGCGGAGGCCAGCTGGACGACGGCATCATGGTCCAAAACCTTGAATTTCCGGAGCGCATCACGGACGGTTCCCCGGACAGCGCCCACGGAGGAACCGTAGGAGGCGAGGATCCCGCCCAGCCGGGCGGCGGCGTCGTCCGCGCGATACCAGGAGCCCTCATTCTGCAGGGTACGGTCGATGAACTCAGCTGCCGCGTCAACGACGTCCGGCCCTGCGCTCATCGCCGGGCCGCCCCGGCGTGGGTGATGCAGAACGGGGTCCACGGCCGGGCTTCCAGCCTGCCCTCGGCGATGGCTTCGCCGCAGACGGCGCACGTGCCGTAGGTTCCGGCGTCCAGCCGGGCGAGGGCGGCCTCCACCTGGTCCAGGCCGGCGGTGCTCTGCTTCAGGAGTGCGGACGCCTGGGACAGTTCGAAGGCGATGGTGGCACCCTCGGGATCGTGCTCGTCGTCGACATTTGAATCGAGACGGGCCGAACTGGCCGATGCGATGTCCGCGCGGAGGTCCGGAAGCAGCGCAGCCTTCCGCTTCCGCTCCTCCTCAAGCAGCACCCGGAACCGCTGAAAATCTGGCATGGAGAAAGCCTAGCGCGCCCCTCAGTACCAGTTCCTGGCCACGGAGTGGTCCCACGCCGCGCAGGGTGTCCGGTAGCGGTCCCGGATATACCCCAGCCCCCACTCGATCTGGGTGCGGTAGCTGGTGAGCCAGTCGCTGCCGGCGCTTCCCAGCTTGCCGGGCGGCAGGGCCTGCGGAATTCCATAGGCTCCGGAGTAGGGGTTGGTGGCAGTGGTCAGCCAGTTGGATTCCTTCGTCCAGAGCTGGGCGAGGCAGAGGAACTGGTCCTGCCCCCATCCATAGGACGCGAGGCGGCCGGAGGCATAGCTTTTGGCTGCGGCGGGATCGTTGACAGCGCCACCCGGCACGGAGGGCACGACGACGGCAGGCGGGGCGGGGCTTGCCGGCGCAGGGGCGACGGGGCCGGGGTCCGCCGGGGCCGGGTTGGGGTTGACCGGTGCCGGATTTACCAGCGGGGGGTTCACTGGCACCGGTACCGCCTGGGCCGGGTTTGGCGGCGCGGGAGGCTTTTGCGCAGCGGCAAGGGCGGCATCTGCAGCCGCCTGCCGGCGGGCCTGCTCCTGGGCAGCGGCGCGTTTGGCTGCCTGCGCCGCCTCATAGGCCGCAAGCGCCGCCCGGCCTTGCCGGTATTCGCCCTCAAGCGCCGCCGTCGTGCCCTTGAGGGATGCCAGCTGGGCGGTCAAATCTCCGCTGCGCCGCTGCTCTTCGGCGACCTGGCGGGCCACCGCGTCCTGGGCGGAACGGGCAGCGTCCAGTTTGGCCTTCGCCTCTCCGGACAGGCGTTCACGCTCCGCCCGGGCGGCCTTTTCCTGCTCCGCCAGGGCAGCGGTGGCCTTTCCCGCGGCCTCCGCCCGGCTGACCAGGTCCGCGGTCTTGGCTCCCACGACTTCAACCACGTTGAGCCCGTGGATGCTGTTGTTCTCAAGGGCTTCCAGTGCCACAAAGAGTCCCATGGTGGTTCCGCCGGTTTTGTACGACCTGGCGGCCAGCGCACCAATCGCCTGCTGATGCCGCTGCAACTCCGCATTTGCCTCGGCAGCCTGGCCGGCAAGGGCATCCACCCTCGTTGTTGCGGACTGCAGGGCGGCGTCGGCCAGTGCATAATCGGCCGCAGATACGACGGCGGCTGCCCCGAGCGTTTCGGATTCGGATTGCAGGCCTTGCAGCAGGCCTGTGATCTTCTCGATTTCGGCCGCCTTGCCGGCTTCCGACTGCTGCGCTTTCTGCACGTCCTCCCACGAGGGATACCCGCCCGGCGGGGCGTCGTCCGCGGACGCCGGAAGCAGGGCGGACGGGCCGGCCAGGGCGAGGGCCAGCACCCCTCCCAGCAGCGGGGGCATCAGCATGCTTCCGATCAGGCGCATAGTTCCGAAGCCTATCGGGTTTCAATGCGAGGTTGAGGGTTAGGACCGCTAGCTTTGCTTTGTCTTTATGACTTTGTGACACAAATAACAGGCCGCGCCGGACGCTTGATATCACCCGAGGTCAACCGGATGTGGTATGAAACTCCAGACATTTGCTTAATATGATAGAAGCGCCTCGGATGTTACCCAAACGTGACAATTGCTCCGGGGCCGGGTTATGGTCTTCAGGTGTCCCTCCCAAAACGGGACATTCCCATCAGTATGCCGAGCCCTGCCACTGATACGGGATTCAACCGCTTTCCAGCTGGCAGGGACGGGGGAACCAAGTTTCCACGGCCATTTGTGGCCTTGGGGTTAAGTCGACAGCGCCTTCGTCCATTACGGGCGGTCGCCCTTCGGCCGGGTATCTCCAACCCGAACCCGACAGCTCACCCCGCAGGCATGGGAGAGGCGATCACACGTGTCAAAAAATTTTCCTACCGCCCGTCACCGCGCGACTCCGGCCCGCTCAATCGCGCTCCAGGGCTTGGCTGCTTCCGCAAAGTCCCAGGCCCGGACGCTCAGCCGTCCGGTGCTCGCAGTTGCCGCTGCGTCCGGCATTGCGTTCGGTGTTGGAGCTCCCGCCCACGCTGGCGTGACCGGCCCGGACACCACCGAAACCGCTAGCGTCCAGGCGTACAGCGCTCCGGCCGCTGCCGTGGCTGCTCCTGCTGCCGCAGCCCCCGCCGCCGGCAACGTCTACACCGTGGTCTCCGGCGATACCCTGGGCGCCATCTCGGCTGCACATGGCGTCAGCCTGAACGACGTGCTGGCCGCCAACGGCCTGGATATTTCCACCATCATCTACCCCGGTGACCAGATCACCATTCCGGGCGCCGGCTACGTGGCACCTGCTGCTGCGCCTGCTCCGGCCGCACCGGCCCTGGCGAGCACCGGAACCACCGTGAACTACGCCTCCGCCGCCGTTGCCCCGGCCCCGGCTCCCGCCCCGGCCGCCACCGGCACCGGCACCGGCGCAGCCATCCTGGCTTCCGCCTACAGCCAGCTGGGCGTGCAGCAGGACTGCACCGCCATGGTGGAGAAGGCACTGCGCTCCGTTGGCCTGTCCGTCGGTGACCTGGCTCCCGGCCAGTTCTACCAGTACGGCACCACCGTGGGCACCCCCGCCCCCGGCGACCTGGTGATCACTGCCGGCCACGTGGGCGTCTACGCCGGCGACGGCCAGGTTGTCAGCGGCGGCGTGGACGGCTACAAGACCGAAGTCCACTCCATCAGCTGGCTCAGTGGAGCTTCCTTCGTCCGGGTAGCCTAGTCACCCGGCGCAGCTGAAGCAGCCGCAACAGACGCAGTACAGAGACAAGGGCGGCGGCCGGGAACTCCCGGCCGCCGCCCTTGCCCGTTAATGTGCTTCCGGCAGAGTCCGGCTCTTTCTGTCACGTACCGCAGAACGTCATGTACTTGCCGAAGTCTTCCGGGGCCCCTTCGGCGTAGCGTTCCAGGCCGGGACGCTCTTCATAGGGGGCACGCACTGCTTCCAGGAGCCTGTTCAGTGGCTCCAGGTCGCCCCCGGTGGCTGCAGCCAGGGCCTCTTCCACCAGGTGGTTCCGCGGAATGTACACGGGGTTTACCCGGTCCATCCGGTCCGCGTCCGGCTTCATGGACCGCCAGCGGCCGGCCCAGGCATCGAATGCCGCGAGGTCCATGACCATGCCGCGGACCGGCCGTTCATTTCCGCGCGCCGCTTCGCCCAGGTTGCGGAAGAACCGGGTGTAGTCCACGGGGCCGTCCTTCAGGATCGCTACCACGCCGTCCACCAGTTCGGACGCCGCTTCGGCTTCAGGGCTTCCCGCGGGGACGGCCGGCAGGCCCAGCTTGGCCTGCATTCCGTTGAACCACGCATCGCTGTACTGCCCGCGGAATTCGCCCAGCGCCTCCACGGCGGGAGCGACAGCCTGCTCCTGGTCCTCGTTGATCAGCGGGAGGATCGACTCGGCGAGGCGGGCCAGGTTCCATTCGGCGATGACCGGCTGGTTGGCATAGGCGTACCGCCCGCCCACATCAATGGAACTGTAAACGGCGGCCGGGTTGAAGTCGTCCATGAATGCGCAGGGGCCGTAGTCGATGGTCTCGCCGGAAATGGTCATGTTGTCCGTGTTCATCACGCCGTGGACGAAGCCCACCAGCATCCATTGCGCCACGAGCGCAGCCTGGGCCGACACCACCGCCCGGAACAGCGCAAGATAGGGATTGTCTGCCTCGGCGGCGGCAGGGTAATGCCGGCTAATGGCGTGGTCCGCCAGGCGGCGCAGCAGCTCGAGGTTGTCCGTGGCCCGCGCGTACTGGAAACTTCCCACCCGCAGGTGGCTGCCGGCCACCCTGGCCAGGACCGCCCCGGGCAGCATGTCGTCCCGGCGCACCATGCGTCCGGTGCCGACGACGGCGAGCGACCTGGTGGTGGGAATGCCCAGCGCGTGCATTGCCTCACTGACGAGGTATTCACGGAGCATGGGCCCGACGACGGCACGGCCGTCCCCTGCCCGCGCGAACGGTGTGCGGCCCGAGCCTTTGAGGTGGATATCGCGCAGGCGGCCGTTGGCGTCCACGATTTCGCCGAGCAGGAGGGCGCGTCCGTCCCCGAGGAGGGGTGAGTAGCCGCCGAACTGGTGGCCGGCGTAGGCCTGGGCCACCGGAGCGGCCCCTTCCGGCACGTGGTTGCCCAGCAGCAACCGCACGCCTTCCGGGCTGCGCAGGTAGCGGGCATCCAGCCCGAGTTCTTCCGCGAGGGCGTCGTTGAAGACCAGGAGCCGGGGTTCCGGGGCTTCCTCCGCCTGCCAGGGAACTGCCATATCTGCCAGTTCGCTGGCGAAGCGGCTGTCGAAAGTGACGGTTGATTCTGCAGCGGCAGTCATGGGTTAACCCTATCCCCGCGGTTGGTCCGGCGGTTGATCAGCCAGGTGGCGAGCCAGAGGACCACGCCGATGGCCATCAGTCCGCCGGCTATCTGGTACTGGATCACGTTCCGTCCCACCCACGGCCCGGCCAGGAAGGCGCAAAGGATGGCTGCGACCAGGGGCAGGGGTCCGGGCGAGGTGAAGAAGACTTTCCGGTTCGGATCCCGTTTCCGCCGCAGCACCAGGCACGCCACGTTGACGACGGTGAAGACGCACAGCAGCAGGAACGCCGTTGTGCCGGAAAGGTTGGCGACGATGTTGCTTTCCGGATCGCTGGTCACGTAGAGGATGAGCCCCAGGGCAAGGACGGTGGAGAAGGCAATGCCCGCCCACGGGGTGCGGCGGACCGGCAGGACCTTGCCCAGGGGACGCGGCAGGACCTGCTGGCGGGCCAGGCCGTAGATCAGCCGGCTTGCCATGAGCATGTTGATCAGTGCTGTATTGGCCACCGCGAAGACGGCCAGGAACGGGAAGATCCGGTCGATGGGAAAGTCCGGTGAGCCCTTGTGCACCACCTCGAGCAGTGCGGCGCCTTCGGCTTCGCGGATACCCTCCAGTTCGGTGGGCGAGAGGACACTGACCACGGACACGGCAACCAGCATGTACAGCAGCACGGCGATGCCGAGGCCGGTCAGCATGGTCCGGGGGAAGATCTTCTCGGGGTGGCGGGTTTCCTCCACCATGTTCACCGAGTCCTCAAAACCCACCATGGCGAAGAATGCGATGGAGGTGGCGGCGGTGACGGCGAGGAACAGGCCCTTGTCCTGGTAGTCGTTGAAGACGAAGATCCCGCCGGGGTTGCCCGTGCCCTGGGCCATGACGAAGAACCCGACGCCGATCACGATGCACAGCGCCACCATTTCCACCAGGGTGAGCACCACGTTGAACTTGACGCTCTCCCCCACACCCCGCAGGTTGATGGCGGCCAGCAGGAGCATGAATGCCAGGGCGACGGCAGTAATGACGCCCTGGCCGGGATCACCCATGACTCCGTTGATTTCCAGCCCGCCGAAGAAATTCTGTGCCAGGACGTTGGCTGAGGTGGAGGCGCTGGTGATGCCCGAGCAGACCACTGCGAAGGCCACCAGGAACGTGACGAAGTGGATGCCGAAGGCTTTGTGCGTGTACAGGGCAGCGCCCGCCGCCTGGGGATACTGCGTGACCAGTTCCAGGTAGGAAAACGCCGTCAGCGTCGCCACCACGAAAGCCAGGAGGAACGGCAGCCAGACGATGCCGCCCACCGTTCCGGCCATGGTACCGGTGACGGCGTAGACACCGGCGCCAAGAATGTCCCCCACGATGAAGAGCAGGAGGAGTTTCGGGCCCAGGACCCGTTTCAGCTCGGGCTCCCCGCCCGCAGGTGTGACGCCGTGGACTTCCTCGGACGTGGCGCTCATTGTCGGCCTCCTTGCCGGGTCAGGTGATGGACTGCCTGGTGTGCCAGGTCGGCGCGGGGGCTGCGCCGCTGCGGAAAGGGAATGTGCTGCAGGTCTGAAGCGGCCATGACGGCGGCGGTGCCGGCGCATGCGGATGCCTGGGCAGCAAGCATGGTGGCGTCGTCGCCATAGCGGGATGAAAAATGCGTCAGTACCAAGGTACGGGCACCGGCGCGCGACGCCAGCTCCCCTGCCTGCCCGGCGGTGAGGTGGCGGTATTGCTGCGCCAGGCCGGCGTCGTCATCGCTGAAGGTTGATTCGGCAACCAGGAGGTCGGCGCCGTCGGCCAGTTCCTCAGCACCGGCGCACGGCGCGGTGTCCATGACGAATGCGAAACGCTGGCCGGGCCGGTGGATGCTGACGGCCTCAAGGCTGACGCCGTTGAGCGTGCCCTCGCGCTGCAGGCGGCCGACCTCGGGTCCTGCGATGCCCGCCGCCGCCAGCCGGTCGGGCAGCAGGGTCCGGCCGTCCGGTTCCACAAGCCGGTAGCCAAAGGTATCGATGCGGTGCTTCAGCGGCCGGACCTCAAGCCCGTCGGCGATGATTCCCGCTTCGCCGTGGGGGTGCAGGCGCAGATCGATGCCGGGCGAACTGATCGAGACCAGGGCACGGACCACATCCTCGCCTGCGGCCGGATAGTGCAGGTGGACGGGATGCCGCACGCCGTCGAGGGCCATCCTGGACAGCACGCCGGGAAGGCCGTAACAGTGGTCGCCGTGGACGTGGGTGAGGCAGATACGCGTGATGTGGGTTGCCGGAACACCCGCGTGGATCATTTGCCGCTGCGTTCCTTCGCCCGGATCGAACAGCAGGCCCTCGCCATCCCAGCGCAGCAGGTACCCATTGTGGTTCCTGGCGCGGGTGGGCACCTGGGACGCGGTGCCGAGGATGACGAGTTCACGCATGCTCTGAAGGACCAAAAAGCAGGTTCCGGACGTATCCGGGACCTGCTTCCTGGTTTCGTGGTTTTAGTGCCGCCGGAGCATTCCCATGATTTTGTGGGCCATGCCGCCGGCCCTGCCGCCCGTTGCGTGCGGCGTCCGCCTGGCGGCGTTCATCCCGGTACCGCGGACTGTTCCGCTGGTGCCGGTCCTGCCTGTGAAACGTCCAGCGGCATTCCTGATCATACTTCCCAAGTTCATGTGAAACTCCCTAAGTCCTGATCTACCAACTGATATTCATCAGCCTGCTTATTAGTCTAGCCGTGATCCCGTTTTCGGCCAGGGCGTGCTGGCCCCCGCCTGCCGTCAGCGCTCCAGGTCCTCGGGGTCGAACTCGCTGAGCGGTGACCCGCCGAAGTTCTCCGTGTCGTCACTTGCCTCGGCCTCGGGCCCGGCCGGGTTTTCGCCGAAGTCGACGTCCGCCACGGCTTCACCGAGGGTGGGCGCATCCGGTGGCACTTGCTCATCGCCTGCGTTGTACCGGGCTTCCGCCGTCTCGTCGCGGAGCGTCTGGTCACTCAGGAAATCCTCTTCTTCACCCGAAACAGTCTCTCCTTGGAGAAGCGGATCCTCCTGCCAGCGGTCCGGATTGTTCTCCGCGGCGCCCGGGTAGCTGTCCGGCTCCCCCTTGACGGGATCCAGCTCAAAGGACGCAGCGGCGCCGGGGGTTTCATCCAGGAGCACATCATTTTCCTCGACCACCTCGAGGTTGTCATCGGGGAGGTTCTGTTCAGTCATGGTGATGCCTTTCTCTTGAACTCCGGGCGAACAATAGTAAGCATACTGACGAAAAGGGCGGGATGTGAACCGGGTCTTTCCCCATGGATCAGTGCAGCAACCAGGATCCATCCGAAGGGGGTTCCGGCTTCCTGCGCAGTTTGCGGAACAGGATGATAAAGGGCCACGCCAGCAGCTGCAGCAGCCCTGCGAGCAGGAGCAGGCCGACCACCAGGACAAGGACCGGCGAGTACAGCAGGAAAACGCCGATGGCGGCAGTGATATAGCCGCCAACCAGCGCCAGAAGCGCCCCAGGGTCCATGGGAACTCCTCATCTTAAGTTGTCGCAAGTCAGGGAGGCGTGAGCCGTTTAAACGGGAACACGCCAGACGGGAAGGGCCGCGCGTGATTCGTGGATCCGAGAGGTGGTGCGGGTTCGAGCGGCTGCCAGGCATCCCTCCGAGGGGCTGGGGAAAATCACCCAATGCATCCGGGCCGCTTACTTCCTAACGGTCATCCAAGAGTACCCGCCTGCCTCCCGGGGTGGAAGCATCCCCCGGTGCGGCCGAGCCCAGCCTGAGCTTGGCCAGATGCAGGATCCCGAGCACCAGGAACAGCAGCGACAGAGCCAGCGGGGGCCACAGCGCCGGCGGGCTGAGCGGGACACCGAAAAGCGGCTTGGCCAGTTCTCCGATTGCGAGGGAAAAGATCAGGGTGAAACCCAGCACGTGGAGTGCGGGTAAAAGCAGAAGCCCCACGGCGAGGTTCCTGAAGGTCAGGACGGACAGGATCAGGAAGCCGGGCATGATGAAGCACAGGTCCAGAATGAAGATGGAGTAAAGGGAATCGATCTGCTCTCCGCTGCTCATCAGGGGCAGGAGCATCGCGATCCACAGGGGATAGAAAATAAGTGGCTGGAGGATGGCGCCCGAGGCCGAGAGCAATCGAACACTCCTCGGGAGTGCAGGTGGGGGCAGGTCCCGCCTGAGGTGCGCTCCCGCCAGGACCAAAGCCCAGAATGCCAGGGTGAAGATGCCCATGTAGGCCAGGTAGAAGCCGTTGTAGGCCCGTTCGATCACGTAAATCCCGTATGCGTAGAAAAGGTAGCCCAGAATCCCCAGCGCTGCGATGTGATGCCTGGTTTTCCCCGGTCCGGCCGCAATGGCCAGGTAGGCGAGACCAAGCCCTGCTGCCAGGGAGAGCAGGTCTTGGGAGAAAGCCCCGGGAATGAGTTCCCTGCTAACGACGCCTGAGTATATTTCCGGTCGGGCTGCGCCTGCCGCGGCGACTGCCAGAGTGGGCGCAGCGGTGACGGCCCAGAGGATTCTGTGGAGCCTGACGTGACTGAGCATTCCAGCCTTTCCGGGAGTGAGGCGTGGCCGCCGTGACTTCGGTTTGTTCCACAGGCTCACATGCCGGCGGCGGTCCCTCCAGAGCATAAGGTCCCTTTCATGCCCACTCTGGCCGCCTTCTGCCCCCTGTGACCTTTGGCCCTACAAACCGCCGCCGTTGGGCGGGAGGGTTAAACGTGTCCAGCACCGCCAAAGACGAGGAAGCACGGCCATGACAATCCATAAACCAATCGCCGTCGGCACCAACGACTCGGCCCAAAGCCAGGCGGCCGTGCTGTGGGCAGCCCGCCGCGCCCAGCGGGCGAATGTCCCGCTGGTGATTCTCCACGTCGTTGACGACCGCTGGGTGGCAGATCCCTACCCCTGGTTTGGGGTGCTGGAAGAGGCCGGCGACAAGCTCCTGCAGACGGCCGCCGGACGGATCCGGGGCACCTTCCAGGTTCCCGTCACCACCCGGCTCCTCAACGGAAGCGTTGGCGGAGCGCTCGCCAAGTACTCCGGCAAGGCATCAATGCTGGTCGTGGGCTCGGGGACCGGGCACCTCGGCGGCGTCCTGGCCGACCGGGCACTCCAGGTTGCTGCCACCGCCAAAGTCCCGGTTGCCGTGGTAGGGACCCAGGATCTCAACGGCCGTTCCGGCGTGGTGGTGGGCGTTGACGGTTCCAAGGAAGCGACCCTGGCCGTCAGCTTTGCGGCCGCAGAGGCTGACCGGGAGGGTGAGGAACTTACGGTGGTCTATGCGGTCCGCAGGCCCGATCCGATCGTTGATGCCGGACTGTCGTCCACCACCCTGGCGGAGCTGATCGTGCAGGAAGAACGGGTTGTTCTTTCCGAAACAGTAGCCGGGCTTGAGGAAGACTACCCGGACCTAAAGGTCCATCAGATCCTCGAGACTGAAAAGACCCCCGTGGACGCCCTTGTGGATGCCGCCGCCGGAGCCAGGATGCTGGTGGTGGGCAGCCGCGGCAGGGGCGGGATCAAGCGCCTTCTCCTCGGAT
>Ga0307408_100003591_pt1 | contig 10562 bp, 6 predicted proteins | sample 322Cmetagenome_FD_202116 | JGI IMG/M metagenome (GOLD analysis project Ga0307408, IMG submission 202116) | Maize rhizosphere microbial communities from greenhouse at UC Davis, California, United States - 322HYB-C-3 | ecosystem: Host-associated > Plants > Roots > Rhizosphere > Soil | place: USA... | reverse complement strand
GTTGTAGCCACTGTAGCCGTTTTGCTTCGGAGTCGAGTGCGTTTTCAGGTACGTCAGGGTCTTGTACTTGGGCAGCTCGTAATGCGGCATCGTCTCCGGGTTATAAACCGTCCCGACGATGATGGGCTGGTCTGGGTCGCCCTCGAGAAAATCGACGATCACTTCCTGACCCACGCGGGGGATGTGCATCGAGCCCCACTTGTTGCCCGACAGGTCCTTCGCGACGCGCACCCAGCACGAAGTGTCGCCGTCTTGAGCCTTACCTTCGCGGTCCCAATGAAATTTCACCTTCACACGACCGTATTTGTCAGTGAAGATCTCCTCGCCCGGAGGGCCGACGACGACGGCCGTCTGGGCGCCGTGTACGGTCGGCTTCGGCGTCTTCCACTCGGGTCGGAACTGCGGTTTTCCGGCCCCGTGCATGATGCAGTAGAACGACGCGTTGACCGGCGTACCCTCCTCCGACTCCGAAATGTAATCCGGGCTCTGCTGGGCCGAATGAGAGATGCTCGTGACGACGTACTGTTTGTTGGACTCGGCGTCCGGGTGGTTCTTCAGCTTGAACCGATGCCCGGCGGCTATACCGCCAAAATCCGTCGTCATCTGGATCTCGGCGATGCGGGCGTCAATGGCCTGCATCGCGATGTCCGCGATCTTTTGTTTTTCCTCGAAGAGGTTGTTGATATCACTTGGCTTTTCGCCGCCCATGCGGTCGATGCCGTCGTACTTTCGGGCGTAGCTTCCCGGGTAGTCGTAAAACTCGATAGCGGCGTTGCCGTCCATCGGTACCTGAGTCTGGCTCACCGCGTCCAACTGGTTGGTCGGAAGCTGGAAATTATAGTCCCAAAGCGTGACCTTTCCGGGCCGCAGTTGAAACTCGCGCGTGAGCGACCGGATGGCACCTTTTTGGACCTCGCCGTCGCCCTCGATCTTCGCTTCGTATTGGACCTCCATCCCGCCCGGACAATCGCGGTGCGACTGTGGTGTGTTGGCGATGATCATCTGGTCGGAATTCTGGGTGTGAACGAAGTAGTAAAAAATACCTTCTTCTTCCATCAGCCGCGAGATGAAATTGAAATCCGACTCGCGGTACTGCACGCAGTAATTCCGAGGCTTAAATTCGCCTTGGGTCTCGTCCTTGAAATTGAACCCCTCGAGCACGGCCGCAAGGATGTCCTTTACGGTTTTATGCTGGAAGATACGGCTTCGGACGCGCTGGGTCAATACCCAGATCGAAGGAACGACCGTGATGTCGTAATACGTAAAATCAGCATCCCGGTCGCCCTGCCCGAAACGGTTGCAGATGCCGTGAAAATGCCGCTTGGTCCCGTCGCGCTGCTCGACCGCGATCGTGATCTCGCCGCCGAGCAGCTCTTTCGGATCGATGATCGTCGGCTGCCGCGATTCCGCGTCGGCCTCCTTATGCGCGAGTTGGACGTCTATCGAGAAAAGCTCCGATATCGCCTCTTCCGCTTCGTAACCCTTTATGAGGAGGTAATCGTATGGCTTCGGCGTTTCAACGCTAAGTATCCTGCCTTCCTGCGTTATTTCCATCCCTATCTTCCTTCCACTTATATCGGCGGGCCCGCTCCGGGCGGGCCCATCGCTAACTTATGTCGTACGCGAACTTTTCGTCCGCCCCCACCGAAACGTGAACGCGTTTGATGCCTTCACCGCTCGCCATTCGCGATAGCACCTCGCCGCTCATATCCGGCAGCAGGGAGCCGGTCAGGATGTTGTATACATTCCTGGCCCCGCTGTCCACGTCGGTGCAGCGGCCGGCTACCGTATCTATGACGGAATCGTCGTAGGAAAATTGCGCACCGTGGTTGTCGGCGATGCGGTTTTTGATCTTGCCGAGCTGCAGCTTGATAATCAGCCGCAGGATATCGTCCGAGATCGGGTAGTAGGGCACGGTGACCATGCGGCCGAGAAGAGCTGGTTTGAAGGCCTTAACCAGCTCCGGTTTGACGGCCTCCACGAGCCCGTCCGGTTCGGGTTTCGTGTCGGGGTCGGCACAGAGCTTCATTATCGTGTCGGTGCCGACGTTGGAGGTGAGCAGGATGATGGTGTTCTTGAAATCGATCTCTCGGCCCTCGCCGTCCTCAAGCAAGCCCTTGTCGAAGACCTGGAAGAAAAGCTCCATAACGTCCGGGTGCGCTTTTTCGACTTCGTCCAGAAGCACCACCGAGTAAGGCTTGCGCCTTACGGCTTCGGTCAAAACGCCGCCTTCGCCGTAACCGACGTATCCCGGAGGCGACCCCTTTAGGCTCGAAACCGTATGCGCTTCTTGGTACTCGCTCATGTTGATCGAGATGAGGTTTCGCTCGCCGCCGTACAGCGACTCGGCGAGTGCGAGGGCGGTCTCGGTCTTACCAACCCCCGAAGTGCCGACAAGCAGGAACACGCCGATCGGGCGTTTAGGATCGGTAAGCCCGGCCCGGGCCGTGCGAATACGCTGGGCGATGGCTTCAAGTGCGTGGTCCTGACCGAGGACGCGCTCCCGCAGAGTGCTCGAGAGATTCAGGACGGCATTGATTTCGTCAGCGACCATCTTTCCGATCGGGATGCCGGTCCAGCCCGAGATGACCTCCGCGACGGTCTGGCCGTTGACGACGGGCTGCATGAGCGGCGTTTCGCCCTGTAGAGCTTTTAGTTCTTCGGTGAGCTTTTTGAGCTCCTTTTTCGACGCCTCTATGTCCGCCGGAGCGGCGATCTCGGGTGCGATCGTGCCCGTTGCCACCGGCGCCGCTTCGGCCACCGCCGCTACCTCGCCATCGGCGGCCTCGGCCGGGGCGGCTTCGGCGCCCGCAACCGCGGTGGCGGCTTTGCCGTTCCCGCCGCCGTTCGTGCTGCCAAGCTTGGCGTCGAGTCGCGACAATTCAAGCTTCGCCCGGATCGTTTTGATTTTCCCGGTCAACTCCTTTTCCTTCGTCCACTGCTCGTTGAGCGTTGCGAGTTCTTTTTCGGTCTCCTCACGCCGCTTCTTCAACTCGTCGAGGCGGTCGTCGTGGGCGGCGCCGGTAACCTGCTCACGCTCAAGGGCGTCGATCTCGGAACTTAGGTTCCGGATGCGGCGCGTTGCGTCCTCGACTGAAGCCGGAGTTGCCCCTTGGCCGATGGCGACCTTAGCGCAGGCGGTATCGAGCACCGAGACGCTCTTATCGGGCAGCTGCCGTCCGGTGATGTATCGGTTAGAGAGTTTGACGCACTCCACAATGGCCTCGTCGAGGATGCGGACGTTGTGGTGCTCCTCCATCTTCGGCGCGATCCCGCGCATCATCGCTACCGCTTTTTCTTCGTCGGGCTCCTCGACCTTGACGACCTGGAAGCGTCGGGCGAGTGCGGCGTCTTTCTCAAAATACTTCTTGTATTCGGCCCACGTGGTGGCGGCGATCGTGCGGAGCTCGCCGCGGGCAAGCGCGGGCTTCAGGAGATTTGCCGCGTCGTTCTGCCCCGCCTGGCCGCCGGCCCCGATCATCGTGTGGGCCTCGTCGATGAACATGATGATAGGCTGCGGCGAGGATTTGACCTCTTCGATCACCGATTTCAGCCGATTCTCGAATTCACCCTTGATTCCCGCCCCGGCTTGCAATAATCCGAGATCGAGCGACCGGACCGAAACGTTCTTGAGCGGATCGGGCACATCACCTTCGGCGATCCGAAGTGCAAACCCTTCCACGACCGCCGTTTTACCGACGCCGGCTTCGCCCGTCAGGATCGGGTTGTTCTGGCGGCGGCGGGTCAGAATATCCACGATCTGCCGAACCTCGAACTCGCGCCCGAGCACGGGGTCGATCTTTCCCGCGGCCGCCTTGGCGGTCAGGTCTTCCGTGTACTGGTCGAGCGCCTTGGTCTTGCCCGGTACGCCGGACGCGACCGGTGCACCGTCAGACGTTCCGCCCGCTTCGCCGAGAGCGACGGCGTCGCGTGCCTCGCCGGAATCGGCGGTGATGTCGGGAAGATTGGCCTGCAGCGACTCGAGCGAAATATGGGCGAACTCCTTGGATATCTCGCGGGCGATCCGCGCGAAACCGTCATTCGCCAGAAGCGCCAGGATCAGGTGCCCGCTGCGGACACGGGCGGCGCCGAAGTCGACCGACGCGAGCAGCCAGGCGTCCTGTATCCACTTTGGGATGCGGTCGCTTAGTCCCGGGGTCCGCGAGTTGCCCGTTTTGAGCCGATCGAGCGCCTGCTGAACGTCTTTGGACAGTCGGTCGATATTGACCTCGTAGTGGCTGCAGATCTTGTGCAGGTCGGTGTCATCCTGCTCGAGAAGCTTCGCCAGAAGGTGCTCGACCTCCACGTCGTAATTTGTGCGCGAAAGGCAAAGACCGGCCCCGCCTTCGAGCGCGTTCCGGGTCACGTCGTTCATCCGACCGACCAATGATTTTAGATTCACGTTCATAATTGATCTCCCCAATATGGAATTTAAAGATTGCGACCCACCTTACTCACGCCTTCAACTCGAGCACGACCTGATCGTCGCTTTGGTCAAAAGGCACCGTCTTCAGATAACTTGTCCAGCCCAGCTTAGGTTTGCGCATCGCTCGGGTCGTCAGGACCGTGCCCGGCACCTGGCGTCCCTTGAGTAAAAGCTGCACATCGAAATCGAGTTCTTGCCCGACCATGAAACGCACGATCGAATCGAGCTTCTTGTGGGCCGATCCGTCCGGCAGGAACGCCTCGAATTGTTTGAATGTGAGCGGGCCGAGGCAGATCCGAAATTTCGATTGCTGGTTCCAGATGCTCGTGCCCGCGATGGCACTTCTGCCGAGGACATGATTTTGGGCGCCGGCGCGGGTCCAATCCTGCGGTTCGAGCTTGAGCCACTGGCCGTAAAACTGCAGGGTTTTAGCGTTCGTCCCGAAGTAATCCGAAATAATGTTCTCCAGCGCGTTGGCCGAGTGCGGTTTTTGGGCGATCAGCCCGCAATAGGGCAGCATCTCCTCATCGCGGACGTGCATCCGGCCGCGGATGCGGTCGGTACCCAGACCCGAGAGGTCGTAAAGAAACGCCGTGAATTGGTCATCACCTTCCTCATATCCGACGGGGAAGCGGTACTTCCCCCAAGCCCGAAAGAACATCGACACCGCTCTGTGGGAAAAGATGTCCAGAAACGACCACAACGAGGTGTCACGGTGCCGAACCCGGTCGAGCGCCAGCTCGGTATAATGGATAGGCAGTACGCCCCCGATGCCGAGGAGACCCATGAAACTGACGATCATCTCCAGCCGTTCCCGACCCGTAGCTTCGTCCAGGACCTCGTAAGCTTCGTGGATCTCGCTCGGCGGGAAATCGAGAGCGACACGCGAGCGAAAACGGGCTATCTCCTCGGCCGGAAGCGCCGCCCCGCCGACCGGCTTACGGTCCCGGTAAGTCTTTCGAAGCAGCCGTACGGCCTGGAAAAACTCGAACCGGTAAGGCTCTGCAATGAACAGCTCGTTGAGCGGCTTTTCGGCCATTACGGAAATCCTTAGATAAGCTCCTGCTCGCCGGCCCTGGCCGGAAACAGCTTGACGGTCTCTTCGCGCTGCACCGAGCGGATGGCCAACTGGTTAAACGAATTGATGGACGAGTAAAGCGACAAAAAGCGGTCGAGCACGCACGCGAACAAGTACATCCCGCTGCCGACGAATTCCTGCTCGTCAAAGGTGAGCGTGGTTTCGATGCCCCGCACAAACCCGGCCCCGATGTGGTCGCCGATCTGCCGGACGATCTTGCGCGTGCTGACATCGGTGATCCCGAGGATCTGTTTTCGGGTGACCGACGAGTCGTTGAAATTGTAAAGATGCAATATTTCCTGCAGTGCTTCCGGCGTGCCGTCCTCGCGGCCGACGAGCGACAGGTAATTGAGGTTCAAATGCGAGATCAGGCGCCATTGCAGCGAGCGGCGTCGCGGCGGCCTGATCGTTTCCGTGGGTTTTGTGAGGCAGCGGGCGCGCGAAAGGGCCGCGGTCCCCTCAACGTCGAAGTCGCCTTCTTTCCCTCCGAACGGGAGCCTCGCAGGAAGGTCCCGGTTGGTGCACGTGGCCCGGACGTTCAACACCTCTACCGCCGGCACAAAAGGATTGAAATTCGCGTCCACGAGCGAGATAAACATCTCGGTCCCGTTGTCCTCCGGACGTTGGGACGCGCGCCGCGACGCATACCAAAACGCTTTTTCTACCTGTTCCCCGTATGCGTGCCGCAGCGAGTAAAACGGGGAGAATTCACGACTAATATTTGATTTCGGGTCGCTCGTTCGGACCTCGTCGATCGAGTAGATCTCGGTCGTCATCTGCCGGTGGACGTCCGGGATCACCTGATACTCGTATTTCTGCTGCGAAAGATAGATCGGGTCGGCCAGACGGGAAAACAGGTTAACTATTGGGGTGCATCCGAGCCTGAAGGTCTCGGTCACCACAGGAGCGACGGGTGGCGTCACATCCTTTAAATGGATCAGGAGGTCGAAGTGGCTGCCGAACTTCGCCGCGATCGCACGGTCGACGCCTTCGACATCGAAGAAAAGGAACTTGTATGGGAAAGCGAAGTACTCGGTGAGCAGGCGGTAGCCCATGAACGACCGCTTCGTGTACGGCAGCACCGCTTCATTCTCGGTGAATCCGACCTGTTTGATCGCCTCGGCCGCGGGAACGACTATCGGGTCGGGAAGTCGAAGTTGAATATTGGTCAGCGTGTGGAGCGACTTGTTGACGAGGGGCGTGTCCCGCGGCCGAAACTCGACGGCAGTCGCGTGATTGAAGATTATCTCGTACAACGGAAAGACGAGCTGCGGGTCGCCGTCGATGTAGAACCTCAACGACTTTAGCGGCTCGCCGGTGGATCCGACCTTCACCTCGTGAAGGTTGGCGTCGCCGAAACAGCGAAGGCTCAGACGGATATAACTGTCCGCGTACTTTCCGCGGGCGTCTTTGGGCGCGGGCGACTCGAGAGCGGCGGACTGGAGTTCGATAGGCACGAGGTCGACATCGTATGCGCTCCGGAACCGGCACGGTGTGCCCTCGACGGGCCGCGAGCTTAGCCTGGCTCCGCGGTCGAGCCTTTGAACGGACGTCAGCTTGTCGTTCGCGGAGCCCAGCGAGAGCTGCGCGATCGCCATCGACGGGATCGGGGCCAGGTAATGAGGGTAAAGAATGTTAAGGAACGACTCGGTTATCTCCGGCAGCTCGTCGTCGAGTTTGAGCGCGATGCGGCCGGTGAGAAATGCGAAGGCCTCGATCATCCGCTCGACGTGCGGGTCCTCGATCTTTTCCTCGTCGAGTTCGAGGCGCGCGGCTATTTTCGGATACTTGCGGGCGAATTCCGCACCCATCCGCCTGAGAAAAACGAGCTCTCGCTCGTAATAACCTAGTAGTTCGTCACGCATGAGGGACGTATATCAAAAGCCCGTGTTCGACAGCGACGAGAAAATCGCAATTCGGGGCCTCTACCTATCTTTCGGTCAAAACAAACCCGCCGGCACCGGGCTGCAGGACCGAGTCGAACGCGATCGGTTCGGGCGCCGGATCGACATCAAGCCGTGCCTGTATTCGAAACTTGAGCTGACGGTCGAGCTGGTCGATAGGCTCGAGGACGACCTTCAAGTCCATAAATCGCGGTTCGAAAAGCCTGATCGCTTCCTCCAGCGCCCTGATAAGTCGTTTTTGTTCAACGTTGCTCAAGACACCCATGCCCGTAAAATCGGGCAACCCGTAAAATGCTACCGATCGACGTGCTTCGACGAGCTCTGTCTCGTCGCCGTTGAAAACGCACCGCGTGTTCAGCAGCCACTCAAGATCCCGCCTGACGGCCTGGCGGAGTTCGGCCATCGAGGCCGAACGCGACTTTGGCGCCTCGCGCGATTCCCTCGGTTCCAGATCGATCAAGCGATCGAGTACCGAGAGGGTCACTCTCATTTTGTTTTCACGGTCGACCATTTCGATCTCGGAGCTTCAAAAACAAAATGTGAGTAAGGGTTATGCCGATTTTCTGGCCTTTCGGCCGTTTCGGCATAACCCTTACAGGCGATCAAAAGATCGGTTGGAAGGAACTAAAGCTTAACTCCCGCCTTGAGATCGTATCCAGCCTGGCCGGCAGGCTTGGTAATGCCCTTGGCGTCCTGCTTGAAGTAGTCGAGCTGGATCTTCGAAAAGTTCAGCGAGATCTGATCGGTCGGGACCACGTCGCCGTGGGCTGAACCGCCGGTCTGATACGAAGAGACCAAAAGATCCGTAAACTTGATCTTCAGGAAGTTCTGCTGCGTGCCACCCGCTTTTCTGCAGGTCAGAGTCGCCGAAGCAATGTGCTCGCCAGTGGCGCAGGCGATAAAGAGTTTCGACGAAGACACATTCATCTTCATCACGAAGTGGAAGTCCTGCATACTAACTTTACCGGCACCGCCACCGCCGCCGGTTCCGCTCGTTCCGGCGTTCGACTCGCCCCACGACCACGAAAGAAGTTCGATCTCCTTTTCGTGACCCTTCTGGGCGCTTTCGCCATCGACCCCGTCCAACTTTAAGAAATAATCAACCTGTGCCATTCTATGTTTGCTCCTTTTTTATAAACTCGCTAACGAGATCCTCATCTTCATTAGCCACACGCTAGAGACGAACCACCCATACGTTTTTGCGATACACAACAAAAAAATCGGGTAAGTGACGGTGCCGACCTTCGCCCGCGGTGCTACGCGCCATTCGGACGAAGGTCGGACCCACGAAAATCAGCCTTGAGCAGGCGGCGGCAGATCTGCAACGAGCCGCAGCGATACGGAAAGCTCATCGAGCTGGAAGTGGGGCCGCAAAAAGGCAACGGCCCTGTAGCAACCCGGTTTGCCGGGTATCTCGGCGACATCGACGCGGGCTTCGCGAAGCGGGTACTGCGCCTTGGTGTTCTGCGATGCCGAGTCGTCCTCGGTTACGTAGTTCGCGATCCAACGGTTGAGAAAATCCTCCGCGTTCGCTCGCGACATAAAGCTTCCGATCTTGTCGCGCATCATCGCTTTCAGGTAATGGGCGAACCTGGAAACGGCGAAAATATATTGGAGCTGCGTGGAAAGACGCGCATTGGCGTTGGCGGCATCCTGATCGTATTTTTTTGCTTTATTGGCGGATTGCGTTGCGAAGAATGCGGCGTAATCGGTGCCCTTGCAGTGAACCAGCGGGATAAAGCCGTTGTCGGCGAACTCCTTCTCGCGCCGGTCGGTGATGGCGACCTCGGTCGGGCACTTCATCGCGACCTCGCCCTCGTCGGTCTGGAACGTGTGGGTAGGCAATCCCTGTACGAGACCGCCGCCCTCGACCCCGCGGATGGCGACGCACCAGCCATGCATCGAGAAAGCTTCGGTCAACCGCGTGCCGAGCGCGTAGGCAGCGTTGCCCCACAAGTATTTCTTGTGATCTTTGCCGTCGACGTCTTCCTCGAAGCGGAAGGTCTCGGTTGGCCTGGTCGCCTCACCGTACGGCTCACGCATGAGCACGTGCGGCATCGTTAAGCCGACATAACGCGAATCCTCCGATTCCCGGAAGCTGCGCCACTTCATGTACTCGGTCCGGTCGAAGATCTTCGAAACGTCCCGAACGTCGGTCATTTCGGAGTAGGTATCCCATCCGAAAATACCGGCGGACGCCGCACTCAGGAACGGGGCATGGGCCGCCGCCGCGACGCCGGCGATCTGCTCGAGAAGCGCCATGTCCTGCGGATGGTTGCCGAATTCGAAATCGCCGATCAAAGCGCCGAACGGGGCTCCGCCGAACGTTCCATATTCTTCCTCGTAAACCTTCTTGAACAGGGTCGATTGGTCGAACTCGAGGGCCCGCTCGAAGTCCTTGAGAAGTTCCTTCTTGGTAATGCTCATCACCTTGATCTTGAGCTGCGGCCCGGTGATAGTATTCTTCACCAAATGCTGCAGACCGCGCCATGAGCCTTCCAATTTCTGGAAGTCTTCGTGGTGCATGATCTGGTTGAGCTGTGCGGTCAGGAGCCGGTCGATCTCCGCGATGCGTGAGTTGATCGCGACGTCCATGTTCTTGGACATCGTCAGCGTGCCACCCATGACCTGGCTGACGAATTCGCCGATCATGTCCTTGGCGCGCTCTTTCTGGAAATCATCGCGGGCCATTCGGCCTTCGGTAAGTATCCGGTCAAGGAGGCCGCCCTCTTGTTGTGTTTCCACAACCTGTGTGCCGGCCTGTGCGGCTGTTTCGGTTTGCTTGGCCATAATTGTCTAAACCTCCTTATTGCCGTCGATACCGAGGGCGTTGCTGAGTTCTTTTTGTTTGTCGGCGTTCGAGATCACGTCCTCGAGAAGGCTCTCGAGCTTTTCGTTGCCGTCCATTTTCGACAAAAGGTCGGAAAGTTTTTGCCGTGCCTCGACGAGTTTGCGGAGCGGCTCCACCTGCTGAACGATCTTGTCCGGCTCAAAGTCTTCCATTGATTTGAACTTGAGCTCGACGCCCAGCTTGCTGTCGTCGTCCTGAAGTTTGTTCTCGGTCGTGAAGGCAAGGCGCGGGCTCATCCCGGCGAGGACCTGGTCGAAGTTATCCGGGTCGACCTCGACGAACTTGCGGTTCTTGAAAGCCGGC
>Ga0307408_100003589_pt1 | contig 10564 bp, 8 predicted proteins | sample 322Cmetagenome_FD_202116 | JGI IMG/M metagenome (GOLD analysis project Ga0307408, IMG submission 202116) | Maize rhizosphere microbial communities from greenhouse at UC Davis, California, United States - 322HYB-C-3 | ecosystem: Host-associated > Plants > Roots > Rhizosphere > Soil | place: USA... | reverse complement strand
GGCGTGACAAACCCCGAATGCTCACTCGCCACAGCGATGCCGATGATGGTGCCGCAGCCCATGGAATGGACTGCACCTGACTGACAGTCAGGCATGCCCCGGTCATCACCTCACTGCCTTCACCCGACTCAGGATCTCGCGGCGCCGGTCTCGTCAGCCAGTGCAGCCTCCACCCGCCCACCATTATCGGTGTTCAGGAGGCCAGATCATGAGATGCCCAAGCTCCCGGCCGTAAGGAGCCGTCAGTCCCGCGTGAGTGGACAAACCTCACAGGTCGCAGGGGCCTTGATCCCTGATACCACTCAACAACCGTGGCGGGATGAGTGAGGACGAAGTCGATAATCTCAGGAGAATGGCGATGCAACTGTGCGAAGCGTTCGAGCCACCACAACCATTGCTGGAGTACCAGCAGGCGCCACTGCCCTACCCGGTCGAAGCACTCGGGGATCTGTTGGGCCCTGCGGTCGAACGACTGGCCGAGGTGATCGGCGTACCCTGCGCCATGGCGGCGCAATCGGTGCTGGCTACCACGGCCTTGGTGAGCCAGGGTCATGCCAATGCCCAACTCGATGGCCGAACCTATCCGTTGTCCCTTTACCTACTGACGGTGGCGTCCTCGGGTGATCGCAAAAGCGCGGTGGACCATCTGGCCCTGAAGGCGGCGCGCGACTGGGAGCGACAACAGTGGACCCTGTATGCGGAAAAACTCAAAGCCTATCGCGCCGCTACCAGCCTCATGGCCAAACCCAAAACCTCAACAGAGCGTGCTGAGGCGAAAGGCGGTGAGCTGTCCGAGCCGGTACCACCGAGACTGATCATTGCCGAGCCCACCATTGAGGCCCTGATCAAAAGTCTATGCCACGGCTTGCCCAGCATGGGTTTGTTCAATGATGAAGGTGGCCAGTTCTTGGGCAGCAGCACCATGAGCAAAGAGAACCTGCTCAAGGCGATCACCACCTTGTCGACACTGTGGGATGGCAGCCCAATCGACCGGGCGCGCTCCATGGCCGGAGAAAGCCTGCGTGCCTATGACCGCCGCCTCAGCCTGCACCTGATGCTGCAACCCTACCTGGCCAACCAACTGTTCAAAGACCCGGTGATCAATGGCCAAGGCATCCTCGGCCGTTGTCTGATCAGTTGGCCCGAGCGCCTGGCCGGCCAGCGGCTCTACAAGGCGATCGACCTGAGCCGGGATCCCAGGATCCAGCACTACCAGCAACGGATCACTGCCCTGCTGCAACAGCCCTGGTCACTTCACCAGGATGGCTCACTCAATCCCGCCACGCTGGAGCTGACTCCCCGTGCCCGTCGTGCCTGGATTGATATTCACGACACCATCGAGTGCCAGTCTGGCGAGTTCGGCGAGCTGGCCGGTATCCAGCCTGCCGCGGGCAAGGCGGCGGCGAATGTACTGCGTATCGCGGGCGTGCTGACCATGGTTGAAGAGGCCCGTGCGTTGGACGACACACACATCCAGCGCGCCTCCACGCTGATGGATTACTACCTGGCCGAGATTCAGCGCCTGACCGAACAGGAGCCGGTCAATAGTCGATGCGAAGAGGCGGATCGGCTGCTGCGCTGGCTGGTGCAGAAAGGCTGGACCCACTTCACCATTCGTGACATCAATCGCAACGGCCCTCGTTTTGCCCGCAAGAGCGCTGACCATACCGCCTCTCTATTGGTCGTGCTTATTACTCATCGCTGGCTGAGCAGCCGCGATGGAAAAACCTTCGAGGTCCGCCATGTTTCGCCTCAATGACGCGGTGCGCCGCTACCAGGCGCAACATCAACCGCAGCCAGAATCGCAAGGTGTCGCCGCCTCTGTCGCCACCCTGTCGCCACGTGCCAGGCCAGGAACGACGCGGGTTGTCGCCACTGTCGCCGCTGTCGCCACACCACCCCTAGACCCTGCCGACCTCGCCTGGCTGATCGAGCAACTGCGCGAAGAAGGGGCACTGCTGCAACACCAGGAGAACGCCCTCCTAATCCGCCCGACACACTGGCAGCAGCTGGACAGGCTCAGCCCGCACTGGAAAGCCCTGCTGCTCTTTCTACAAACAAACGAAAACGGTGATGATGATGGCCCTGGTCGGTCGGCGTGAGGGTCGCAACTTTGGTTACGGCCGTCAGCTGAGCTACGCCGGCCCACAAGCGCTAACGGATCTGTTTGCCGGCGGCCACTTCGCCACGGTCAAAGCGCATAGCGATCGCTGGCAAGCGTTCGTGCGTTGGTGTCGGTCAGAGGACGGCCCCGGTTACAACGATGCGCGCCAGATCGATCGACGGACGCTGCAAGACTACGCCGCTTACCTGCGCCAGCAGATCCAGCAAGGTGAACTCGGCATCGCTACCGCGCAGAACCGCCTGAGCAGCATTAACCGCACCCTCGCCGCGCTGCGCGGTGATCAGGACGTAAGGATCGCCAGTCCGAGCCAGGCGTTAGGACTGCGGCGCTCGAGCGTACGCACCCGCGCGCCGGATGGCCAAGACCGCCAACAGCTGCGGCGAGTGCTTGAGGTGCTTGGCGAACGGCAACACGAGCGGGTGGCGGCGATTGTCCTGTTGGCCCGAGCAACCGGCATGCGCCTGCGCGAAGCAATCCTGGCTGACCTGCCACGCTTGCACCGCGAAGCCGAACACTTAGGCCGCATCAACATCCAGGACGGCACCAAAGGCGGCCGCTCAGGCGCTTCAGCGCCGCGATGGGTCGTGGCCAATGAAGCGGTGAAGGCGGCACTGCTGTTGGCTCGTAAGGCGTCGCCGACCGGCAGCCGCAACTTGCTGTCCCGCGACGAAAGCTACGCCGCATTCCTGCAACAGACCGTGCTCCCCGCCCGCGAAACGCTGCATGAACACGGGCTGAAGGGTTTTCATGAACTGCGAGCGGCCTACGCCTGCGAGCGTTACGAGCAGCTCACGGGCCACGCCTCCCCGGTCAATGGTGGCCACTGCTACCGCATTGACCGCGACCTTGATCAGCAGGCGCGGCAACAGATCAGCCTTGAGCTCGGGCATAACCGGATTGATGTGGTGTCCGCCTACATTGGAGGTCGAGCGTGACCAAGCCCTTCGATATGGCGCTGTTCCTGAGTGGCGTCCTGACCGGCTCGAAGGCCACGCAGCAACGCCACCTACGCCAAGCCCGAATTATGCAAGCGGCCATTCAGCAGCGATGGCAGCGAGACAATCCCTGGACCTGGCAGCTCAAGCATGTGCGCTGGTTTCTCACTCAGCACCTGAAAGACCATTCTGACGCCACCCGGTATTACTATCGACTCACCGCCCTATTGATCTGGAGGCGATTAGGGAATGACCGAGAAATGCTGATCTAACGCTCGATTCATGGGTAGAAAGGGGTAGATATCGTCTCTGTATATGAGATCAACATCGACATCGACTAACCTAGAGAGCTGATGCCAGTTATAGTCTCATCTATACAATTTATTTTGAACGGGCCTATCAAATGCTTTCTGATGAGATTAAAAACGCTCAACGGCACGTCCGGACGGACGCGTATCAGATGTCGGTTGGTGAGATCGTCAGCATGTACGATGAACGCGAGATCATCATCGATCCTGAATTTCAGCGCCTATTCCGATGGGGTATCGGCCAAAAGTCAAAGCTGATTGAGTCGCTACTGCTTGGAATCCCTTTGCCCTCCATTTTCGTATTTGAGACGGAAGATGGGAGCTGGGAACTGATTGATGGCTTGCAGCGCGTTTCGACCATCCTCGAATTTATGGGGCGCCTGCGTGATCCAGACGGGGACGTTAACCCACCATCAGTCCTTGAGGCGACCAAGTACTTACCCTCGCTTCACAACGCAGTATGGGAGACGTCAGAACTCACTGATGTTCCGGTACAAGAGCAGAAGCCTATCGATAGGACGCAACAGCTCGCCATCCGTAGGGGGCGGCTCGGAGTTGAAATTCTGAAGCGCCCTAGCGACGACCAGACCAAGTACGATCTATTCCAGCGGCTCAATGCTGGGGGTACCCAGGCGAATGCTCAGGAGCTTCGGAACTGCATCATGCTGATGATCAGCAAAGACTACTTCCGCGCTGTGAAAAACTCCGCCGAGCAGGAAACCTTCAAGCGCGTGGTATCGATCAGCGAAGAGCAGTCCGAGAGACAGCGGCATATGGAGATGGCTGTACGTTTTCTAGTCCATGCGCAGGTGCCGTATGATGGCCGGCTTGACGTCGAGGAATACATTGACGAAGGCATCGTAACTCTGGCTCAAGCCGGAAACCATGCGACTGCAGCCGACTTAATAAACCGGACTTTCCAGCTCCTTGATGAAGTCGCAGGAAACAATGCCCTTCGGCGTTTTCAAAATGGTGTTTATGCTGGAAAGGTGGGGCTAGTCGGCTTAGAGGCGATTGCCGTTGGCGTGGCCAAAAACCTTCACGCGATCCTCGCATTAGGCACTGATCCAGCAAGAGCCTTCGTTAAGGAGAGAATGGAGAGTTTTTGGGCGCAACCGCAGGTTGCAGCCTTCTCTTCTTCTGGGCTGCGCGGCACAATCCGCATCCAACGCACTGTACCATTCGGCGAGGAATGGTTCCGTCCATGAGCAAGCCCTATACGGAAGCCGACTTCTCCGCGCAAATTATTGAAGACCGCAACTGGCGCATCAAAGAAATATCGGACCTCAAAGCGGCGATCAGGCGTGGCGACGAGGGCTTGCGGAAGGTTTTGCTCAGAGCATTAGTTGCCATCTGCTACGCTCATTGGGAAGGCTACATCAGGTTCTCGGCAAAGAAGTACCTAGAGCATATCGCGCTGAGGCGAATTCAGTATAGGGATCTCAACAGGCAGTTTTTTCGGAACTACTTTCTGCCGCGATTGGCAGCCCTATCTACGACGAAAGCCAATATCGCAGACCGCTGTGACCTTGTTGATGAAATTCTGAACTCTGCGGACGTACGTTTCAGCCGCGTGAACGACGACCTAATCAACACGAAAGCCAACCTGAACTTTGAAGTTTTAACCGATATTTGCCTCGTGTGCGGCGTGCCCGCAGAAATTTTTGCTGAAAAATCCACGTTCATAGACGTTGTGCTCCTAAAGCGCCGCAATGCCATTGCTCATGGTGAAAATACTTTGGTGGAACTCAATGATTTGGACGAGATAACTAATGACACCATCGGGTTGATGCGCGCTTTCGGCGATGCGTTGGAAAACCACGTTGTTCTGCAAACCTACAAAGCGGTTTAAGTATTTTCGTCTGATCGTTAGATTGCGTTTGCCGAGAATCCCCAAGAAACCCTAGATGGGATAGACGCTCGAACAGCACTCGGTTCGGGGGGGTATTGCGGTCATGGTGCGTACAGAAAATCTATTTACGGCGATTGACGAGCAGGGGTGTTTCGCCCATGTTCATAGATGAGAGGTTGGCTCTATTGGAGTAAGTGGTTAAGTCATGACCGCTTTTGGCGATAGCTGTTTGTCGCCGACACTGTGAATATCCCCAGTCAACCACAGACGGCAACCCCGTACAGCAAGCCTCATCTTCACTGGGGGCAGGGTGGATTGATCCACGCGTTTACTACGCCCCCATATAGCTGAGCCCTCAGTGGCCTTTAGTCAGCCGCAGGCTGACGATCAAGCGGAGGGCCATTTGCCCGAAGTCTCTAGCAAAAGCTCGAGCACACGGCTGTGGAGCCAAGTATTCATCTTTGAGGTTGAGCCATTTCCGGGATATTTGAGTTTGGATGCAAGTTGCTTTCTTGCGGCCAATGTGGAGTCAACTCCTATGAGCACCAGCAAATCCACCACCGATCTTCGCCACGCAAGACGACGGCCTGACACTACAACCTTTTGGTCCAAAAATAATTCAAGATCGGCACGAGAATATTTATTAGTTTTCCAAGGTAACGTCGGATCACTTTGGAGGTAGACAAGTTCTGTTGGAACATCCACATCCCATTCATCTACGATGCACGGTGGACGGACACCTTGTCCTGCATATGGAAGATCTTCGCCATTAGCGGTCAAGTCGTCTCTAGACCTCAACTCAGCAGCAATGGAGACGTATAGAGGATCGTCAACAGTGGGGGAATCTCCACCCAACCAAATCTCTTTAGTTTCCAAGTAGTGAAGTACAGCATCGTTGTACTCTGGGTGAGCAGGGACAACAACTCGAGCAGATCCCGCAGTCAAGAATTCGATAAATTTAGGGTCAGAGTTTTCATTTTTATAGCGTTCAACCCATGTGGATGAGCGCCCCCAGTAATAGGGATAGAATCGGTAAGATAAGTTCTCCCATTCAAATGCCTGCTCAAAAAATTGAATCACTTTCCCTTCGATGATTGCCTCATTGATGTCGAAATCGTTGAATTGTCCACCAACGCTTGTACGCATCGCATCAAAAACCTCTCTGAACAACCATGTATCGCCGACCTTTACACGATCAAAATCATTAGTTAAGAGTCGAATTGATGCACGTTTGAGCTCTTCTTGCTCGGTGATTCTATTTTGATTTGGGTTTTCTCCGTACTCAATATTGCGAGCTTCCGGTTGTTTAGCTTTAAATTCATCAACACTGACTTGGTAGGCGGTCATAATTTTAGTAAACGTTTCTAACTGCCAACTGGAAATTTTTTCGAGAGTTGGTATGCAGTATACTTCTACAGTTAGAGCTATAGGGCCGGACCATGCTGTGAGGCTAATAGGGATTTTTCCCGTAAGACCATATACAGATGCTTGCTTCATCAATTGCCCGGCGATTGTTAATGTCCATAATGCTTGTGGCCAGCCTATCAGCGAAGCATAGAATCTGTAGTCCGTTGCCATGTATCCTTCTCCAAGATCCAAATCAGTACTAGCTTTGCTGATTGCCTGATTTGCTGTAGGGGCCCCGCCAGTTTCAGTTGTCGCCAGAGCAGCGCCTCGAGACATTGGTCCAGGATATGGCGTGACATCTCGAACCGAGTATTCTGCAACGAAATCAAGATAAATGTCCTCCGTAAGATCGGCAGGCTGGAGTGGCCGCCCCCAAATTTTTGGCGGCTGTGGAGCGTTGGCGTCAACTCCTATTTTTTGTTGAGATTTCGCAAACTTATAGAATGATGCTGGCTCGGGAACTATAAATTCAAGCATCAATCGACGGCCGTAATTTATCAATCTTGCTCTGTAACGCTTGTTAAGCCAACGGTAAATACCAATAATATTTTTGGTGCCACTGGTGTTGTCAAATGAATGCTCATTTGTTTCTTCAAAATATTCTTGTATTCGCTGAGATTGTAGTTTTTTCACTCTGCTGCTGACACGTTCCAGAGAATGTTCGGTTATTTGCTTGGAATAGTTGGTTGCTGTTCGATTGGCACTTTGCGTTGAGCTAGAAGTTTGGCTATCAGTATGCGCAGAAAATGTGACTGCACCGTATGTAGCAGAAAGGGAGAAGCCGGCTTGCTGGGTGTTTTGAGATTGAATTACTTTAGAGGCCTCCGCTTGAAGCTCAAAGCGTTCGGCTGTCTGTAGATCTTTCTCAGATTCTTTCTTGGTTTCTATCTCGCTTTCCATGTATTGCTCTATCTTTGAGCCGCGAACGTGTTTGCGCGCTCGTCGCTCGCTGTCCAATACATTCTCAATGTGAGCAATCTCTCCCACTTGATAGCCGGTAAGAGATTGACGCACCACTAGAAGGTCTCCTATGCCAATAGAACGAGCTATTAATTTTTTATTGGAGCTAGAGCGAGGGTAGTCGTCCTGAGTCTTTTGGCCACCAAAAGGTAGTATCAAGGGCACGCGTTTCACTGCTGACAAATCGGTATCTAATTTGGCCAGGGCGTCAAGATAGTTTGCTGATGGGCCAGTGATAATATCGCGTAGAATATTTTGGGCCTCTCGCCTCAGTATATTTTGTATTGCATATGATGTCTCTGTTGCCAGTTTGCTCTTGCGGTCACTTAGGATTCTTTGTGTTCTTTCAGACAGTAACTGTAGCCCCTCGGCACTTATGGGCCAAGGTTCGCTGCGAAAGCGAAAATGTTGTGTCTGTTGTAAGTTCCCATCGCCGACGGTGGTCTCTCCGCTACTGAAGAGATTTATTTCGTGCCCTAGGGGGTCTATTCTTTTAATTTCTTCTGCCGCTTCCCACAAATCTCCAGATAACGAAATTTTTCCAGCAAATTGTTCGCGTCGCTCTTGAACTACTTCACATTGCGTGCTTTCTCTATCATTGGTTCGTTCAAAGCCTTTCGTTAGATTTTTTGGAACCAAAATTTTCATTTCGGAAAGTTCAGACTCAATCGGAATTTGATCGGCGTCACTCGTTGAGTCCATTATTATTTGTATGAGTTTCGTAAGTTGTAAGGTTGCTCGAATTTCAGCAAGCGACAAAAATTCGTTATTTTCCACTTCACCACTAAACTTCTCTATTATTCGGTAGCAATATGAGTCCCAAAGGTTTATCACCAACTCTTGATAGTTGGCCATACCAAACTGGGTTCTGAACTGGTGGTTGGGATGTCGCCTTTCCCAGTCGTCTACTGCCTCTCCCACTGTAGTGGAACCCAGCGATTCTTTGACGGAAGATAGAAAGCCAGGTACTTCGATAACCACTCTGTTTGATGTTAAAAAGTGCTGAAGGATTATCTGCTTTGCTGACGTATCTTCAGATTTGGATATCTCTAAGTAAAGTGGCGTTTGTGATTTTGGGGATATGATTGCGAGATTACTATCCTTGGTCAGGGCCTCAGGCGGCCGAATGTGTAAAAAGTGAAAAATTGTTTCATCACTGCCCGCCACAGAAGTGCTCATGATTGCTCCTGTTAATTTGTTACTGCTCTGGGAAGAATTTCGCATATCCGAATCCATCGTCATCTAAAGAAACTGATAGATAGGTCTTAAAAAATCGTGTCACGCTTTTTCTGTCAGAGGTGATCGCCATCGGAGGTCGCTGATAATTTGCGAATGTTCCAGGCAGGGCTCCTAGGCACAAGACCTTTGATGTTCGAGCAAATCGGGCAGAGTAGGTCGACGAAAGTATAGCTCGCGCATATTTCTTTAACTCGCCGAAGGTTCTGGAAAATATTAGTTCACTTTTGTCTTGCGGTAGAAACTTACCGGTTGGGTCCGTACCAAAACAATCCTGAGCTTCCTCTTTTGTAAATCTGTATTTTATGACTTTCTCGTTATCTACACCCGACCATGAGAACGAAGGCGACTGAAATGTTTTCTGAAGCGGATATAATACTCTTAAATCATCATTGCACCCCCATATCCATGCACGGCCAAGTTTTCTATGAAATGCATGGTTTAACGATTTGTGCCGCTCCTTATTAAAGTACGGGAGATCGAAATCCTTGGCTCCTCTAGGATCTCGATCGAATGAGTCTCTTGCGTTCATTTCATGAGCATATGCTTCTCTCAGTCGGCCGCCTTTGTATACAGGCCGAAGATATTCGTAACTATTTACCAATGTAGGTCCATCAGAATATGCGTGAGAGAAGAAGCTCAATTCGCATAACGTCTCGGGCGACCGGTCGCCGATGAGAAAAACTGATTCGTACACATCTGTAATCGACATTGTTTGTCGGCCATCATGAACGTAGACGCTATCGGATGGGCCGCTAGACATTTCGATGCGAGGATAATTCAGCTTCTTCGTTATTGGAGCAAAAATCTGTCGCTCACTCTCTTTTATTGAAGCGGTTACACCCCTTCCTCGTTCAATGATGTGGATAGAACCGCTGGAAAAATCAAAAATCTGGATCTGGATATGCCGTTCTTTGTATTTCGCAAGAACCTGTCTTACGCGATCGCGTGCCACCTTAGTGGCGAATCCGACACCGCTCCAGGCCCAATCGATTCCAGCTACAAATATAAATCTTAAAATTTCCGGTTGGCTGTCCATGAACGTGACATCGCCTAATTTTCCAGAGGTACTTTGAGTGTATTAGAAGATTGGCCATTTGCTCGTGCATACGCTTTATTATTTGGTCTTCACGGATTTCCGGTATGGCATTGCGCAATGCTCCTGGGCGTATAGAATCTAAAGCAGTGCGCCGTGTCGGATAGCTTTGCTAGCGATTCGATGAGAGCCATCGACTCTAGTACAAGGTAGCCTGTTGGGCAGATGACACGTTATGGTTGAGTATCTAGCGGGCAGATCTATGGATGATAAATTGCGCTTTTCTTTCCATGCGCAGGTACCCATAGCCATGGGTGTCCAGAATAGTAAGGCATATGAAGTGTCTGCTTCTTGGCCGGTTTCTGCCTGTCGCCACCGGCAGCTATGGGCAGCTCACTGCCAATCATGGTTACGAAGCGTGCTGATCAGATCGGATGCAAACGGGCCGTCAAGTAGAGTGCGGTATTCCAATTGGTATTCCAAACAAAAATTAAAACCTCTATTAATTTTATAAATCAATATCTTACCGAACGGATTCAACTTACCCCGGCCACCACTTCAACATCTAAAGACGTCCCCGGACGTCTTTTTTTGTGACCGTAATTCATGAAAATCCAGACACTGCCCCCTGTAGCGCCCACAAATGCACGGCTCAACCCACGTAACCAGATGCATGAGCCAGACGCCCCACTAGTAGACCGATCG
>Ga0307408_100003588_pt1 | contig 10569 bp, 7 predicted proteins | sample 322Cmetagenome_FD_202116 | JGI IMG/M metagenome (GOLD analysis project Ga0307408, IMG submission 202116) | Maize rhizosphere microbial communities from greenhouse at UC Davis, California, United States - 322HYB-C-3 | ecosystem: Host-associated > Plants > Roots > Rhizosphere > Soil | place: USA... | reverse complement strand
CCTTGCAATGCCTGACCAAGATGTACGCTTGCAACACCTGAAAGTTTGGCTCGATGAGCAGCTACCGATTCTTTTCACTCAACAGGGCTGGGGCGCCGTACCCCCGGCCACGTTGACCGCCGCCAGCAGTGACGCGAGTTTCCGGCGGTATTTCCGCTGGGAAGGCGAGGGCCATAGCCTGATCGTGATGGATGCCCCGCCGCCCCAGGAAAACTGCAAACCCTTCGTGGATATCGCGTTTTTGTTGGCGAAATCCGGCATCAACGTGCCAAAAATTTATGCCGAGGACCTCGATCGCGGTTTTCTTTTGCTCAATGACCTGGGCAACCAGACCTACCTGGATGTGATCAACGGCGAAAACGCCGACGATTTATTCCGCGATGCCTTGCAAGCGCTGTTGGCTTTTCAACAACTGCCAATGGTCGCACCGCTGCCCAGTTATGACATCCCGTTGCTGCGTCGTGAGTTGGAGTTGTTCCCGGAGTGGTACGTCAAGCGCGAATTGGGCGTCGAGTTCGATGCGACCCAGCAGCAGCTTTGGCAGCAGGCTTCAGAGCTGTTGATCAGCAGCGCCCTGGCCCAGCCGAAAGTGCTGGTGCACCGCGACTACATGCCGCGCAACCTCATGCTCAGCGAACCCAATCCAGGCGTGCTGGATTTCCAGGATGCGGTCTATGGACCGGTGACCTACGATGTGACGTGCCTGTTCAAGGACGCCTTCCTCAGTTGGCCCGAGGCGCGGGTGCGCGGTTGGTTGGAGGATTACTGGCAGCAGGCCGTCGCACTTGGCATTCCCGTGCAGCCGGACTTCGAAGATTTCCTGCGAGCCAGCGACTTGATGGGCGTGCAGCGCCATCTCAAGGTGATCGGGATCTTCGCGCGCATCTGCCATCGCGACGGCAAGCCGCGCTACTTGGGCGATGTGCCGCGCTTCTTCGACTATATAGAAGCGGTGATTGCCCGCCGCCCTGAGCTCGCACCGCTGGACGAACTGCTTCGCAGCCTGCGCCCATCGGCCGGAGCAAGCGCATGAAGGCCATGATCCTGGCGGCGGGCAAGGGCGAGCGCATGCGACCGTTGACGCTCACCACGCCCAAGCCATTGATCCGTGTCGCCGGCACTCCCTTGATCGAATATCACCTGCGGGCATTGGTCGCCGGCGGGTTTGACGAGATTGTCATCAATCACGCCTGGCTCGGGCAGCAGATCGAAGATTACCTGGGGGACGGCTCGCGGTTCGGCGTGCGCATTATCTATTCGCCGGAAGGCGAGCCGCTGGAAACCGGCGGGGGGATTTTCCGGGCCCTGCCGCTACTGGGCGATGAGCCGTTCCTCGTGGTCAATGGCGACATATGGACTGACTTCGATTTCCGCAGCTTGCACCGTCCGCTCGAGGGCGTGGTTCATCTGGTGCTGGTGGACAATCCTGAACACCACCCAGGCGGCGATTTCGTCCTGACCGACGGAAAGGTTCATGAAGGCGCGCCGACGGCCGACAAACTGACCTATAGCGGCATTGCCGTCCTGCATCCGCGATTGTTCGACGGCTGCGTGGACGGCGCGTTCAAGCTCGCACCGTTGCTGCGCAAGGCCATGGACCAAGGTCAGGCCAGCGGCGAGCGCTTGCAAGGGCATTGGGTCGATGTTGGGACACTTGAACGTTTGGCACAGGTTGAAAAATTGATAGAAGCGAGCCGTTGATATGTGGTGGCCAGGGACTCTGATCGGAGCGGGAGCAGGCTTTGCCATAGCCAGCATCCCGGGGGCCATGCTTGGCGCGTTGCTGGGGCAGGCGCTGGACAGGCGCCTGAACGTGCACAGTTGGGCACAAGTGCGTGAACGCCTGGGCGGCCGCCCGGCGTTGCGCAACGATGAGTTGTTGTTTGTGTTGCTCGGACGCTTGGCGAAAAGCGATGGCCGCGTTGTTGACGGCCATATCCAGCAGGCTCGCCAGGAAATGCGCGCGCTTGATTTGAGCGAGCCGGCGCAACGTCGTGCCATCGCGGCGTTCAACCGGGGCAAGTCCGAGCATGATCGCCTGCGCGGTTATCTGCGTCGCCTCGCCACCCAACCCCATGCGGCTGAAGGCGTGCTACGCGCCTGCTGGCGGATGGTCTGGGCCGATGGCCGCGCCGGCGCCAGCGAGCGCGAGCTGCTTGTCCAATGGGGAAAGTGGCTCGGCTGGACGCCGCAGCAGGTCCAGGCGCTGGCGATGGACTACGAACCGCAGAAACTGTCGCAACCCACGAGTGGCATGACTTATCAGGAGGCATTGCGATTGCTGGGTGTTTCGGGCACCAGTGAACCGCCGCAAATCAAGCGGGCCTACCGCCGCTTGCTCAGCCGGCATCACCCGGACAAGATCGCCGGCAGCGGAGCCACGCCTTCACAGGTCCGCGAGGCCACCGACAAGACCCGGGACCTGCACAATGCCTATCGCTTGATTCGCGAGCGAAGGGATTTCCGCTAGTTCGCGGCACCTGGGTCGAGTGAGCTTAGTCTCACTCCCCCGGATTCTGAGGATTCAACCAACCCCGAATCCGACGGAACAGTTGCTCTTGTTCCGCCGACCGGTTCGGCAGGGCCTTGAGGGCAACCTGGCTGAAGGTCGAACCTTTCAAGCGTTTGCTCGCTTGCAGGCGTTCCAGCGCCGCGTTGCGGTCCAGCGGCTTGTCCATATAGAAAATATCGGCGGTTGCCAGCTTCAGGGTTGGCGTCAGCTCTGCCAGGCCAGGTTTGGCGGTGACCGGGGCCTGGGCTGCGACCATCACGAAGCGCTCGATCTGCGAAGGCTGCTTTTCGCTAAGGTAGCGCGCTGCCCAATAGGCGCCCGTGCCATGGCCCAGCAGCACAATGCTGCGGGCGCTCTGCTGTTCGGCGTAGGCCAGGGCCGCGTCGATGCGGGCGAAAATGCGCTCGGCATCGGCCTTGGCATGTTCTTCGCCGGTTTCAGCGATGACCGCATCCGCCGCCTCGGCTTCGCCCCCGGTCACTTGCTCGATCGGCGCCGCAGTCGTGGTGTCTGGTGCCGCAGCAGCGACATCCGCGGGCTTGGTCTCGGGAGGAGTTTCCACGGTGCGCGGAGCGATGACGTCGCTTTGCAGGTCCGGTAGCGTGATACTCAGGCTGCTCCATTCGGCATCAGGCAGTTTCTTGCGCAGGGGGCCGACGGCTTGAGGCCAGTCAGCGGTTTCACCCGCACCGGGGATTATGATGACTGCGCCCTTGGGCTCGCTGGTATTGGCGGGCTTCCACAGCGCTAGAAAAGCATCGCTGCCGGTTTGTAGCTGTTGCTGTTCCTGAGCGGGCACTTTTCGTACGAGCGCCGCGGCCTCTTCCTGGCTTCGCTCGAGCAAGGGCTGGCGTTCGACCGGTTTGTCCCCGGCGGCTTGCTCCGCCGCGGCGGGCGCCGTTTCGCCAGCCTGTGCAGAAAATGCACTCGGCAGGATCAGCGACAGGCACAATGCTGGCAGCGCCAGGCGATAAACAGAGGGCATCGGATATTCCATGACCAGAAGTATTTCCGGCAGCCTAATGGGTTGGTCAGTATTTGTCAGTGCATGAGACTTCGATGATGCGTTTTTGCTGCCTGTGGGTTATCGGCTGTTTATGGCTTCCCTTGATGACATGGGCTGCGCCCGCGCCGCAGACCCATGGCGTGCAATTGAGCGCAGAGCAGCGCCAATGGTTGGCACAACATCAACCGCTGCGGGTCGGCCTGGTATTGCAGGCGCCTTTTGCGCAGTACGACCGGCGTTTGCAGCGGTTGTCCGGCACCAACGTCGAGTTGATGCAATGGCTGGGCAAGGCGTTGGGCGTCGATCTGACGTGGCGCAATTTCCAAGACGTCGCGCAACTGGAAGCAGCGGTGCGCGACGGCGAAATCGATGTTGCTCCCGGCCTGACCCAGACTCCGGTCGGGCTCAGGCTCTGGCAGTTTTCCGATCCTTACATGCGCGTGCCGCAATTGATCGTCGGCGCGCAGAAGGGCGCTGAGGGCGTGGAGTTGGAGAAGCTCGACGGCCAGGTCCGCGTTGCGGTGCGCATGCCCAGCGCCACGGCCGATTATCTGCGCGGCAATTATCCGGCGCTGAACCTGCAAGGCGTGCCGATGGAGCGCGAGGCGCTGCAATTGTTGCTGACCCAGCAGGCCCGATACGCGGTGGTCGATGAGGCGCAGCTTGGACGGTTGATGGTCGAACCCGAATTCTCCGAGCTGGCGGTAGTGGGCGATATTGGTTCACCACAGTTGCTACGGGTCGCCACGCGCCGGGACTGGCCCCAGTTGTCCGAAATTATCGACAGTGCCCTGCAGGCCATCCCGGCCAAGGAGCTGGAACAGTTGCACAGTCGTTGGCTCAAGCCGAAATACCCGCGCCTGACCGAAACCCCGGGTTTCTGGCAGAACCTGACCTTGCTGTTGCTGGCGCTGTTGCTCGCCAGCGTGGCCATCGTGTTTTGGCAACGCCGCCAGCAACGCGCACTGGAGCGCCGCTTGCGTACCGCGCGCGAGGACATTGCCCAGCGTACCGCCAGCGAAGAAGCCTTGCGCTTGACACAGTTTTCCATTGACCAGAGCACGGTCGGCATCCTCTGGGTCAACTGGGACAGTCATGTGCGCTACGCCAACCGCGCCGCTGAAACCATGTTGGGCTACGCTTCGGGCGCGATCATCGACCGGCCGCTTATCGATTTCGAGCCGGGTTTGCACATGGACCGCTGGTTGAATTTGTGGAAGCGCGCCCGCGCCAGTGAAGACGGACCACAGAGTTTCGAGACCGAATGCGTGCGAGCCGATGGCAGTATCCTGCCGGCCGACGTTTCCCTGAGCTTCTTGCGGTTTCGTGATGCCGAATACCTGGTCGTCTACCTCAACGACGTGACCGAGCGGCGACGCGCATTGGCGGCTTTGCGCGAAAGCGAGGCGCGGCTGCAAGGCATCGCCGCCAACGTGCCAGGGTTGGTCTTTCGCCTGGAGCGGGCGCCGGTGACTGGGCAGATCGATTTTGCCTACATCAGCGAAGGCAGCGAAAGTCTGGTGGGCTACTCTCCGGCGACCCTGGCCCGCAGCGATACCGGGCTGCGCAGCCTGGTGCACCCGGAGGACAAGGCCGATTATCACCGCACCCAGGACCAGGCGCTGGACAGTGACAGCGACTGGTCATGGCAAGGCCGCATCCTCACCCGCGACGGTCAGCAGCGCTGGGCCGAGATCAAGGCAATCACGCGCCGTCTCGAGGATGGCGCCTACGTCTGGGACGGAATCGTCTGGGACATCACCGAAAGCAAGCGCATCGAACTGGAGCTGGCCAGCTCCCGAGAGCAGTTGCGTGAATTGTCGGCGCACCTGGAAAGCGTGCGGGAGGAGGAAAAAGCGCGCATTGCCCGGGAAGTTCACGATGAGCTGGGTCAGATGCTGACGGTGCTGAAGCTGGAGACATCCATGTGCGAACTGGCCTACGCCCAGCTGGATCCCGGCCTGCAAGAGCGGCTCAACAGCATGAAACGCCTGATCGCCCAATTGTTCCAGTTGGTGCGGGACGTGGCGACGGCTTTGCGCCCGCCGATTCTCGATGCAGGTATCGCCTCGGCCATTGAATGGCAGGCCCGGCGCTTCGAGGCGCGCACGCAGATTCCCTGTCTGGTGCAGGTTCCTGACAACTTGCCGCCATTGAGCGACGCCAAGGCCATCGGCCTGTTCCGGATTCTCCAGGAAGCCCTGACCAATGTGATGCGCCATGCCCAGGCGCATACTGTGGAACTGACGCTGACTCAGGAAGGCGACCAGTTGTGTCTGACAGTCAGCGACGACGGTGTAGGATTTATTGCTGATACCGGGCGGCCGACATCCTTCGGCCTGGTCGGCATGCGCGAGCGAGTGTTGATCATGGGGGGGCGGTTGACCCTGGAAAGTGAACCGGGCGAGGGGACGTCCCTTGCCGTGTGGGTACCGCTGGACAAGCCGCAACTCGATTGATGTGCACGAACCCTGTGTGGCGAGCTTGCTCGCGATGATTCCAAATCTGGAGAAGAACCGTGATCCGTGTACTGGTAGCCGAAGACCACACCATCGTCCGTGAAGGTATCAAGCAATTGATCGGCCTGGCCAAGGATCTGGTGGTGGTGGGGGAGGCGAGCAATGGTGAGCAATTGCTCGAGACCTTGCGACACGTGCCGTGCGAAGTGGTGCTGCTGGATATTTCCATGCCAGGCGTCAACGGCCTGGAGGCGATCCCGCGGATCCGGGCACTGAGCAATCCGCCGGCCATCCTGGTGCTGTCGATGCATGACGAGGCGCAAATGGCCGCTCGCGCCCTGAAGGTCGGTGCCGCCGGCTACGCCACCAAGGACAGCGACCCAGCCCTGCTGCTCATGGCGATTCGCAAGGTCGCGGCCGGTGGTCGATATATTGATCCGGACCTGGCCGACCGCATGGTCTTCGAAGTGGGCCTGACCGATACGCGGCCGCTGCACTCGCTGTTATCGGAGCGCGAATTCTCGGTCTTCGAGCGCCTCGCGCAAGGCGCCAACGTCAATGACATCGCCCAGCAATTAGCCCTGAGCAGCAAGACCATCAGTACCCATAAGGCGCGGTTGATGCAAAAGCTCAACATCACCTCGCTGGCCGAATTGGTGAAGTATGCGATGGAACACAAGTTGCTCTGACGTTCACCACCGTCTCCTGTGGGAGCGAACTTGCTCGCGAAAGCGTCACACCATCAGTACCGATGTCGCCGACACGCCGCCATCGCGAGCAAGCTCGTTCCCACAGGGTTTCGTGTCGGCATATCCATTTACGACACGCCTCACTACCGCATTTGCCCCCAACTTGCAGCTTGCCGCTTGAAGTGCGCAACTGCATTTATCCAATCCCGCCATCCTTGTAGGGCAATCCCTACCCCGGCTCTTCCACCCGGCTGAGGCGATTCTCTCCTGCGCCCCGATTTGCGTGGGTCCCGGGCTCCACTAGGCTTGGACTCACAAGCAGTCATCAATACAAAAGGTGCGGGTATGAGCCAGGTCGATTCAAGCGCGGGGACCAGTGATGTGCTGGTCAGCTTTCGTGGTGTTCAAAAGAGCTACGACGGCGAGAACCTGATCGTCAAGGACCTCAACCTGGACATTCGCAAAGGCGAGTTCCTGACCCTGCTCGGGCCTTCCGGCTCCGGCAAGACCACCAGCCTGATGATGCTCGCCGGTTTCGAGACCCCGACCGCCGGCGAGATCCAATTGGCCGGCCGCTCGATCAATAACGTGCCGCCGCACAAGCGCGACATCGGCATGGTCTTCCAGAACTACGCCTTGTTCCCGCACATGACCGTCGCCGAGAACCTGGCCTTCCCGCTGACCGTGCGCGGCCTGAACAAGAGCGACGTCGGTGATCGGGTCAAGCGTGTCCTGAGCATGGTCCAGTTGGAAACCTTCGCACAACGCTACCCGGCACAATTGTCCGGTGGCCAGCAGCAGCGGGTTGCCCTGGCGCGGGCGTTGGTGTTCGAGCCGCAACTCGTGTTGATGGACGAACCCCTCGGCGCACTGGACAAACAACTGCGCGAACACATGCAGATGGAAATCAAGCACCTGCACCAGCGCCTCGGCGTGACCGTCGTCTACGTGACCCACGACCAGGGCGAAGCCTTGACCATGTCCGACCGCGTTGCCGTGTTCCACCAAGGCGAGATCCAGCAGATCGCTCCTCCGCGTACCTTGTACGAAGAACCGAAGAACACCTTCGTCGCCAACTTCATCGGTGAAAACAACCGCCTCAACGGGCGCCTGCACAGCCAGACCGGTGATCGCTGCCTGGTGGAACTGGGGCGTGGCGAAAAAGTCGAGGCCCTGGCCGTCAATGTCGGCAAGCCGGGCGAGCCGGTCACGCTGTCGATCCGGCCGGAGCGGGTCAGCCTCAACGGTTCCAGTGAACAATGTGTCAACCGCTTCTCAGGGAGGGTGGCGGAATTCATCTATCTGGGCGACCACGTCCGGGTTCGCCTGGAAGTCTGCGGCAAGAACGACTTCTTCGTGAAACAACCGATCGCCGAGCTCGATCCCGGGCTGGCCGTTGGGGACGTGGTTCCGCTTGGCTGGCAAGTCGAGCATGTGCGTGCGCTCGATCCCCTTCTAGAGGCGAATTGATCGCCCCCTGCTGTAACCAACACCAACCCTGCACGTGGAGAGAACAATAAATGTTGAGATCCCTGAAGTTCACAGCCCTGACACTGGGCATGATGGGTGCGGCAAGCGCGATGGCGGCGGGCCCGGACCTGACCGTGGTGTCTTTCGGCGGGGCGAACAAGGCGGCTCAGGTCAAAGCCTTCTACGCACCGTGGGAAGCGGCCGGCAACGGCAAGATCGTGGCGGGCGAATACAACGGCGAAATGGCCAAGGTCAAGGCCATGGTCGACACCAAGAGCGTTTCCTGGGACCTGGTTGAAGTCGAATCCCCGGAATTGTCCCGTGGTTGCGACGAAGACATGTTCGAACAGCTGGATCCGGCCCTGTTCGGCAAAGCCGAAGACTACGTCAAGGGCGCCATCCAGCCTTGCGGCGTAGGTTTCTTCGTGTGGTCGACCGTGTTGGCCTACAACGCCGACAAACTCAAGACCGCGCCGACCAGTTGGGCGGACTTCTGGGACACCAAGCAATTCCCAGGCAAGCGCGGCCTGCGCAAGGGCGCCAAGTACACCTTGGAATTCGCCCTGATGGCCGACGGCGTAGCGCCGAAAGACGTCTACAAAGTGCTGGCCGGCAAGGATGGCCAGGATCGCGCGTTCAAGAAGCTCGACGAACTCAAGCCGAACATCCAATGGTGGGAAGCTGGCGCCCAACCGCCGCAATACCTGGCTTCCGGTGACGTGGTCATGAGCTCGGCCTACAACGGCCGGATCGCTGCGGTACAAAAAGAAAGCAACCTGAAAGTGGTGTGGAACGGCGGCATCTACGACTTCGATGCATGGGCCATTCCACGCGGCCTGGACAAGACCCGCGCCGAAGCGGCGAAGAAGTTCATCGCCTTCTCGGTGGCGCCGCAGCAGCAGAAGACCTACTCGGAAAACATCGCCTACGGCCCGGCCAACACCCAGGCAGTGCCGTTGCTGGCCAAGGATGTCCTGAAGGACATGCCGACCACCCCGGAAAACATCGCCAACCAGGTGCAGATCGACGTCAGCTTCTGGGCTGACAACGGCGAGCAACTTGAGCAGCGCTTCAATTCCTGGGCTGCGAAGTAACTGAAGCATCCCGGCTGAACGGGCTTTTGTGGCGAGGGAGATTCTCCCGCTTGAGTGCGCAGCACTCACAAAATTGATGTTGCCGACAAAATTTTGGGGCCGCTTCGCCCGAGGCGTCGGGCCGGCCCAGCGCGAGCAAGCTCGCTCGCCACAATGACTCGTTCCCACAGGTTGCGGTTTCAAAAGAACAGAGGCGGCCCGCCGCCCCTGTAACGATAAAAGATTTGCGGAGTTCGCCATGGCCATCGCCGTTCCACTGAACGCGGGCACCAGCCCCACCCTCAAGCAGCGGCTCAAGCGCGCAGAGCGGGTCAACCGCTGGAAGGCCCAGGCCCTGATCGCGCCGTTGGTGCTGTTTTTGTTGCTGGTGTTCCTGGTGCCCATCGTCGCGCTGCTGTTCAAAAGCGTCAGCAACCCGGAAGTGGTGGGCGCCATGCCGCGCACCGTCGCCGCCGTCGCTGCGTGGGACGGACGCGGTTTGCCGGGTGAGCCGGTGTACAAGGCTGCCAGTGAAGACTTGGCCGATGCCCGCAAGAATCAGACCCTGGGCGACTTGTCCAAGCGCCTGAACATGGAGCTGGCCGGCTATCGCAGCCTGCTGACCAAGACCGCTCGGGCGTTGCCGTTTGCCACCGAGCCGACCTCTTATAAAGAAGCATTGGAGAACCTCGATGAGCGTTGGGGTGACCCGGCGTACTGGCAGGTGATCCGCCGCAACACCAGCGACGTTACCCCGTATTACTTGCTGGCGGCTGTCGATCACCGCATCGATGACCTCGGCGAACTGGCCCCGGCCACCCCTGACCAGGCGATCTACCTCGATATCTTCACCCGTACCTTCTGGATGGGCCTGGTGATCACCGCAATCTGCCTGGTGCTCGCCTATCCATTGGCCTACCTGCTGGCGAATCTGCCATCGCGCCAAAGCAACCTGTTGATGATCCTGGTGTTGTTGCCGTTCTGGACCTCGATCCTGGTGCGGGTGGCGGCGTGGATCGTGTTGCTGCAATCGGGTGGCTTGATCAACAGCGCCTTGATGGCCATGGGCATCATCGATAAGCCCCTGGAGCTGGTGTTCAACCGCGTCGGCGTGTACATCTCCATGGTCCACATCCTGCTGCCGTTCATGATCCTGCCGATCTACAGCGTGATGAAGGGCATCTCGCCAACCTACATGCGAGCGGCAATTTCCCTGGGCTGCCACCCGTTCGCCAGTTTCTGGCGGGTGTACTTCCCACAAACCTATGCCGGTGTCGGCGCCGGTTGCCTGTTGGTGTTCATCCTTGCCATCGGCTACTACATCACGCCGGCGCTGCTGGAGCAGCCCGAACGACCAGAT
>Ga0307408_100003585_pt1 | contig 10574 bp, 10 predicted proteins | sample 322Cmetagenome_FD_202116 | JGI IMG/M metagenome (GOLD analysis project Ga0307408, IMG submission 202116) | Maize rhizosphere microbial communities from greenhouse at UC Davis, California, United States - 322HYB-C-3 | ecosystem: Host-associated > Plants > Roots > Rhizosphere > Soil | place... | reverse complement strand
TTTGTGAAAATAACGTTATGTTTGACATGAAAGAGTGTTGTTTTTTTGTGCACCTCAAAGGTAACTTTGAGTTAAAAAACTCCTCTTTCTTTTTTTATTTAGGACGCTATTGTTTTCTAATTGTAAAATATCTTCATTTTGACAAGGTTTCCTTTGAAAATCCTCAAAGGGCAAAAAAAATAACAAGATATATTCTGATTCTGGTACTTATTACGGTTTTGCCTAGCATTTACCTGGCCTATAGAATTGTAGCTAAAAGCATTTTTGAAAATAATGCCCGAAGGTTTGTTCAGGAGCAGTTTCAATTCAAGAACGCTCAGGTGGTGTTTAGAAACTTTAAATTTTCTGACAAAAGTAAGGAAATAGATATTTTACTAATAGGCGTACCAATCACTGAAAATGCCATTGATTCCTTAAAGGGCAAGCTTTCTGATTACAATTTAAATGGTAGTGAATTGATTATCAGGCAAGGGCTGGATGCAAAGCAGGAGGTTGATCTTTCTCAAATCAAGGCAAGTATTCTTGAGGAAGTTTTTTATAATTCTGACTCTATTAGCAGAATTACAGAGCCAGCGGATACACGATCCACAATGGAAGAAGAATTAAAAACTTTGTTTCCCGATATAGAATATTACACCATCTCAAATATTGTATTTAATAATTTAAAATCATCTACAAAGGATACGGTTGATTTGGTGATAACAAAGCTCAACAGCCCAATTACTTTAAGCGAAAAGCAGCGTTTGAAGAAATGGCTTCAAATTAAATTGAAAGCTGATTCAGTAAGGTTAATTGTTGAATAATTGGGATACTGAAATATAAAAAATGAAGAGTACAATTTTATTAGTTGAAGACGATGAACTGGATGTAATCAATGTTAGGCGTTCTTTGGCTAAACTTAATCTTGAAGCGGAATTAATCGTTGCATTCAATGGAATAGAGGCGCTTGATCTGATTAAGAATAGAATTGAAAGTGGCCTGCATGTTCCACAGGTGACACTTCTCGACCTTAATATGCCAAAGATGGATGGCTTTGAGTTTCTCCATCAGCTACAGAATGAAAACCTGTCGCATTTAACTAAAGTGTTTGTGATAACAACTTCTTCGGAAATCGCAGACAGAAATAGGGTAGACATGTATCATATCTCAGGCTATTTGATAAAACCGCTGAATTTTAATAATAACGATAAGAAGCAGGAATCAATGGAAGGATTTTTTGATTTTCATCTTAGAAAAATATTGGTATAGAGTACATTTTGCATTTGGAAAGTATGGTCAACATTAAAACAGAAATAGTAATACATAGGCCGTTAAAGGAGGTCGCGGAATTTGCTTCAAACCCTGATAATGCACCTCAATGGTATCAAAATATTAAGTCTGTTTCCTGGAAAACGCCCCCGCCTTTAGCCATTGGTAATGAAATTGCTTTTAGTGCCATTTTTATGGGAAGCGAGCTTGCCTATACTTATAAGGTAGTGGAAATGAATGATAATCGTTTTGTGATGCAAACATCCGAAGGCCTGTTCCCAATGAAAACTACATACGAATGGGAAAGAGTGTATGAAAACTCTACCAGGATGACATTGGTCAATAGCGGAAATCCTTCAGGTTTTTCAAAGCTTTTGAGTCCAATTATCGGTATGATGATAAAAAAAGAGAATAAAAAAGACTTAGAAAGGCTAAAGGCTATTTTAGAGTTATAGATAAACGATAGAAGGTCCTTGCTTGGATAATCGAAACAGTTATCATTATATAGATTCAAGGGTTCCTATAAAAAAAGTAGTATAAGAGCAAGAATAGGTTGAAGGTTCCTACTTAAGTTTTACGCACAAAACCGGTATAGGGGGCTATAACTTTTTCGGTATAGCCTCTTACAAATAAGGACTTTAGTCCTTTTTTAGCGGTTGCCGTTATAACCGGCAGGTCTGGATTTATCTTTACAGCTTTTTTACTACCTCTTTGGCAGTGTCTTCTGTTAATCTCATTTCCTTTTGCACATTGATGCTGTCGTTTGTCATTAGTGAATTTGCCGCATTATCAGCTGGTCAATAAGGTAAAAATCTCTCAGCTGACTGTTTTTAGGAACAGCGCCGAAAAGCAATACTTTAGAGTTATTTCTTTTTGATTATAGGTAGGACTACCTCCAGTTTTTGTAAGCCCTTAATACTTTCCACTCTTTGCTGCCATTTCCTTCAAATCTATTTCGGTGTGCAGAAGCAATTCAGGTATTCCTGGATTTTTACCCGGAGGACTAACAAAGTAATTTTCTTCTTTTATTAAAAGTAAATGCAGATTTGCGTGATGCCTTACTCATGGCTATAGCCGTTTGAATAGCGTTTTCCGAACTGTCCGAAAAATTAAGAGGAACCAGAATATTTTTAATAGGTTTCATTGTATCAGCTTTTTCTGAAAAACATGATTTCCACAATACGTTCAAAAGTTTTCTATCTGAGTAGTCGGAACTTTTTCAATCGCGGCAGATGTTAAACCTTCAAGTATTTGCAATATTTCTTTAACATTTACCACCCTATATTTTGCGCGTGATACGACTTTGCCAACTTTAATCGTCATCGCATATTCTTCAGCTATCAAAGAATGAAACATATCCTCGTCGGTAGTATCATCGCCACAAGCTAAAATGAAATCAAACTTAGTATCATTAATCAGCTGTGATACTGCTTGGCCTTTATTGATACCCCGGTTTTTTACCTCTATTACTTTGTTCCCTTGTATGATGTCAATGTCCATGGTTTCGGTAAAAACCTTCAGTTTCTTTACAAGTAAGTCCATCTGCAGGTTGGCTTCTTCAATATCAGCATTTCTGTAATGCCATGCTAAAGAAAAGGTTTTGTTTTCAATAAAGGTACCCCAACAGCTTTCGGTAAAATGTTCGAGCAGTTGTTTCACCGGTTTTTTCCAATCGGTTTTTAAGATTGAATTTGCAGTCCAGGAGCCGTTTACGGTTTTTATCCAAGCTCCATGTTCTGCAATAAGTCCTATGTCGAGCTTACCGAGCCAGTTTTCCAACGTTGCAGAGTCGCGGCCGCTTATAATAAAAATAGTATTTTTTGCATTTCTGCTCAGCGTTGCTAATAACTGTAAAAGTTTTTCATCCGGTACGGCCATTTCTGGCAGCGGAACCAGTGGGGTTAAGGTGCCATCGTAATCTAACAAGATCAATCTCTTCTTCGCATTAAGAAAGTTATTTCCCAGTTGCGGCTTATCTAACAACGGAGGCAGGCTCGCTACTTTTTTTGCTTGCATTTGGTAAACCTGATCAAGTTGTTTTAGAAAGTCGCCAGCCCATTCTGCAACATCGTAGCGTTTTATTTTCGATTGCATGGCAGTAATTCTGGCCGCTTGTTCTTTTTCTTCCATTTCCAGGCCAGTTTTTATTTGTTCTGCTATTTCGTCAATATCCGTGGGATTTATTGAAAGCGCTTCTATAAGTTCGGCTGCCGCGCCGGTCATTTCGCTTAATATCAAAACCCCTTTTTTGTCCCGTCTGCTTGCCACAAATTCTTTTGCAACAAGGTTCATTCCATCTCTTACAGGAGTTATAAGGGCAAGGTTACAACTGGTATACATTGCCATCAGTTCATTAAAGTTAAGAGAGCTGTATTGATAGATGACTGGCTGCCAGTGAAAACTGCCGATTCTGCTGTTAAGATTACCGATATATTCATCGATCATCTTTTTTCTTTCGGCATATTTTGAAATAGCATCACGCGAAGGAACAATAACAATGATAAATACAACCTTTTCGTGATATTCGGGAAAGCGTTTCAGGAAGAGTTCGTATGCCCTTAAACGGTTGTAAACTCCTTTGGTATAGTCCAGCCTGTCGGCAGAGAATATAATCTTCTTTTTATCAAATTTCGACTTTATCAGGTCTCTCAGCTCTACGATCTCCCGCTGTTTAAAAGCATTATGAAATTTATCATAATCAATACTTATCGGAAATACACCGGTTTTAACCTTTCTGTTTTCCCATTCAAGGTAAGATTGATTACTCTGAAGGCCAAGCACCATTTTAGCTGTATTGAGAAAGTGTTCGGCATAATCGTCGGTGTGAAAACCAACCAGATCGGCTCCCAGCATACCCGTAAGCAATTCTTTTTGCCAGCGTTTGGGCATGATCCGGAATATCTCGTAAGATGGGAAAGGGATATGAAGGAAAAAACCAATACACACTTCAGGAGCAGCATGCCGGATCAGAGCAGAAAGAGGAAGTAAATGGTAATCATGTATCCATATCACATCCCCAGGTTGAAGATGAGGCAATAATGTATTAGCAAAGTCCTGATTTACTTTAAGATAATGGTCATAGTGGCTATTGTTATATTCTGCAAAGGAGGGAAAGTAGTGAAACAGAGCCCAGAGTACTGAATTAGACATTCCGTTATAATAAGCCTCATAACTCTTTTTTTTAGCAAATACGGGAACATATTCAAATCCAGCGGAAGGAATAAGGTTAACCGCTTTATCCCAGGAAGCCGCAGAACAGCCGGGAACACCCAACCAGAATTTTCCGTCGAACTCTTTTTGATCCAGCTTTTCCTTTTTTTCCAGATAACTGCTTACAGCCGAAACAAGGCCACCTGAAGACAGATTAACTGAAACGGATTTATCTTTAGTTTCAATATTCACCGGAAGCCTATTGGATATAACAAATAGTCTTTTTTTCATAACTGATAATTCTGTAACAGTACAGCTTCGTTTAAATGTTGCAATTGTAAATAGTTAACCTACTGATCATTAGTAAAATACCTTCTATAGGTGTCCCGATTAAGGGGACATGTATTTACTCTGATGCCGGCTAAACTAATAAAATCAATAAAAAGGCAAGTTAGCAGTAAGCCGTATTTTTAAGTTAAAACGCTGTTTAAAGACCCTAATGGTCGCTTTTTTCTACTGTGTAAAAACTTTGTTACCGAAAGCGATAGTTGTTTTGATGAAGGAGTTTTAAATGCTTTTCTGCTGTGTTCTTAACTTTGCTGTTCTTATTGTTTTACAGCAAAATGCTACCGGAAAAAAATTGGGGAAGGAGATTAGGTAGCGCCTTATGCGATGGCAGTCCAAACAGTTTCAGGTGGAAAGTAAAAGACGCTTCCAGGAACATGGACAAGATAGCGTATGTACGGAAAAAGAGTTGCAAAAGACAAAAGATATCCTGGATACCGGAACTTAATAGACGGGCAACTAAAACTGATAGAGTTAAAAGAAAAGGTCTTGTTCTATCAGAAATCATTAATTAATGGAACCGCCGTATGCGGAACCGCACTACGGTGGTGTGAGAGGACGGCGAAAGTAAAGCTAACTTTCGCCTCCAACTCGATTAACATGTCCCTTAGATCAGGTGCATTGGATTTTAAGACTGCTCTATAATAGAGCCAATAATAGATGAAAAACATTTTACATAGCATTCTTTTTTTTCTGTCAGAGCGATTTAATCTGAACGAGGACAGGGCAGAGGAATCTACTATAATCGAATCTTTTCGAAAGAACGTAGATTTTAGGGGAGCAAATCTATGGACTTTAATATTCGCCATTTTTATAACATCAATCGGGTTAAATGTAAATTCAACCGCTGTTATTATTGGTGCGATGCTCATTTCTCCATTGATGAGACCGATTATGGGGCGGCCTTGGTATTGGAATAAATGATTTTCAATTGGTACACCACTACATGAAGCGCAATCGGAATTATTGGCCCGGACATCTCCTTCCATATGGGATGTATTCGTAGCTTTTATTGGTGGTTTAGCGCGTATTGTTGCAGGTACCAGAAAGGAAAAAAGCAATGTAATACCAGGAGTTGCTATTGCTACAGCCTTAATGGCTCCCTTGTGTACAGCCGGCTTTGGGCTGGCAATTGGCAATATGTATTATTTTTTCGGGGCCATTTATTTATACTTCATTAATAGTCTCTTTATCTTCATTTCGAAAAAGTTTCTTTTGATAATCCAAAAAGAGCAAAAAAATCACTAGATATATCCTGATTCTGGTGCTTATTACTGCTGTACCAAGTATATTTACCTGGAATAATGCGGATTTGGAAAAACTAAAAGCTATTTTAGAGTCGTAAAGCACTAACTTTAATAGTATGGCCTACAATGAATTATTGGCAAGCAGAATACGGGAACAGCTCTCGGAGCTGGATAATGTAGAAGAGAAGGCGATGATGGGAGGACTAACTTTTATGCTGCACAACAAAATGTGCATAGGTATTATTAAAGATGAAATGATGTGCAGGATTGATCCTGAACTGCATGAAAGCTTGGTCGAATTACCGGGGGTGCGAACAATGGATTTCACTAACCGTCCAATGAAAGGCTATGCGCTGGTAGAGCCTCAAGCTATTAAATCTGAAAAGGATTTCAATTATTGGGTAAACCTTTGTCTTGACTTTAATCCGAGGGCAAAGTCTTCTAAAAAGAAAAAATAATATACCCACGTAATTTGTCCATAATGTAAACAATTAGTCATCATAATGCCTGATAAACTTCTAATTCAGATAACTATTATTTAAAATCCTTCCTAAATGAAACTGCACAAAGGCATCCATTGAATTCACATTTTTTCTGTTATCGTTAAAATTTAATGGTTTCATTAAATACCCTAAAACCCCCAGATTGGTGACAGCTTCACGGTCAGATGAATCGCCAGAAGTAGTCATCACAAAAACCTTCAAATCTTTTAGTGCTGGATCTTTTCTTATAGCTTTGAGAAATTCGATTCCATTCATCTTAGGCATATTTAAATCCAATAAAACAATATCGGGAGAAATGGGAGGTAACTCAGCATCGCCCTTAAGTAAATTTAATGCCTCTATCCCATTAAAAGCGCTATAAAGTTCAAATGCGGTATCAAGCCTGTTTAAGCTCCTTTCTACGCTTATAATATCTAGTTCATCGTCCTCTACCAGTAGAATTATATTCCTTTTCATCAAAACCCTTTATATATTGAAATTAAAATATGCGCTTGTTTTTAAACTTATTTAAACTCTTTTTGTTTCCGGTACTTCGGCCAGGTAAAAATAAAAGTTGCCCCCTTACCTAATTCTGAATGTACTTTTATGCTCCCTTTCTGTTCATCAACAATCTTTTTAACGATTGCCAGTCCTATTCCGGTACTCTCTGCAGAGTTTTTTTCACGTAAGGTTTGAAAGATACCAAAGATCTTATCGTGAAATTGCGGATCAATACCCACTCCATTATCTTCGATTGTAAATTCATAAAAATCAGACAGTTCTTTACATGAAACGGTTATTTTGCCCATGTTATTGACTGAATATTTCACGGCATTACTTATTAAATTTGCTAATACCTGCTCCAGGCGTATCCGATCAGTGAAGATGATTGGTAATGAACGAATTCTTACTTGAAACGTCCTGGGTACGATAGAGTCAAGATATTCCAATTACTAAAGAAAAGCCAAGAAGTATTTTGGTTGATAAGTTCATAGTAGTATATCAATAAAAAAATAGCTTGTGGTTAAACCAGCGGCAGTTCGCAATTAAAGGATTGACTTTAGTATTAAATACCAGAATGCTCTTTAAGGATTTCTCTGTAGGTATTTAAAAACGATGATTTAGAAATAAATCCCAGGAAACGGTCTTTAGTGTCAATTACCGGCAATACCCATGTTCCCGTTTGATCAAATTTATCAGCAACCGAAAGCATGTCTTCGTCTTCACAAATCAGTACGGGCGGATATTTCATCATCTCGGCCACCCCGGTCTCTAGTTTTTTTTGTTCATCAAATAAAATAGAGCGGATATCATCAATCGATACAGTTCCAACGAGGTGATGCTTTTCATCTAAAACGGCAATCAGATTTCGTTTTCCTGTTTTAATAACTTCGATCAATTCCTTCAGTGATGAATGTACAGCAACCGCAGATACATCTTTTTCAACCAGGTCTGATATATTAATCAGCAACAATAAGTTTTTATCATACTCCCTGGTAAATATTTTTCCTGTTTCCGCAAGGTGCTTTAAATCAGGAGATATTGCAGAAAACCATTTGGCGATTATGAAAGAAATGACGCAAACAATCATCAATGGAATGAGCAGATCGTATCCTGTACTGGATTCTGCAATTAAAAAGATAGCTGTTAATGGGGCATATAGAACACCACTCATCATTCCGGCCATTCCTACAATAATCAGATTGGTTACAGGAACCTGATCAAGCCCCAGTTGAATGCAAACAGTAGCAAAGAGGTAGCCCATTGTCCCTCCCGCAAATAAAGAGGGCGCAAAATTACCACCATTTCCACCACTGTGTATAGTAATTGAAGCTGCAAACGCTTTAAAGATGCATACCATTGCTAAAAAGAGTATGATAATCCAATTCCCCAGATCGAAGTACCTAAAAAAACTGTGTTCAATAATTACCAGTATTTTACCGTTAATCATGTCTTTAATACTTTCATATCCTTCACCAAACAAAGGAGGAAAAAGGAGACAGAGAAGAGATAAAATCAAGCCACCTCCAATAGCTTTTTGTAATTTAGAAAGCTTAATGCACTGGAAATAGTGTTCTACTTTTTGTGATATGACCACGAAATAACGAGCATATAAGCCGCTAATTATGCCAAGTACCAGATAGTAGGGAATGTTATGGTAATCAAATGAATGGCGCCTGCCAAATTTGAAGAGAATGTCTTCATTCAGGATTATCCTCGAAAGCAAACTGCCGCAAACAGCAGAAACAACAAGCGGAATAAAGTCGGTAAAAACAACGCCGGTTAATAAAATCTCGAAGGCAAACATCATTCCGGCTATTGGGGCATTAAACGCCGCTGCAATTCCGGCTGTAGCTCCGGCGGCCAAAAGCAAGGTTCGCTCCTTGTAGCTTAACTTATATGTTTGGGCGAAGTTCGAACCTATTGCAGCGCCTGTAACCGCTATAGGGCTTTCTAAACCGGCAGAACCTCCAAAGCCCACGGTAACAGCGCTTTGGATGATTTGCGAATACATCTTAACCGGAGAAACTAAACTTGAGTTTTTTGCGATCTCATAAAGGATCGCAGGTACGCCCTTTCTATCCTGGCCTTTAAAAAAATATATTACAATTAAGGTAGTTAAAACAACCCCGAAAAACGGTAAACAGGCATAATAGAAAAGCTGTTGTTCAAAATGGACTTTACTGGTTATCGTGTAATGAATATAATGCACCAGCACTTTTAAAAGAACACCAGCTAATCCGGCGGAGCAACCTACCAAAATACCGGATAATAATAAGAAATGGGTTCTGGATAGATTATACTTTAACCAATAAAACAGCACTTCGTAAATCTTAACCTTCCGGTAAGCTGTGTGCCCATTTTCTTTAATCTGGTTAATTAATGTGAGATATTTTTTTAGTCGTTTGAATCTTTTCAATATTGAATAATTGTTGATTATGATGACAAAGTAGGGTTAAATATGCATTTTTTTCAATAATGTTGTTGTATTAATGAAAAAGTGGGACTTTTGGCGAACCAATGAGTGAGATCAGGAGGTGTTTTAAGGCTTCTATGGCTGCTGATACAAGAAACATTAACGTCTTTTATTTTGAATTGAAACGAAATAAACTCTTGCACCTTATTTTTAGAGCTTTCCTAATGCCTTAATGTCCATTCCTAGCGAATTTTCCGTTCAACCTTTTTTCGAAGCGTTCGATAAATTGGTCATAAGCGATCAAGAGCGTCAAAGGATTCTCTTTGCTGTTATCTATATCCTGATCTTTTTGTTTGTCGACTGGCAGTCCGAGATAAGAATTTTTAAGCATCAAAGGCGTCATTTCCTCGTATTGACTTTGAAGTAAAATAAAATGCCTTTTAATGTCATTCTCGACTTGGGCAATTTTTAGATTAGTCTCCTTTGCTTCAGAGCCAGCTTCCGTGGTGCGTTTTTCCTTTGTATCCCAAAATTGTGGATTAACTTTTTTTCCTACTGAAATTTCCTCGTCTTCGCCATCTATGGTCACTCTTGCATAAAGGGGAGCTTGTCCGTCTTTGGTTGCTTTTGATTTCTTCAACCAAAACATTACAGAAAGTTTCTGATTGCTTTTCATTCGTGCATCTATTAAGTTATCAAATACTCCCGGCAAACGCCGGACACATTGATTTCCTAAAGCGAAGTGTGAAACACGTTCTTGGAAACTCAGTGACCTAATTTAACATTAAAAAAGGGGCACCGAATAGGGCACCATTTAGCTTGAATGACCTTGATTTTCTTTGACCTTCCTTTTTTGCAAATACGCTCAGAACGAGCATGTTTTAAACGAAAAAAGCGCACCTTAGTGCGCTTTTTGTGATCCCGCTGGGACTCGAACCCAGGACCCCAACATTAAAAGTGTTATGCTCTACCGGCTGAGCTACGGAATCATCCTGATTACTAGATTCTTTCCTTTTTCCGGTAAGTAGCCAAGGAAAGGTGGCTTTAGTTAAAAAAAGCCTTTTTAAAAAGGCTTTTTTTGATTTTGGATTTCTCCGTGATCCCGCTGGGACTCGAACCCAGGACCCCAACATTAAAAGTGTTATGCTCTACCGGCTGAGCTACGGAATCAACTTTATTTGAAAC
>Ga0307408_100003583_pt1 | contig 10582 bp, 13 predicted proteins | sample 322Cmetagenome_FD_202116 | JGI IMG/M metagenome (GOLD analysis project Ga0307408, IMG submission 202116) | Maize rhizosphere microbial communities from greenhouse at UC Davis, California, United States - 322HYB-C-3 | ecosystem: Host-associated > Plants > Roots > Rhizosphere > Soil | place... | reverse complement strand
AACCGCCAGACATCGCAATAAGCATTTCGGGTGTCGCTGCCGGCATCGTCTTTTAAGGTGAGCTCGCCTATCGCCACCACACAATCACCCTCGGCCACCATGCGGTGGACTTCGAACTTCGGCGGCTCTTTGTAGCTTTCGGCCATCCACCGGCGGACGGCTTCTTTTCCTTTGAGCACCCTGTCGCCGACAAAGGTCCATTGCGTGTCTTCGGGGCAGAACTTGAGGAAGCCTTCGTAGTCTCCCTTCATGATGGCCGCGTTGGCTGCTTGCAGGGTTTGTTTGTGCTGCTCTGTCATTGAAGTTTCCTTTAGCCCTTCTGAATCCGGTGCAGCGTCTCAGCCGCCAGGGGCGAGCCGGCGGGGCCGTGCAGCACTTCGCCGTCCACACCAAAGCGCGAGGCGTGGCAGGGGCAGTCCCAGGATTTTTCGGCGGAGTTCCAGGCGACGATGCAGCCCAGGTGGGGGCAGATGGCGGAGCGCACATGCAGGCCGGAGGCTTCGTCGCGGTAGACGGCGAGCTTGCCCATGCCCTGCCGCACCACGGCGCCCTGGCCGGGCGGGATCTCGTCGGCGCTTTCCACCTCGCCGCTGGTGAGCAGCTCTTTGTACTGGGCCAGTGTGTTGGCCTGTTCCTTGACGAATTCGCCCAGGCCGTGGGTCACCTTGCGTGCAGGGTCGTACAAGCCGGCCCAGGGGTTGGGCCGCTCCAGGATCATGTCGGTGACCGCAATCGCGCCGGCCGTGCAGTGCGTCATGCCGGTGCCGGAGTCGCCGGTGATGAGGTAGACGTTGCCCTCGTCCATGGGGTTGCGGCCGAAGTAGGCCACGCCGTCGACCGGCTCCATGACCTGGCCCGACCAGCGGTGGCGCACGGCGCCGGCCATGGGAAAGCGCTCGCGCACCCATTGCTCGATCTTGGCCCAACGGTGCTCGGGATGTGAGTCCTGGCCCACCTTGTGGTCGGCGCCGCCGACGATGAGCAAATCGTTGGCGTCCGCATCGGCCGGCGGTGAGTCGAGGCGCAAATAGTAATAAGGGTCGCCGGTGTCCCACAGCAGGATGCGCGGGAAGGCGCCCTTGGGCACTTCGAGCGCGACCACATAGGTGCGGTAGCCCGACTGCTTGGTGTGCATGACCACGCGGTCGTTGAAGGGCGTGTTGGTGGCCACGACCACCGCATCGGCGCGGATGTCGCCGTGCTCGGTCTGCACGGTCTGGCTTGTGCCGTTGCCCTGTATGCCCAGCGCGCGCGTGCCGCAGTGGATGCGCACGCCCTGCCGCGCGCAACCCTGGGCCAGGCCGGCCAGGTAGCGCACCGGGTGGAACTGGCCCAGGCCGGCATAGCGCACGCAGGGGCCGGTGTCGAACGGCAGGCCGGGCACGCGGGGCAGGCTCTGGATCGCCACGCCCACCTTGCGGGCGGAGGTCAGTTCGCGGGCCAGCAGTTCCGTGTCCTGGCCGGACAGGCAGTACAGGTAGCCATCGAGGCGCTCGAAGGCGCAATCGGGCGCTTCGCTGCGGGCAATGGCCTCGGCCAGGTCGGTGGCGGCCTGGAAGCTTTGCGCGACACGCCTGGCGCCTTCAGGCCCGAAGGATTTTTCGATCTCGCAGTAGTAGTCGTCGGGCGGCACAAACTGCGCGGTGGTGCGGCCGCTCTCGCCGGAGGCCAGCTCAAACGCCTCGATAAGAATCACGCGCTTGCCGGCCTGCGACAGCAAATAAGCGGTGGTCAGCCCGGCGATGCCGCCGCCAATGACACACACATCGGCCTCGCTGGGCCCCGGCAGCGGCGGGAACGAGGGCATGGAGGCCGAAGCCAGCCAGAAGGAGGTGGTGTTTCCGTTGGTTTTCATGGGGGTCTCCTGTTGTGGCTGTTGCTGCCGCGATGCTGTTGGGTCAGGCTCCTTTCAAAGTCTGCTCACGAGACACGGCTGTAGGTGTCGGTCAGGGGCCGCAGGGCGCGTAGGTGTGCGGCTTCAATGCCGGGTTTTCAATCTGCGCCAATCTGCGAAATCTGTGGATAAAGATTCATCCGCAGATTTACGCAGATGAAGACATCCAGGGACCAAGAACTGGGCCCGAGACCGGCCGGGTTGCACGTTTTGTTTAAATTTTGTATGATATGCATCATGCGAAATGCAAAACATCCCAAGCCCAACGCCAGAGCCGCCGCCAAAGAGGCCTCGCACGAGCGCATCGTGTCGGTGGCCGCGCGGGCCATACGCCGCAGCGGCTATGACGGCACCGGTGTGGCCGACATCATGAAAGAGGCCGGCCTGACACATGGGGCGTTTTATGCGCACTTCCCCTCGCGCGAGGCCATGCTGGCCGAGGCCGCGACCCGGGCCTGTGCGGAGTCGGCCGCGGTGGCGGCGGCTTTTGCGGCGAATGCGCCGGCAGACAACGCCCTGGCCGCCATGCTGCGCGGCTACCTCTCGCCCCAGCACCGCGAGCAGATTGAAACCGGCTGCCCCTTGGCGGCGCTGGGCTCGGAGACGGTGCGCCAGGCGCCCGAAGTGCGCCGCACGACCACCCGCCACATCAAGGAAATGATTGACTTCGTCGCCCGCCAGTCGCCCGACTGGGGGCAGCCCGGCGCCCACGAACGCGCGATGGTGACTGTGGCCACCATGGTCGGCGCCTTGCTGCTGGCCCGCACGGTGGACGAACCCGCACTGGCCGACAGCCTGTGCGAAGCCGCCGTCCAACACCTGGCCCCGGCCTGATCCCCCACTGAAGAAACACCCTTCTTTTTCTTCGCCCTCGAATATGACGATCATCATGCGAAATCACCACCACAAGGCAAAACCATGAAAGCACTGACCTTCAAACGCTACGGCAAGTCGCCCGACATCGGCTTCTCGGAACTTCCCCGCCCCACGCTGAAACCCGATGAGCTGCTGGTCGAGGTTCACGCCGCGGGCATCAACCCCATCGACAACATGATTCCCGTGGGAACTTTCAAACCCGTGATGCACTTTGAATTGCCGGCCACCCTTGGCAGCGACCTGGCCGGCGTGGTGACGGAAGTCGGCAGCCGCGTGACGCGCTTCAAGCCCGGCGACGCCGTCTTCGCCAGCGTATTTGACCTGGGCAGGGGTTCGCTGGCGGAGTTCGCGGTGGTGCCGGAGAGCGCCGCGGCATTGAAGCCCGCGAAGCTGGATTTTGTGCAGGCCGCTTCCGTCCCCATGGTCGGGCTCACATCGTGGCAGGCGCTGAAAGAGCGCGCCCAGCTGCGGCCCGGCCAGAAGGTGTTTATCCCCGCGGGCTCGGGTGGCATCGGCACCTTCGCGATCCAGCTGGCCAAGCACCTGGGCGCCAAAGTGGCGACCACCACCAGCACGGCCAATGTCGGCCTGGTGCGAAGCCTGGGCGCAGACGAGGTGGTCGACTACAAGAAACAAGCGTTCGAGCAAACCCTGAGCGGCTACGACGTGGTGTTGGGCACCGTGCGGGGCGACACGATTGAAAAATCCGTCGGCATCCTCAAACCCGGCGGCCGGATTGTGTCGCTCGTCGGCCCGCTGGACGCGGCCTTTGCGCGCGCCAGGCGGTTGAATTTTTTCCTGGCGTTGGCGTTCGGGCTGATGAGCCGCAAGATCACGCGCCTCGCGAAAAAGCACGACGCCAGCTACTCCTTCCTCTTTGTGCGCCCCGACGGCGCCCAGCTGGCCCAGATCGGCGAGCTCCTCCAATCGGAGCGCATCCAGCCGGTGATCGACAAGGTGTTTCCGTTTGACCAGGCCAAGGAAGCACTGGCATACCTTGCACAAGGGCGCGCCAAGGGCAAGGTGGTTGTCCGGATGCGTTGAGTTTGTTGTCCTTTTTTTTGTTCCCCTTTTCTCGTCGTTTTTACTTTTGGAGATAGCTATGAAGATCGAAAACTCTGTTGTCCTTGTCACAGGCGCCAATCGCGGCATAGGCCTGGCATTCGCACGTGAGCTGCTGGCCCGCGGCGCGCGCAAGGTGTATGCCGGTGCGCGCGACCCGGCCAGCGTCACCCTGCCGGGTGTGCAAGCGATCAAGCTGGACGTGAACAAGCCCGAAGAGGTGGCGGCTGCCGCGGCCAAGGCTTCGGACGTGACGCTGGTGATCAACAACGCCGGCATTGCGCAGCCCGGTGGTTTTCTGGCCCCAGACAGTGAAGAACTCGCACGCCGTATTTTTGAGACCAATTTCTTTGCGGTGCTGCGCATGAGCAAGGCCTTTGCCCCCGTGCTCAAGGCCAATGGCGGCGGCGGCCTGCTCAATGTGTTGTCGATCGCCTCATGGATCAACAGCGGCGAGCTCGCGGCCTATTCGGCCAGCAAGTCGGCAGCCTGGTCGCTGACCAACGCCCTGCGCAGCGAACTGGCGGCGCAAAAGACGCAGGTGCTGGGCCTGCACATGGGCTATGTGGATACCGACCTCACGCGCGGCTTCGAAGTGCCCAAGGCCAGCCCCGAAGACATCGTGAAGCAGGCACTCGACGGCCTTGAAGCAGGCCTTGATGAAGTGCTGGCCGATGAGCTGACGAAGCAGGTCAAGGCCGGCATGACGGCGGCGCGGCCCAGCTACCTTCCGCAAGCGGCCTGAGCACACGTTACATCAGCGGGACTGGCATTCCTTCGCGAAAGACCTGAGTGCCGCTGTGAATGCCTCGGGGACTTCCAGCGGTGCGAATTCACCGCTGCCCCGCAACACCTCGCCCTTGATGTGCCTGGCGCCTGCGGCCTTGAGCGCCGGAAGGTAATCGTCCGGCGAACGGCCGTCGGCGTCGCCGCGCAGAAAGAGGATAGGGGTGTCAATCACCTGGGGCTGGCTGTTGTGGCTGGCATCGGCCTGCATCGCGCGGTACCAGTCAAAGCCGGCCTTGAGCGCTTCGGGCCGCTCGTAGGCGCTGGCGAACGCGGCGCGGTGCGCCTCGGTCACGGCCTCCTTCCTGCCGGCCAGGAAGTCGGTGAAAAAATCAAAGTAGGCACGCTGGTGCCCGGCAACCAGCAGCTCCGGCAAACCGGGCAGCGCATGGAAGGCAAAGTGCCAGATGCGGGGATCGGCCAGCACCTGGTCCCATGGGTCTATGCCGGGGATGACGGTGTTCATCACCACCGCGCCCTTGACGCGCCGACCACGGTCCCGTGCAGCCGCATAGGCGACCATGCCACCCACGTCCAGGCCCGCGACAACCATGGAGCGTGCGCCCGCACGTTCAGCCGCGCCAATCACGATATCGGCCAGGACGGTTTTTTCGGCGGAAGGCGGCATGCCGCGCGAGTCGCCTATGGCCGGCAAATCAAACGCAAGAACGAAATGGTCAGCGGCGAGCGCGCCAAGCACGGGGGCGTAAAGCTCTTTGCTATGGGGCCAGCCGTGCAACAACACGATGGCGGGCTGGGCAGGATCGCCAGCCGCCAGCAGGCCCAGCGTTAAGCCTTTGTACTCGACAGTATCCGCACGCATATAGGCTTCAGCCCACCGTGCGCGTCAAGCGCAGGCGGGCTGCCTGGCTTATTGGTACCAGTTGATCTGCTTACCGTTTCGGCTTGCTGACTTCGTGGCCGATCACGCCACCCACGGCGGCGCCGCCCACGGTGCCCAGTGCGCTGCCGCCCGTCAAAGCCGAGCCGGCCACGCCGCCCACACCGGCGCCAATGGCGGTGTTCCTGTCCTGCGTCGACATGCCGCTGCAGCCCATCAGGCCGGCCGCCACGAACGCGCAGATCGCGCCGTATTTGATGCTGTTCATCATTTTCAATCTCCTTCAGACAAGTGGATGAAGCTTGAAGAACGATCAATGCCGCATGCTTGGATCACGCCATCAATCCGCCTTCACCTGAATGAACCGCGCATCGCTTCGTGCCTGTGATGTATGTGTTTGCATGCAAACCACAGCGATGGCTTTTCATTGCTGGTTTATTCATGCTAGGACGCCGGCTTTTCAGAGGTGTAGGACGGGGTGCCGTATTGGTGCGAACTGAGTCCGATGCGGGTAGGCGGATTTCGCATTCACTTCCTTTGACGCCGAAAGCGGCACCCTTGGTCGGGCGGAAGCCAAAAACCAATCGACAGCGCGGCATTGCAAGATACATTACCTGGGTTATTCACACCCCATCCAGATCAAGGTATGAGATTTATTGCACTGCTGTTGGTGATTTTTTCGGGGGTGTTCTACCTCTTCGGCTCCGAGGAGAAGGAGCGCGTAGAAACCATGACATCGGTCGCCCAATCACCGGGCTTTGTCCGCGCCACAGTGGATGGCGTCACGAAAACAGCCGGCAAACATCACGATTCATACCGGGTCCACTTCAAGTATGTAGTGGGCGGTGTCGCCTATCGCACCACCACCACCTCCACGGACGAAGCTGGTGCTCGCCGGTACACCTCCGAACCTGTTGTGGAGGTGGCGTACGACACACGAAAGCCTTCGACAGCCACGCTGCGGCGCTACTACGAGCTGCGGGACAAACGGGATACGGTCGCGCGTGCGTTGTTCGTCTCTGGAGTCCTTTCCCTGGGACTCGCCCTGCCTATCGCCCTGGGCATCGCTTGGCCACTGGGATGGCTTCGTCGTAAAAAGACGATAGCCCCGATACCGAGCCAGCACCAGCCGATAAAAGCAAAGTGAACCGTCCCGGAGATTGAATGTGAACTCGCCCCAAAAGCTGCACGGCAGGAATTACGCCATTCAAATCCTGCTCTGGTTGAGCTTCGCGCTTTCTACCTCGGCTAACGGGCAAAGTCTCTCCACACCCTTCACGGGAACATGGATGGTCGACCTCCGGACTCCCGCCGAACGGAAAGAAAAAATCGAATGCGGCACGGCAGTTTTTAAGCTGTCGCAGGCAGGGAACAAGATCATTGGAAGCCACTCCATGGCGACACCCCGGTGCGGTCGTATAAACGACGGAGGCGAGGGTTCAGTCAAAGGTCTTGTGGTTGGCGAAACTGCTGTACTTACGGTGACAAGCGCAAGAAGCGGCCAGATAGTGCTCGGGTCGGCGAAGGTTCGTGCCGGCTCCCTGCATTGGCAAGTGAGTGAGGAGATCAAGGCAGGTGAACCAGAGGGAGACTCTGGCCTGATTCTTCAGAGCGGTGTTCTGCGAAAGGAGCCCCGATGAACACACCCTGCGGCTTGCCTGGGAAGCAATTGCGCCTTGCAAGAAGGCGGACCGCTATTTTTATGTGAGGGCTTGAGCGAGAGCATCCCCAATATCAACCCCTTTTTGTATTTAACAACCCATGGCAGTTTTAGACACCGGACCTTTTTTCCATGGCACGAAAGCCGAATTGCAGATCGGCGACCTGCTGACTGCAGGCTTCAAGTCGAATTACGACGAAAGCGTTGTGATGAACCACATCTATTTCACGGCACTCCCGAAGGGTGCAGGGCTTGCCGCCGAAATCGCCAAGGGCAGCGGCAGGCCGCGCGTTTACATCGTTGAACCGACGGGGGGGTTTGAGAACGACCCCAACGTCACCGACAAGAAGTTTCCCGGCAACCCGACGCGGTCGTACCGAAGCAGGTCGCCGTTGAAAATTGTGGGTGAACTCGAAAGCTGGGAACCCTATGACCCGGCGTTCATTCAGCAACTGAGAACCCGCGTGGAAAATGGCATGGGCGAAATCATCAATTGAGCTGAGAATGGATTGCCCGATACGGGAAGAGGAAACACATGGATAACAACCAGACAGCACTGCTATCCGAGATCCGCGATTTGCTGAAGGAGCAGAACGCGCTCATCGCCGACATCAAGGCCATGAACGCCGAGGCCGCCGGCCGAACATTGCTGGCGATGGACCAGGCCAGCGAATTGCAGGCATCGAATGCCGAGACCTTGCAGTACGCACGCCGAGAGAACCGGAAAACTTTCATCGCTTTCGTGCTGTTTCTGCTGGTGATGGCGGGCTTTGTTTTCTACCGCTATGGTTCCTTGAGCAGAATGCTTGGGGCATAAGCACATAACACCAACATCCGCACGCAGGGGAGCACCACATGGCACGCATCATTCCGCCGGAAGTCCAGGAGATGGTTGACGAGGCCTCCCGCTCAGCCGGCTCTGATGACGCCCCTTTCTGGGAATCCGACAGCGAAGGAATACCGGAAGAGGGCATGTACCAGCTGGCATCCGAGCTGGATGTCGAGAACGCCGAACAGCTTCTCAGCCAGTTGCCGCCCGGCTACAGGATGGTGTACTCGATCTTCCTCTGGGAATCGAGCCGCGCCGGCGAGGGGTTCAAGACCGGTACCGACAACTCGGGGCCGGCACTGGTGCAGGCCGCGGCGAAGGCCTATGCGGAAGCGGGCATGCCCGAGGAAGCCCAGGCGCTGGAGCGCATGCTGGCGCAGTATGGTCAAACACCGCTGGACTACGACCGCATCGAGGCCGAGTACGAGGCCTTGGACAATCCCTACAAAGATGATTGGGAACGAATACCCTATTTGGTCAGGCATCTTTGCGAGAACGCTGAACGGTATTTTTATGTTGAGGCCTGAGCATTGCTCCAGGTATAGAGTGCATCTCCAGCATCAGACTTATGGCACGTTCCCGCAATGACTACGTGAAAAAGCGGGCACTCCGCTTCCAGAAGTTGCGCGCCAGGTTGCTTGCCCTGTATTTCGTGCCCGGCATGGCGTTCTTGCTGGCGGCGATGGTTGCCATTGTGATGGGCGCTCCCACCTGGCTGCAGCTGGTGATATTTGGCGTCGCTTTCGCGCTTCTGGCCGCCGGTGAAACAAAGTACCGATGCCCCGTCTGCAACCGCACTCCGCCCGGGAATTTCAACCCGAAGTCTTGTGGCCATTGCAAGACCGTTTTGCGGTGGCGAGGTGATTAGCGGCACAGCCCCACGCGCCCTGCCCGTCAGACTTGTCCTACATTGGGAGACGATGCCTGCATATGTCTTTTGACATGGCTGTGAATATGCTCGAAGCGAATGACTTCCAGAAACAAGACTGACCCAGGCAAGACGGCGCTCGATCAGATCAGGGCGTCGCTCAGGCAGTTTTTGCGGATCCGGGACCTGCAGCAGAAGCTGGACCCCCACACGGGTGAGCCCGGCCGCCCGCTCGCCAGCGATGAGCTCAAACACTGGCGGGATTCACTCAGCCAGGACATGCCCAGGCGATCACGGGCAGAATCGCGCGGCAGCAGGAAAGATTGAAACCGGCCGGGCCTCTCAAGCCCACGCCGACAAGCGCCCCGACACCAACCTGAAACGCCGCGCGCAACGCGCCGCCAGCGCCTCATCATGCGTGACCAGCACAAAGGCCGTGCCGAAGTCGCGTGCGAGTTTCAGCATCAGTTCAAACACCCCATCCGCGGTGCTGCGGTCCAGGTTGCCGGTGGGCTCATCGGCCAGCACGCAGGCTGGCTGCGTCACCAGCGCGCGCGCGATGGCGACGCGCTGGCGTTCACCACCTGAGAGTTCCGCGGGCCTGTGATGCAGGCGGTCCTTGAGGCCGACGGCCGCCAGCATGTCGGTGGCGATGCGGGCCGATTCCGCTGGGGCCTGGCGGCGTATCCACAGCGGCATGGCGACGTTATCAAGCGCGCTGAACTCTGGCAGCAGGTGGTGGAACTGGTAGACAAAACCCAGGTGCTGGTTACGCAGCTCGCCCTGTTGCTGGGGTGACAGCGCCGACAAGACTTTGCCTTTGAGTTCGACCTGGCCGCTGGTGGGGGCGTCGAGGCCGCCCATCAGGTGCAGCAGCGTGCTTTTGCCGGAGCCTGAGGCGCCGACGATGGCTAAAGTTTCGCCGGCGTGGACCTGCAGGTCTACGCCGTGCAGGACGGTGAGGTCTATGGTGCCTTCGTGGAAGCGCTTGGTGAGGGCGCTGGCTTTTAAAACCACTTCGGTGTTGGTTTGTTCATTCATAGCGCAGCGCCTCCGCCGGATTCACGCGGCTGGCGCGCCAGCTGGGGTAAATGGTGGCCAGGAAGGCGAGCACCAGGGAGATGATGGCGATGGGCATGATGTCACCGGATTGCGGTTCGCTGGGCATGCGGCTGATGAGGTAGATGTCTTTGGGCAGGAAGCTGGCGTTGAGCGCGCGTTCGATGGCGGGCACGATGACATCGATGTTGTAGGCAATGCCCAGGCCCAGCAGCAGGCCGGCGAAGGTGCCGATGACGCCGACCAGCGCGCCCTGCACCATGAAAATTTTCATGATGCTTTTGGGGCTGGCGCCCAGGGTGCGCAGGATGGCGATGTCGGCGCGCTTGTCGGTCACCGTCATGACCAGGGTGCTGACGAGGTTGAAAGCCGCGACCGCGACGATGAGCGTGAGGATGATGAACATCATGCGTTTTTCGAGCTGCACGGCGGCGAACCAGGTCTTGTTCTGGCGCGTCCAGTCGCGGATCAGCAGGTCACCGCTCAGGGTGCGCGAAAGTTCATACGCCACTTCGCGCGCCTGGTGCAAATCCTTGAGGCGTATGCGTATGCCGGTGGGGCCTTCGAGCCTGAAGATTTTTGCGGCGTCGTCCTGGTGCATCATGACCAGGGCCGAGTCGTATTCATAGTGGCCGGAGTCAAAGGTGCCGACCACGGTCATCTGCTTGAGGCGGGGCACCACACCGGCGGGCGTGACCTGGCCGCTG
>Ga0307408_100003581_pt1 | contig 10584 bp, 8 predicted proteins | sample 322Cmetagenome_FD_202116 | JGI IMG/M metagenome (GOLD analysis project Ga0307408, IMG submission 202116) | Maize rhizosphere microbial communities from greenhouse at UC Davis, California, United States - 322HYB-C-3 | ecosystem: Host-associated > Plants > Roots > Rhizosphere > Soil | place: USA... | reverse complement strand
GCCGGTTTCGCCCACGAACAGCTCCTGCAGAAGTTCGACGACGTCTTCTCCGGCGCCACGGACACCGACGCGGACCGCCAGGACCTGGAAACCCTCGCCGCGGCACTCAAGCCGCTCAGCACCTGGCATGCCCTGGACACGCTGCAGGAATGCCGCGAAGCCTGCGGCGGTGCCGGTTTCCTGATCGAGAACCGGTTCGCCTCGCTCCGGGCAGACCTGGACGTCTACGCCACCTTCGAGGGGGACAACACCGTCCTGCTGCAGCTGGTGGCGAAACGGCTCCTGGCCGACTACGCGAAGGAATTCCGCAGCGTGGACTTCGGTGTCCTGGCCCGGTACGTGGTGGGCCAGGCGACCGGCACTGCCGTCCACCGCACGGGGCTGCGCCAGGTGGCCCAGTTCATGGCGGACACCGGGTCGGTGCAGAAAGCAGCGATCGCCCTGCGTGACGAGGAAGGCCAGCGTGCCCTCCTCACCGACCGCGTACAGACCATGGTGGCCGAGGCGGCATCCGCGCTGAAAGGCAGCAACAGGCTCTCCCAGGAAAAGGGGGCCGCCCTGTTCAACCGGCACCAGAACGAACTGATCGACGCAGCCCAGGCCCATGCCGAACTGCTCCAGTGGGAGGCCTTCACCGAGGCGCTCCGCGACGTCACGGATCCCGGCACCAAAACGGTGCTGACGTGGCTGCGGGACCTCTTCGGCCTCAGCCTGATCGAAAAGAACCTGTCCTGGTACCTCATGAACGGCCGCCTCTCCATGCAGCGCGGCCGCACGGTGGGCGAATACATCAACCGGCTGCTGGTGAAGATCCGCCCGCACGCGCTGGACCTGGTGGATGCCTTCGGCTACGGCGATGAGCATGTCCGGGCAGCAGTCGCAACCGGCGCCGAGAAGATCCGCCAGGACGAAGCCAGGGCGCATTCCAGGGCCCAGCGGGCGAGCGGCAAGGCGGCCGTGGACGAAAAAGTGCTGCTGGCCAGGACCGCTGCCGGGCGCCACAGCTGACCCGGGCCGCGGCTGCTGACCGCATAAACGACGGCGGCGCCGTTTCCCTCGCGGGGGAAGCGGCGCCGCCGTCGTTCTGTCGAAGGAAGGTCAGTGCGCGGCGGGCAGCACCGAGCGGTACACCTCAAGCGTGGTTTCGGTGATGGATTCCCAGGAGAAGTGCTTCTCGGCACGGAGCCTGCCCGCCTGGCCCATGGCGCGGGCGCGTTCGGGGTCCGACACGACTTCGGTGAGGGCCGCGGCGAACTCGCTGACGAACTTGTCCGGATCCAGCGGCGTGCCGGTGCCGTCCGTCACCTGCTCCAGGTCCACCAGCAGGCCGGTCTGGCCGTGCTCAACCACTTCCGGGATGCCGCCCGTGGCGCTGGCCACCACGGCGGCTCCACAGGCCATCGCCTCGAGGTTTACGATGCCGAGCGGCTCGTAGATGGACGGGCAGGCGAAGGCGGTGGCGTGGCTAAGTACCTGGATCAGTTCGTGCCGGGGCAGCATGCGTTCAATGAGCACGACGCCGGTCCGCTGGCTTTGCAGGTCCTCGATCAGCCGGGCGGTTTCAGCGGCCAGCTCCGGGGTGTCTGCCGCGCCGAGGCACAGGACCAGCTGGACGTCGTCTGGCAGCTTTGCTGCGGCCCGGAGGAGGTAGGGCACACCCTTTTGGCGGGTGTTCCTGCCCACAAACACGACGCTCGGCTTGGCGGGGTCAATGCCCAGGGCGCGGATGGCGTCGTCGTTCTCGTCCCGGTTCCACAGTTCAACGTCGATGCCGTTGTGGACCACGCGGACCTTCTCCGGGTCCACGCTGGGGTAGCTGCGCAGGATGTCCTGACGCATGCCCTCGGACACGGCGATGATTGCCGCCGCTGCCTCGTAGGCGGTCTTCTCGACCCATGATGAGAGCGCGTATCCGCCGCCGAGCTGTTCGGCCTTCCACGGACGCAGCGGCTCCAGGCTGTGGGCGCTCAGGACATGCGGGATGCCGTGCAGCAGCGAGGCCAGGTGCCCTGCCATGTTGGCGTACCAAGTGTGCGAATGGACCAGGTCCGCGCCCTCGACGTCCGGGACGATCCGCAGGTCCACGCCGAGCGTCTGGACGGCGGCGTTGGCCGAGCCAAGATCCTCCGGCACGGAGTAGGACGTCACATGGGCGCCATGGTAATCGGCGTCGCGGGGAGCCCCAAAAGCACGAACCTGCAGGTCAACGTGCTTACTAAGCACCCTGCTCAATTCGGCCACATGCACCCCGGCGCCGCCGTAGATCTCCGGCGGGAACTCTTTAGTCACAATGTCTATTCGCACAAGACCCAAGGTAGTCCTTCACGCATAACTGTTCTAGTGTGAAGGGGTCCGGGCATGCCGGACTGTTTGGGGAGTTACGAAGGCGTACAGGAGCGACCACTATGCCGTTGAACAAAAAAGTCCTGGCCATTGTCCTCGCAGGCGGTGAGGGAAACAGACTGATGCCACTGACGGCAGACCGCGCGAAACCGGCGGTGCCCTTTGCGGGCAGCTACCGCCTTATCGACTTCGCCCTGTCCAACCTGGTGAATTCCCGCTACCTGCAGATCGTCGTCCTCACCCAGTACAAGTCGCACAGCCTGGACCGACATATCTCCGAGACCTGGCGGATGTCCACCCAGCTGGGCAACTACGTTGCCTCGGTGCCGGCGCAGCAGCGCGTCGGCAAGAGCTGGTTCCTGGGCAGCGCCAACGCCATCTACCAGTCCCTGAACCTCATCCACGACGCCAACCCCGACATCGTGGTGGTGGTCGGCGCCGACCACGTCTACCGCATGGATTTCGCCCAGATGGTTGCGCAGCACGTTAGCAGCGGTGCCAAGGCGACCGTTGCCGCCGTCCGGCAGCCCCTCAACATGGCCAACCAGTTCGGCGTCATCGAGGTGGACCAGAACGATCCCCAGAAGATCGCCGCGTTCGTGGAGAAGCCCGCCTCCACGCCCGGCCTGGCGGCCGATCCCACCCAGTTCCTGGCCTCCATGGGCAACTACGTGTTCGACGCCGACGCACTGGTGGACGCCCTGCACGTGGACGCCGAACGGCTGGACACCAAGCACGACATGGGCGGGGACATCATCCCCTACTTCGTCAACCAGGGCGAGGCCGGCGTCTACGACTTCACGCTCAACGAGATTCCGGGATCCACCGAGCGGGACCGCACCTACTGGCGTGACGTGGGAACCATCGACTCCTTCTACGACGCGCACATGGACCTGATCTCCCCGCTGCCGGTCTTCAACCTCTACAACTCCGAATGGCCCATCTACACCCGGCAGAGCATCTCCCCGCCCGCCAAGTTCGTCCGCGGCCAGAACAACACCGTGGGCACGGCACTCGACTCCATCGTCTCCAGCGGCGTGGTCATCTCCGGCGGCGTGGTGGAGGGGTCCGTCCTGTCCAACGACGTCTACGTGGCAACCAGCAGCCGGGTGATCGACTCCGTTCTGATGGACAAGGTGCAGGTGGGTGAGGGCGCGGTCATCAACAGGGCCATCATCGACAAGAACGTCAAGGTTCCCGCCGGTGCAGCCATCGGACTCGACGCCGACCTGGACCGGGCGCGCGGTTTCAAGGTCACCGACTCCGGCATCACGGTCCTGGCCAAGGGCCAGAAAGTTCCCGAGCCCGGCGAAGAGGAGAGGCAGCTGGCAGCCAGGAACCTGCACCTCGTCCCCAACGCGGTCAAGGCCGCCGCGGCACAGTACCCGGATGTCCAGGAGTCCGTGGACAAGGTGGCCCAGACCCATGCAGCTGCGGCAGCCGACGCCGGTCCCCGCGCCCGGCTCTCCTAGACTGGCTGTTCCGTGGCCGGCGGCACCCCAAGGGGGCGCCGCCGGCGGCGTTTAAGCTGCCGCTCCGGGCTGTAAAATTAGCCTAATGAGCTCCCCCGACCTGACCCCTGAGGAAATCCAGGCCTGCCTCAAGGTCCTGAACACCATCCACGCCTATGACGAGGAGCACCCGGACTACATCTCGGTGCGCCGCGCCACCGGGAAGATGTTCAAGGCCGTCAAGCGGCACCGCCGGGTCACCAAGCGGGACCTCATCGCCGAAGCCGACCGGGCCGTCCTTGCCCAGACGGCAACCGCCGCGCCGGACAGGATCGACGACGAAACGCGCGGCAACAAGCTTGCCCCTTCCGCCACGGGGAAAGTGGCCGGACATCTCATCCGGTCCCGGCCCTGCTACATCTGCAAACAGCACTACACCCAGGTGGACGCCTTCTACCACCAGCTGTGCCCGGAGTGCGCTGCCTTTAGCCACAGCAAGCGCGATGCCCGGACGGACCTGACCGGGCGCCGGGCGCTGCTCACCGGAGGCCGGGCGAAGATCGGCATGTACATTGCCCTGCGGCTGCTGCGCGACGGCGCCCACACCACCATCACCACGCGCTTCCCCAAGGACGCCGCGCGACGCTTTGCCGCCATGGAGGACAGCGGGGAATGGCTGCACCGGCTCCGCATTGTGGGCATCGACCTCCGGGACCCCGCGCAGGTCATGGCGCTCACCGACTCCCTCAATGAGGCAGGGCCGCTGGACATCATCATTAACAACGCCGCCCAGACCGTCCGCCGCTCAGGCAATGCCTACAAGCCGCTGGTGGATGCCGAGGACGAGCCGCTGCCTGCTGTTCTGGAGCGGTCCAACGGCGGTCCGGAGCTGCTGACCTTCGGCCACGCACACGACAAGCACCCGCTTGCCCTGGCCGGCAGCGTCACGGAGCATCCCGTGCTGGCCGGTGACGCCATCACATCCCTTGCACTGTCCACCGGCTCCGCTTCACTGGAACGCATCGCGTCCGGGACGGCGATCGACGCCGGCGGGCTGGTGCCGGACCTCGCCACGATCAACAGCTGGACCCAGGTGGTGGACGAGGTGGACCCGCTGGAGATGCTGGAAGTGCAGCTCTGCAACGTCACCGCCCCGTTCCTGCTGGTCAGCCGGCTGCGGGAAGCCATGAAACGGTCCACCGCCCGGCGCAAGTACATCGTCAACGTCTCCGCCATGGAAGGCCAGTTCTCCCGCGCCTACAAAGGGCCGGGGCACCCGCACACCAACATGGCCAAGGCTGCGCTGAACATGATGACCCGCACCAGTGCCCAGGAAATGCTGGAGACGGACGGGATTCTGATGACCGCCGTCGATACCGGATGGATCACCGACGAACGCCCCCATTTCACCAAGGTCCGGCTCATGGAGGAGGGTTTCCATGCCCCCCTGGACCTGGTGGACGGCGCTGCCCGCGTCTACGATCCCATCGTCATGGGCGAGAACGGCGAGGACCAGTACGGCGTGTTCCTGAAGGACTACAAACCCAGCCCCTGGTAGCGGTAAGCTCGCGGCATGAACGCCGAGCCAGCTTCCACTGAAGAGCCATCGTCCGCCGTGCAGAACCTTGAACACCATGAATGCTGGGCCATGCTCCGGACGGTATCCGTCGGCAGGCTCGCCATCGTGGTCGACGGGCGCCCGGACATCTTCCCCATCAACTACACCGTGGACGGCGGCACAGTAGTGTTCCGTACCGGCGAGGGCACCAAGCTGTCCGGCGCGTCGGGCGACTCCGCCGTGGCGCTTGAAGCCGACGGCGTGGATCCCTCGACCGGCATGGCGTGGAGCGTGGTACTCAAGGGCACCTCTGCCGTGGTCAGGGGCACCGAGGAAGTCCTGGACACGGCGCGGCTCTACCTCTTCCCCTGGCAGGCGGGGCACAAGGATGCCTTCGTCCGGGTCACCCCGGACAGCGTGACCGGACGCCGGTTCAAGGTGACAGATCCCCTGACCTGGTGGACCCAGCACAGCAGCGCCGCAAAGTCCTCGCCGGAATAAGCCCGCCAGGAATCCCGAGCGCGGAACAGGAACCCGGAGCCGGGCCCGGTCAGGCGAGCTGGGTGATCTCCACGCTCACGCTCAGGGCCGAACCGCCGCCGCCGGACAGGATGCCCTTGAGCGGGGAGACGTCGCGGTAGTCACGCCCCCGTGCCACGGTGACGTGGAAATCGCCGGCCGGCTTGTGGTTGGTGGGGTCCCAGCTCCGCCATTCGCCGTCCCACCACTCCAGCCAGGCATGGGACTGTCCGGCGACAGTTTCCCCGATGCCGGCGCTGGAGCGCGGGTGCAGGTAACCGGAAACGTAGCGGGCCGGTATGCCGCAGCTGCGCAGCGCACCGATCGCAAGGTGGGCCAGGTCCTGGCAGACGCCCTGGCGCTGGCCCCAGGCCTCTTCAGCGTTGGTGGTGACGCCGGTGGAACCCGACATGTACGTCATCTCGCCGCGCATCCATGCGAAGATGGCCATGGCGGCCTCGTGCGGGTTCTTCCCGGCAACCACCTGCGGGATGATCCCCAGGACCTCCTCGCCGGGGCCGCTGAGCCGCGACTGCGGCAGCCAGTCGCTGAACGTGTTCAGCGTGTCCGGCGACGCCAGGACGTCCCAGTCCACGATGTCCGCCTCGGACGGAATCTTCTCGGCCCGGTGCACCTCGACGGTGATGTTGGAGACCACCTCCAGGTGCTCATGCGGCATCTGCATGTCGAAGGCCGTAACCCGGGTGCCCCAGTAGTCGCGGTAGGTACTGACGGCCGCCTGCGACGGCGAGACCTTCACCACGGATTCCAGCACCACCTGCTGGGAATCCGTCAGCGGTGTCATCCGGGCCTCGTTGTAGGACAGGGTGACGCGCTTGTTGTACTTGTACGCCGTCTTGTGGGCGATGCTCAGCCGGGTCATGAAACTTCTCCCACCCAGGCCAGTTCGTCCGCCTGATTGAAGTACTTACGGGAAATGGCGTCCGACGCCTGGGACACTGCCTTCTGCACGCGTTCCATGTGTTCGGGCAGCTCGGACATGAGGTCGTCGGTGCGGTGGAACTCAAGGAACGTGCGGGCCTGGCCCACGATCCGGCGGGCGTCGTTGATGAAGCCCACCCGCTGCGCGGAGGGGTCGAGTTTGGCCAGGCACTCGTCGGCGTCGCGCAGGGCGTAGACGATGGAGCGCGGGAACAGCCGGTCCAGCAGGAGGAACTCGGCCGCATGCTGGTCGCCGAAGGCCGCCCGGCGGGTCCGGAGGAAGGACTCGTAGGCGCCGGCGCAGCGGAGCATGTTCACCCAGGACATGCCCGCGGACAGCACGTCCCGGGTGGACAGCATGCGGGCGGTCATGTCCGCGCGTTCCAGGGAGCGGCCCAGCACCAGGAACAGCCAACTCTCGTCATGGCTCACCGTGGTGTCCGCCAGGCCGCTGACCATGGCGGTACGTTCCAGCGTCCAGTTGCAGAACCGGTAGGTGCCCACCACGTCCTTGCGGTGCTGGCTCAGCCCGTAATAGGTGGTGTTGAGGCTCTCCCAGAGACCGGAGGACACCGTTTCGCGGGCACGCCGTGCGTTCTCGCGGGCAGCCCCGAGGGAGCCGGCGATGGACGTGGCACTGGTCTTGTCGTACGCCAGGGCGTGCAGCAGTTCCGGCAGCCCGAAGTCCTCGTTCTGCGGCCGGGCGCCCATGACGGCCAGGAGTTCCTGGGCCACGCTCTTGCGTTCTTCCATGGGCAGGTGGTTCAGCCGCTCCAGGTGGACGTCCAGGATGCGTGCGGTGCCGTCCGCCCGCTCCACGTAGCGGCCGATCCAGAACAGGGATTCGGCAATTCGGCTAAGCATTCGCGGCTACCTCCTGCGGGCCCGAAAAGGGAAAAGACGTCTGCCGGGCTTTATCCCGGCTCACTGCTGCTGCTCCGACTGGCGGTCGCGCCAGTTGCTCTCCACCGGCCAGACGGAGACCCGCTCGCGCACCGAGATGGAGGGCCGGGGAACGGTTTCGACCGGCATCTGCGGCGAATCGGCAAGGACCCAGGTGTCCTTGGAGCCGCCGCCCTGGCTGGAATTCACGATCAGCGACCCTTCCTTCAGCGCCACGCGGGTCAGGCCGCCGGGCAGCACCCAGACGTTGTCGCCGTCGTTCACGGCGAAGGGGCGCAGGTCCACGTGGCGGGGACCGAACTTGTCGCCGCTGAGGGTGGGTACGGTGGAGAGCTGGAGCACCGGCTGGGCGATCCAGCCGCGGGGGTCATTGATGATCCGCTGCCGGAGCGCGTCCAGCTCATCGTTGGAGGCGTCAGGACCGATCACCAGGCCCTTGCCGCCGGAGCCGTCCACCGGCTTGACCACCAGCTCGGCCAGGTTGTCCAGGGTGTACTCCCGGGCTTCCTTCTCCTCAAGGCGGAACGTGTCCACATTCGCGATGATGGGCTCCTCGCCGAGGTAGTAGCGGATCAGGTCAGGAACGTAACTGTAGACCAGTTTGTCGTCCGCGACGCCGTTGCCCACGGCGTTGGCGATGGTGACCCCGCCGGCGCGGGCGGCGTTGACCAGGCCCGGGCAGCCGAGCATGGAATCGGCGCGGAACTGCAGGGGGTCCAGGAAGTCGTCGTCGATCCGCTTGTAGATGACGTCCACGCGCTGCTCACCGGCGGTGGTGCGCATGTACACGCGGTTTCCGCGGCAGATCAGGTCACGCCCCTCCACCAGCTCCACGCCCATCAGGCCCGCGAGCAGCGTGTGCTCGAAGTAGGCGCTGTTGAACACGCCGGGGGTCAGGACCACCACGGTGGGGTCGTCGACGCCGGCCGGCGCGGTCTTGCGCAGGGCCGACAGGAGCCGGCGGGGGTATTCCTCCACCGGGCGGATGAGCTGCTGGCCGAACGCTTCGGGCAGGCCCTTGGCCATGGCGCGCCGGTTCTCCAGGACGTAGCTGACGCCCGAGGGGACGCGCACGTTGTCCTCCAGGACCCGGAACGTCCCGGCAGCGTCACGCACCACGTCGATGCCCGAGATGTGGACGCGGACGCCGCCCGCGGGCTCGAAGCCGTGGACCTGCCGGTGGAAGTGCGCACTGGTGGTCACCAGCTGGCGGGGGATCACGCCGTCGGACACCACGGTCATCTTGTCGTACACGTCGTTGAGGAACGCCTCCAGCGCGCGCACGCGCTGCGCGACGCCGCGTTCCAGGACATCCCACTCGGCGGCGGGGATGACCCGCGGCACGATGTCCAGCGGGAAGGGGCGCTCCTCCCCCGCGAAGTCGAAGGTGACGCCACGGTCCAGGAAGGTGCGGGCCATTGAGTCGGCCCGGGCACTGACGTCAGCCAGGGAGAGCTTGCGGAGTGCCTCTGCCACCTGCCCGTACGAGTCCCGTGCCTGCTGGCCTGGGGCGAACATCTCATCGTAGGCTCCGGTCCGGGCTGCGGCCTCGGAGTACTCCTGGAATAGGTCTGGCATGCCCAATAGCCAACCATCTTTTTGTTTCGAACTCATAAACCGGCCCTCAATTGGCGTGTTGGCCGGGGCCGCCGGTTCGCTGATTCCGCGCCGCATCCGGCACAGTAGGGAGGTGCCAGTCAGCAGAAGCCATCCCGCGTCCGGTGAGGGACAGCCCCGCCGCGCTGGCCGGCTGCTTCCCGGACTGGCCACCGCCGCGGTGGCCCTGGTGGCCGCATTCCTGGTCCACGCCGTGATTCCGGCCCTGCCGGCGATGACCATGGCCGTGGTGCTGGGGGTCCTGGCGGCGAACCTGCCACTGGCGGGTGTGTGGACTGCCGGGCGGGCCAGGCCCGGCCTCGACTTCGCCGGCAAGCACCTGATGCGCGGCGGGATCGTGCTGCTGGGGCTGAAGGTCAGCGTCATGGATGTCCTGGGGCTGGGCTGGCTTTCGCTGGTCCTGATCACCGGGGTGGTGGCGGCGAGCTTCGGCGGCACGTACCTGATTTCCCGGCTCTTCCGGCTGCCCCCGGTGACGGCGCTCCTGGTGGCCACCGGGTTCTCGATCTGCGGCGCCTCAGCCATCGGCGCCATCGCCGCCGTGCGGCGCATCCGGCACGTGGACACGGTCCTGCCGGTGGCCCTGGTAACGCTGTGCGGGACGCTCGCCATCGGCGTCCTGCCCCTGCTGGTGCATCCGCTCCAGCTCACCGCGCCCGTCTTCGGCGCCTGGACCGGCGCATCCGTGCACGACGTCGGCCAGGTGGTGGCCACGGCGCAAACTGCAGGCACGGCAGCGCTGGGCATCGCCGTCGTCGTCAAGCTCACCCGGGTCCTGCTGCTGGCACCGGTGGCCGCCATGGCCGGCACGCACCAGCGTCTCGCGGTCCGCCCGGACAGCGACGGGACGGACGCCAAGCTGCCGCCGGTGGTGCCGCTGTTCGTGCTCGGCTTCGTGGCGATGGTGGGGCTCCGGTCCACCGGCTGGGTCTCCGGAGAGTGGCTGGAAGCGGGGGCGGTGCTGCAGGACGTCCTGCTGGGCGCGGCGCTGTTCGGACTGGGCTCGGCGGTGCGGATCCGCACCCTGCTCCTGACCGGCGGGCGTGCCCTCCTGGCGGCCCTTGCCTCCTGGCTCCTGATTGCCGCCCTGGGACTCGCCGCCGCCCTGCTGATCGCCCGCTGATCCCCGCTCCGGCACCGTGATTAGATAGCTGGGTGTCGAATCAGAATCTGCAGCGCGACGAGGCTGCCGAACGGTCAGCCCTGATCACCACCACCAGCTACGACGTCTCGCTGGACGTGCGGCAGGCA
>Ga0307408_100003576_pt1 | contig 10590 bp, 17 predicted proteins | sample 322Cmetagenome_FD_202116 | JGI IMG/M metagenome (GOLD analysis project Ga0307408, IMG submission 202116) | Maize rhizosphere microbial communities from greenhouse at UC Davis, California, United States - 322HYB-C-3 | ecosystem: Host-associated > Plants > Roots > Rhizosphere > Soil | place... | reverse complement strand
AGGCGGTGGCGGCGGCTGTCGAATCTGAGGACAGCGATTCCGAAGATCTGGCGTTCTAAGCAGTACCGAGGCCGGTCGCACGTCTTCGGGCGTGCGACCGGGTAACCGGTGAAAAAGGGCGGCGGGGGCAAAAAGAAGAAGTTTGTGCGACGGCGCGTCAAACGTGTCGGAGCCAAACGTGTCTATGGCGGCGCGCTCGGGTCGAAGTCCTTAGCCCCCGGCGACCACCTCATCAGAACTGGTGCCGTTCGCTTGAAGAACGGTCGCCGGATGCTCGTTTACGACCGGGCTCATATCCTACGTACCCCCGTGTCGATCGAGGCGGCCGAACTCCAATGGAAACCGTGGATTGAAGACCACGCGCGACGCGCAGAAAAGTTCTTCAATGCCCGGGCCAAGCGCATCAAGTCAGCGGCGCACATTGTCGGCAACTATGCCATTCTGCATGTCGGCGCCCTGACGCTCGACCGCTCGCGCCTCTGGCAGCCATGGGTTGCGACCGAGCAATCCGCCTTCCAGGTCTGGCGGGCGTCCGACGAGCTACGCCGCAAGCTTGAAGGCTACACGGCATTTTCACAAATCGCCCTGACCCGAGCGACGCGTAAGACCGGCGTCCTGGGCTGGTTCTGCCGCGCACGGACGGCGTACTACGGCAAGTTGCACGATCCCGAGAAGCTCAAGCGTAAGAAAAAATCCAATAAGAATAAGGAGCGTACCGGTGCCAACGCTCACAAGACTAAGCGGAAGAAGAAGCGCTCTCAAAGAAAGCCCGTTCGCAGTGTGGGACGTGGAAGCCGAACCAGCCCTAGACGGCGAGCCCGTAAACACAAAATGGCTCGGGGGCGGACTGTACGACGGAAGCGGTAACCCCCGTGTGATCCGAGACCGCAATCGCTTCTTTGAGGCGATGCTCTCCGACCGCTACAAGGGCCATTGGCTCTACGCTCACAACGGCAGCGGCTACGACTTCCGCTACCTCGTCGCCTGGCTCCTAAAGCGCGGCGTCCCGTTTACCGGATTCTCGGCTGGCTCGCGCCTTTTTCTTGAAGTCGAAGGCCGACATTTCTTGGACAGCATGGCCGTACTGCCCATGTCGCTCCGAGAGGCAGCCGAAAAACTCGGCGCCCACTACAAAAAGCACGAAGTCCCGCCCGACTTTTACAAGAACATCAAGAAATACGATTGGCATACCTACCTCGAAGGCGACTTGCGAGCGCTGTATGAGTGCATCGCCATTCTGCGGCACGCCGTCTCGGAACTTGGCGGACGGCTCAAGCGTACCTTGGCTAGTACCGCCGTCGATCTCTGGCAGCGTTGCTACCTGACCGGGCGTTACGACGTCCCGTCACACGATGACGATGTTGAGCACTACGCCCGTGAGGCCTACGCAGGCGGGCGCTGCGAAGTCATCAAGCGACACATTGGTGAGGGCGAGTACTGGGATATCAACAGCAGTTACCCACACGCGATGCTGACGCCCGTGCCTGTTGTGTCGCTTGGCGCGCGACCGGACACGGTCCTACCGGATTCGGGCCTCGTCTATGCGCGCTATGACATCCCGACCGACGAAACAATACCCCCGCTTTTTTGGCGCAAGGAACGTGGCTCACGGCTGTACCATCCTACGGGTACGTGGGAAGGCTGGCGCACGGTCGATGAGGCGCGCTACGTCCGCAGTCTCTACGGGACAGACGCTGTCAAAATATCAAGCATCGCACCGTTTCAGGCGGTCGATCTGTTTTCAAGCTACGTCCATGATTTGTATGCCAAGCGCCTCGTGCCTGGTCCCGTGGGAGTCGTGGCCAAGCGGCTTTTGAACAGCCTCTATGGTCGGACAGGCATGTCACGCGAGCGTGAACGCATCGTACACGGGGAGCTGCCCCCCAGACCTGTAAAGCTACTGTCCCGAGATCATGGCTTGTGGCTCGAGCCCACCAAATCGATGGAACACAACGCGACCATTATGCCCGCCGTGGCCGCGACGATTACGGCCCGGGGCCGGATAAGCGTCGACCGCCTTCTACGAAAAGCCCCCGACCCTGCCTACTGCGATACCGATTCCGTTGTCACGGGCGGGCACATGCCCCTAGAGCAGACCAAAGACCTAGGAGGCGCGAAGCGCGAGGCGGAAGTTGTCTCAGCAACGTTTGTCGCGCCTAAGGCCTATCGTATTGTGGAGCGGACCGCGACAACGGTGCACGCCAAGGGCATGCCGCGCAAAGAAGCACAGCTTTTGGCGGACTACTTGGACGGTAAGCCCGTGCGCGTTGGTCGCATCCCGGGCATTCGCGAGAGTCTACGGCGGGGACTGCCGGTTGACGGTGCTGCTGAGTGGCAAGAGCGCCGTCATGCGGCGGGGGGTAACAGACACCCAGACGGGCGCCCCTATCGCGTTGAAGAACTTACGGTTTCTGCCGTGTAATACGCGATTTTTCTGGTCCGCTGTATTACTTCCAATGTACTACATTGAGACGAAGCAAGCACGGGGGTGCTGAGTGTCTCGATTTAAGCTCAAGTCGACGCTACCGGATTTGAAAGTCCGTATCGCTCAGCGGGACGCAGAAATTGCCGAGCTGCAGCGCGAAGCGATGCACTGGGCGGCGACGGCCCATAAGCGCTTTCGGCGTGGGCTGTGGGCGGGCATTGCGGCTGGGGTGGCAGGATCTACGGCGTTTTGGCTGGTGCTCCGGTGAGCAAGCGCTATCTCGTCAAATCACTGCGGGTAGCGGAAGAAGAGTACCTGGCCATTGAACGTGCGGCCCAGGCTCAGGGATTGAGCTTTGGCGCCTATCTTCGTCGGGCTGGTCTTGGAAGTATGGGGTCGCGCGAGCCAGCGCTCGAACCCCCGGCTCAGGAACTGGCACCTGCCAATTCCGAGGCCGGCCCGGCGTCCAATTCCGCGGGGGCAGAGGGCCCTGAAAGAGCGGGTGCATTGCCCGCCATGCCTAGGCAAACGGTCGGGGCTCTGACCGTCCCTTTTTACTCCCTTGATGACATTGGCCCAGATCCGTTGCGCGGCGGGGCCGGAAGCGCGCGTCGATGAGTCGCTGCGACACCTGCAAGCACTGGCAGCGCGAGCCAGTCTCACGCCACCGCCCCGTTTCGACCGCCGGCTACTGCGGACTTATCGATTCGGACCGCAACGCAGAGGACGACGGCGCGGAGGCGACAACCTGCTGTTGCTCTGGCGGCCTGCGCACCCGCGAGGATTTTGGCTGTGCGCTGCACGAGGTTAAGCCATGACGCCCGACGTTGAGATCACGCGCGTACTCCGCGAGCTTCGCGATTTAAATGCCAGCTCACGGGCGCTCCTGGCCGCTGTCAGCCGCTTGCAAGAGCGCGTCACTACGATCTTGACGCAGCAACAGCTGCCCCTCCCCGACAAGAAGCCCCTCTATGAACGGCGGCCCTGCCTACAGGGACAATGGGGCAAGCCATGACTCTCGCAGAAGCCGCAAAAATAATCGCAGACGCCGCGCCGACGCGCGACGACTCAGAAAAGAAGGTGCCCAGTGGACGAGCTGAACCTAGGCGAGGTCGAAATAAATCCCGACCCCCAGAGCCCCCCCGACCCATCAAACCCGCAAAGCGCGGCTTCTGGTCCGAACTCTGGGCAGACGACGAATGACGATGCCGCGTGGCCTCCTGAAATGGTGGCGATGGCGGCGGTGCGGCTGCTCGACGTGTATTGCACCCGCGCTTACGCTTCCCCCCTTACCACCATTGAGACAACGGGACTTGTGGAAGCGATTACGCCGGTTGTTCGCAAATATCTTGGCGGGCCTGTGTCGGTTGAAATGGCCGCACTAGGTGCCGTGGCGATGGTTGTTCTACCGCGACATTTTACGGCGGCTCGGGGGCATGACGAAAATGATAGCTCTGGCACTGGGACAGAAAGGGAGCGGGAAGAGTCGGGCGCTCCGACAGCTAACGGCCGCTCGCTTGACGCGTTATCGTCACTCTTCAGCGCTGGTACACGACCCGCATAGTCAATGGCAGGGCGGCGCGGTCTTTGGGACGACGAGCGAAATTCGCGCGCGTCTCGCCAAGACTGGTTCCCTGCCCCGTCTCATGCTCGTGCGGGCTGATACGCCGGATGCGGTGTGTGGGCTGGCTTGGGATCTACGCAGGATCACATGCGTCATCGACGAGCTAGATCTGTGTTGCTCGCAAAAGAAATGGTCCAGCCCCATGGCGCGCGAACTCGCCCACTACGGACGTCACAGACAGGTCGACCTGTTCGGTAGCTTCCGCTTCACGCGCAACATCAACGAAGACCTGCCGGCTCTGGCCGATTTTGTGTTTCTGCTCCGCCACTCGGCCAAGGCCCGCTTTGACTTGCTGGCCATTCAACAACGCTTTGGGGCGGACGCGGCGCGCACTGTTGTCATGATGCCCGACCACCATGCCGTGGTGATTGCGGATGGCTACCATGGCGCCTGACTCCAAGATCCCACCCCACGTGCACGACGTGCGCCGCCTCAACGGCGTCATCCGCTGTATGAAATGCCGCCAAGTCCTCTCGGAAAAGATGTTCGTGAGCGCTTGCCGCGGCGAAAACGTCGGACAAAGTAGTACGCGAAATATATTGAGTGTCGTGCGTGCGAAGCTGAAGCTGAAATCTAACCGACCCGATTAGGGTCTTACCGGAGATTTCAGATGAAGGGTCTTATCAAGCCCGCTCTGACCGCCCTGGCCGTGGTCGTGCTGTACGATCGCGTTATCAAGCCGCGGATGAGCAAGTAAGTCGGAGCCCAGCCACCATGCAAAGCCATTTTACCCTACGGACTGAGACGTGGGCGGCTGGTGCCGCTCGCTTTATTCCGCTGACGGGCCTGCCTCCGGGCAAGCGCGTTCGCGCCATTAAGCTCTACTTCGATCTTTCGGGAACGAAAGACGCGGCAGACGCTCTTACCGGCGACAACTTCGCCCGCGCTGTACAGCGCATCCAAATCGGCGAGTATGTCAGCCTCGCTGGTGAGTCCCTTTTCGAGTTGAACAAGGAACTCTACGGACGCCTGCCGGCAACGTCGGCGGACATCCCCGGTTCCGGTACCACGTTCGACATGGAATTCCCCATGCTGATCCCCTTCCGCGATCCGCGGCAGACCGGCTCAGACGACGGAAGTATTCCCTGCGAATTGCTCGATACATTGAGTGTACACGTGACCTTCGCCGCGAATAACTTCGCGGGTGTTGGTAACCTCGTCGTGACGGCGGGCAGCGTGTACGGCATCGCCGAGTTGGTGGAAGAGAGCGCGGTTCCGCAAGTGAACCGTCTCTATGACTTCCAGCCCGGTTCTGCGACGTTCAACCTCGAGCCTGGCGTTTACAAGTCATGCTTCATTCTGGACGGCGGCCCGAACACCAACGGCGCCATTACCGTCGCCGAGCTGACCACGTTGGACGTCAGCGCGGACGGAATGCAGGCATGGACCAGTGCACGGCATGAGAGCGTTGTCGAAGCCTACAACGCCGACACCGTGCAGGACTCGGCGGGCGATATCGACGTCAATTCGGCGTCGCGCTTCCCGATCTTCTGGCATGACAAGTACGGCAAGAGCCATCTCACGAAGCAAGCAGCCGTTGAAAAGGGCGGCATTGTTCGCATCGCGAGCGGCAACATCACCGTCAGCACCATGACGGTTGTTGCTTGGCGTGCCCTGCCGAAATCGGAAGCCGCGGTCAATCAGATCGCCGACGTCATCGGCGAGCGCCGCACCGACGCAGTTTACCTGCCGTCGACTGCGACCAAGGCGCCGCTTGGCTCGGTCAAAAAGTCTGCCGACAAGGGCCGGCTCACACGCAAGGCGCGCCTGGCGCACCTTTCGTTGCCCGGTCACTTCCGGCCGACCGCTCAGGTCTAATCAAAGCAGTATCGCGGGCGGTCGCAGCTTTTTAACCTGCGACCGCCCGCACTCTCTCGCCAGGGGTTTGCTCCAAATGGGACTGCCGAAATGGCTCACGCCTCCCGCCAAGTTTCGCGGGCAAATGAAACAAGCGACGGTTGCCGCAGCAAGTTACTACGGCGGCAAAGAAGCCGGCGCCAATGCCGGCAAGGCCTTTGACACGTACGCTACGACTGTCGACGCGGTGAACAAGGCGACGAAGCACAAGGCGGCCGGCGCTGCGACATCGAGTCAGGGCAGCACGGCACACGCGCTTTCCGACATGCCGGGGTCGGACGAGCCAGCATCGACGAAGCCGCGTAGCCTGTTTGATTTCTTGCTGAGCTTGTTCGGCCTCAACGGCTAAGGGGCTCGTTATGGGCTGGTCGCTCAAAAAGACGATGAAGAAGATGCAGCTTCACGGAGCTGCGTCTGTTCTCGACGTCAAGAAGCTCAAGAACCCCAAAGAGTATGTCAAGGCGGTTGGCCAGGGGTACAAGCAAGAGTTCTCGTTCGGCGCCAAGACCTACAAGCAATTCGTCACCGGGCAGTGGGGTGACATGCTGAAGCAAGGTGCCAGCGACACCATGAACGTCTTGGGGAAGAAAGACACTTCCACAGGACAAGCCGTTGTCGCGCTCGCGCATGCGGGCGGTAAGGCGTACGAGAATTATCAGCAAGAGTCGAAGCGCGCGAACGCCGACGCTGCAGCTGCTGCGACATCATCCGGCGGATCGACCGAAGTAGCGTTGGCCGCTCCGGTCAAAGAGAAGTTGCCCCCGCCTCCTGCGGCTGAGAAGCCGTCGAAGCGGGCACCGTTGCCGCTCACGCCCCAAGATCCGCCGCAGCCTGCTCCCAAGAAAGATTTCATTTCCGAACTGTTCGGCATTTTTGGACTGTAATCATGGCCGCCGTCCCGCAAATCTCAAGCGCTGTCGCCACGACCAAAGCCCCTGTGGCCTCGCAAGTCGACGCGCGCATTCGCGCGGTCAACGATGCTTTCAACCGCGCCCAAGACGATCTCGAAGGCGGCCTATTCGGTCAGAGTGACGCACAGCGCGCGGCCTCGCACGTTGTCGAAGGTCTGCGCGACGACATCGACCGCTGGGCGGCCAAGGGTCGCGACGCCGCCGCGGCCAAGACGAGCCCCTACCCAAACGGACGTGGGTGGGACGGCTGGATCGAACTCGGCAATGTTTACCTGCAAGAGCTCAAAGCCCAGGCCAATATCGGGTCTACGGCGACGCTGACCGCCATCGTTGAGACGGTCAAGAACTCGCCTCAGGCGACGTTGCAGGGCGTCAAAAAAGCTGCGGCGGAAATTGAAAAAGTTGGGACGCAGGCAGCATGGGGAATCGCTAAGCCAGTCGCGGCCGTGTTGGCCGGGTATCTGATCTTGCGCCTCGTGATCCTGCGATGATGATCTCAAAAGAAGCCGTCATCATCGCCGGAGCGACCGCAGTCGGTCTCTATGGCGCTCTCGAAGTCATGCGGCGTACTCGCCACGGGGCCAACGAGTGGACCATTGAAGGCATCGTGGGCGCGCTCAGTATCTACGGCGCAGTGCATACGATTGCCGCGCGCACTGGCGCCGCGTGGAATAGCGTGTTTCGTGCGCCGTCCGTGCAACGCGCACTCTACGACGCCAAACGCAAAGACCCCAATCAATGGGCCGTCGTTGTCGCATCAGCCGCCAAGGCAAAAATGTCAGTCGAGGCCTACGTTGAGTTTCTTTCGACCAACACGCGCCACGCGCGGGGACTGGCGGCGGACTTCAGTAAGGCGGGCAAGTCGACCGCGGAGTTAGCGCGCGAAATCTACACGCTGGCGAAAGCGGGAGTTATCGGCACGGTCAAAAAGGTGTTAGACGAGCGCGATCACGTGCATGTCGAATGGTGGGCACCCTGGCAAACGGCGAACGCGCCGATTCTGGAACACGTATGAAACTAGACTTTGACCGCAAGACGTTCGCAGGCGTTGACGAGCTGCTCAAACAGCGGACCGATACGACTCCCCTACCCCGGACCATCTTCAAGACTCTCGAAGCGGGCGCCTATGACGACTCCGAGGTTTTGGGCACGTCGCGCAACAAGCCCATTTTGACCGCCCCCCATCCCTACCGATGGATGGGGCTGTCGCCCGATGCAGGTCTTATGTTGTGGGTTGCATTCGGCGGACCGCCCGACGCTGGCCGCGACATGTTTGTCCTGAATCCGGGCGCATGGCTGCCAATAGCCGGGCAAGAAGTCTACATTGCAACCGACCTGACGACGTATCGGTTTCAGGCCAGTGACCGGCGGATGCTGCATCTCTGCTTTACCGGCGAGCCGGTTGCGCCGTCGTCCATGGTCCCCCAAGGTCCCAGCGTTTCGGTGGGCGGTATGGTGTCGCGCAACAACGTGCCGCTTGCCGCAACGGTCCCGACATTGGGGACTCAGGGTGTCCCGATCCCGCCCGGGGTAGATCATGTCCTCGTACACGTTCACGACAACGCCAGCGGCGTGCCGATTGTTGGCGCGGAGACGGCGGACTTGGATGTTTACTGGTGGAACGAAGAAAACGATATCTGGGCGCATCACCCGGATGACGACTTTGACGCGGCTGGGCGTGGCGCGGCGGTCCGTTCCCACGACGCCGAGATTTACAGCATCCCGGGCGGATTCTCTCGAATCGTTCTCAACAACACGGCAGGCAATACCCTCTGGTATGACTGCACCTTCTTTAAGAAGGCACCTTAAAGATGCATTCTCTACTGTTGTTGGCCTTACTTGCCGTTGAACCCGGGCGCGCGGTCACAGCGGCGCCGCTCAGCAAAGGCAAGATCGATACATGCAGCGAACTCGCGACAATTATGTCAGACGAGACGGGCACGTGTGGCAGCGTCGTCATGTCGACATCGCCGACGATTACCACGCCGGTGATCACGACGTCGGTTGAAGCCAACACGGCAGGCGTTGCGTCGCCGAATATTTTGACAGCAGCGGAGTCTGGAAAGACGCTTACGAGCGAAGGCGCCGCAGCGCTCAATTACCATACGCTACCGTCTGCGGCGGCAGGTCTGCGGTTTTGTTTCGTGTCGCATGCCGGGGCAACGAACGGTATCAGAATCACAGCGGCCGCCGGGGACTGGATTCAGCTAGGATACATGACGGGCAGCATTGCCGGTTATGTACAGTCCACCGATTCCGGGGCTCGGTTGTGTCTCGAGGCAATCAACACAAGCGAGTGGATTGCCGATCCGTCTAGCGGCGCTTGGACCCTTGACGGTACGCAATTCTGGGTAGGCGGCGATCTCTACGCCGCTTTCGTCACACTCGACGAGGCGGTCCTCACAAGCTCCGCGTCGGGCGGTATCGGGCATGCAGACGGCACAACAATCATAGGCGGCCCGGGCGCTGGGAAGCGCATTCAGTTTGTCGAGGGTGTGATCCGATACGACCACGTCAACGCGACCTATGCCACGTGTACAGGTGTCAACCTGTTCATGCAGGACGAGTCGAGCAACTACATCCAAGTTAGCGACTCGCCTTCCAATCCGTTTACCAATGCCGGCGACGTTGTAGTCGTCATGACCCACAACGATATCGCCCAAGCGACGACGGGATCTTCCTACAGCGCCACCTTCTACAATAAGCCCTTGAAGCTGCGCGCCACGGGCGGCGCCTGCACCAACGGCGCATCAGCCGACGGCACTGCAACGCTGATGGTCTACTACCGGGTGGTTACGAACTAGCATGGTTGCAACGCTCGCACTTTTGGCAATCGGTCTCTGGGAAAATTGCCCGCCAGGATCGGTATGCTCAAACGCTCGTCACGGCTCAGCGGTCACAACGACCGTGCACTTTGAGCTCTACGTGACCAGTGCGACATTGGTGTCACTCGAACCCCAAGGCGACGGTTCGGTGATTGCCGCCATTACGACGGTTGGGATCCCAGACGCCGCTACGGTCGCCGAACGCCTTTTCCCCGGTCGAACGCTCCGCCTCGCTGGCAGCGAAGTCAGGATGGCCCCTACCCTGGTGGCCGCATGGTAGCCTTTGCTCGGGATGCCATGCATGGCGACGGCGATGATGAGCCTTCGGTGCTCAGGCGACTTGAGCGCCTTGAACGGCTGGCGAAGCTTCACACTGTTCTGCTCAGCGTCGCCACAGCTTCGGGTCTCATTCGGTTGTTTGGGCTCGAGACCCTTTTGGGGATTTCACCATGATGAAACGTTTCGGTATTTGGATGCTCAAGAGCCGCCTTGTGTGGGCAATTCTGGCTGCCGGTTTTGGCGCCGCTGCTACCAAGGCGGGGCTTAGTCCTGCTACTGTCGACACGTTGAAGACGGCTGTACAAACGGCCGGCCCCGAAGTTGGGGAAGTTCTCGAACGCTCGGCGGAAGGGGGTGACGCGAAATGAGCAAGCCACAAGCAGAAGAAAAGAAGGCCTATGAGATCCCGGCCAACGTGCACTTGGATCAATACGGCTATCCCATGGCCCAGCCATGGCGCACTGAGGTGAAGGCGGCTAAGGAAGCTGGTCGCCAGATCCTCAAAAACGGCCAGCCCGTTCAGTTTCGTTAGGCGGTCAGATCCCTAACGGAGCACCCCACCCCCCGTGCCTCCTCACCGCGGCACGGGGGGTTTTTTGTTGCCATAATTCCTGTACCCCCCCTCCCCCCCCCCCTCCCCCACAACGGACCGCGGGCCGGGGTCAGGGA
>Ga0307408_100003575_pt1 | contig 10593 bp, 8 predicted proteins | sample 322Cmetagenome_FD_202116 | JGI IMG/M metagenome (GOLD analysis project Ga0307408, IMG submission 202116) | Maize rhizosphere microbial communities from greenhouse at UC Davis, California, United States - 322HYB-C-3 | ecosystem: Host-associated > Plants > Roots > Rhizosphere > Soil | place: USA... | reverse complement strand
CGTGACGGTGACTGCGCCGTTGCCGATTACCGTCGCTGACGAGACGTCGGGGTCCGTCACCCTCGAATCGATATCGCTGCGAGAGTTCCGGAATCTCGCGCGCGTGAGCCTCGACGTGCCGTCAGAGGGGATGGCAATCGTCGGGGACAACGGCCACGGCAAGACGAACCTGCTCGAGGCGATCTACTATCTGCAGTTGCTCCGTTCGGTGCGGGGCTCACGGGACCAGGACGTCGTCAGGTTCGGCGCGGCCGGTTTTCACATCGCGGCGGAGGCGGTTGTTGGCCGCCCTCGCGTGCTCACAGCAGCCTTCCAGCGCGCGGGGAAACGCAAGAAAGTCACCGTCGATGGAGCGGAGCCGACCCGGCTCAGTGACGCGTTAGGCTCGCTGCCCGCTGTGATGTTCTCGCCTCGCGATGTCGAGCTCGTGGCCGGCGCGCCGAGCGAGCGGCGCCGCTTTCTCGACGTCGCCCTGGCACTGACCTCCCGCCGCTATCTCTCTGCGCTTCAGCACTACCGCGCGGCGCTGGTGCGGCGTAACGCCGCGCTGCGCGACGCGACGCGGAAGGGAGATGCTGGTGGCATTGCCAGGGCGGCGGTGTGGGAGCCCGCGCTCGCCGAGCATGGCGCGCTCCTCTGGGCGGCGCGCGTCGCCTGGGTAGAGCGGGTCGCCGACGATTTCACGCGACTTTGCGCAAGCATCGGCGAGCGCGGCACCGCTCGGATGCGATATGCGACGACGTCTTCGACGGCCGCTGCCGCACGCGGCGGCATATCGACGATCGATCTCGCGGCGCTGCTCGCGGCTTCCCTCGAGGCACACAGGGCGGTGGATCTGCGGCGCGGTCTCACGCACGTGGGCCCGCATCGCGATGACCTCGAGCTTACGCTCGACGGTCATCAGCTGCGCGCGTTCGGATCCGCGGGCCAGCAGCGTACCGCATCGATTGCGCTTCGTCTGCTCGAGGCCGCTACACTTCGTGGCGCCGGGAGTGCTCCGCTCGTCCTGCTCGATGATCCGTTCGCCGAGCTGGATGCGACGAGAGCCGCGCGCATTCTCGAGCTGCTCGGAACGAGCGGAGTCGCGCATCAAACGATTCTTGCCGTGCCCCGATCGATGGACATTCCGAGCGAGATGACATCGCTGCCACGATATCGGATCGTGGATGGCCAGATTGGCGAGCTGAGATGAGCGGCGAGCGCGGAAAGCGACCTCAGCAGATTTCGGCTGCTATCTCACAGTTTCTCGAGCAGTCGGGGTTGCGAGAACGGGTCGAGCAGGCGTCGGTCGTCCCGGAGTGGCCCACGCTCGTGGGCGCACAGATCAGCGCGGTCACGGAACCGTTGACGGTGACGGCGGATGGGGTCCTGTTCGTGGCCGTCCGGACGCACGCCTGGATGTCCGAGTTGTCTCTGCTCGAACCGGAGCTGCTGGCCTCATTGAATCGGAGGAAGGACCGGGCGCCGGTCAAGAAGATTCGATGGCAGCTCATGCGATGAGCGGGCTCGGACCGCGCGCTCGGTGTCGCTGGCTAATTTGTTGGAACATTGGCACTTAGACGAAGGCAAGAATCTTGCTTTCGGCCCGTCCCTTCGTTATTTTTGGTGGTTCCCGCGCTGCGTGTGTTCGGCGTGTGTTCGGGGTAGTTGTCCGACCGATTTCAGGGTGAACATGGCGAAGACTGAAAAGCCGGAATACGGCGCTAGCAACATTCAGGTACTCAAGGGGCTCGAGGCCGTTCGCAAGCGCCCCGGCATGTACATCGGATCGACCTCCGCGCGTGGCCTGCACCACCTCGTGTATGAGGTCGTCGACAACTCCATCGACGAGGCGCTGGCCGGATTCGCCGACAAGGTCGACGTCTTCATTCACGCCGATGACTCGGTGACGGTCGATGACAACGGACGCGGCATCCCCGTCGACGTTCACCCGACGGAGAAGATGCCTGGCGTAGAGCTGGCGATGACCGTGCTCCACGCTGGCGGAAAGTTCGACAAGGACAGCTACAAAGTCTCCGGCGGTCTGCACGGCGTCGGCGTGTCCGTCGTGAACGCGCTCTCCGAAAAGCTCAAGGTCTGGGTGAAGCGCGACGGGAAAGAGTACTACATGGACTTCGCGCGCGGGACGACCACCACGAAGCTCAAGGTGTTAGGCAAGGCCGGCGCGCGCGAGCGCGGCACCAAGGTCTGGTTCAAGCCCGACGACAAGATCTTCACCGAGCTCCGCTACGACTACGCGACGCTCGCCGCCCGCCTGCGCGAGCTCTCGTTCCTCAACAAGGGCGTGACGATCACGCTCAATGACGAGCGCGAGGGACAACAGAAGCAGGAGACCTTCCATGCGAAGGGCGGGCTCCAGGAGATGGTGAAGTTCCTCAACACCAGCCGGAAGCCGTTGCACTCGGAGGTCATGTACTGCGAGACGGAACGAGACGGCATCGGCATCGAGCTCGCGCTGCAGTACAACGACGGGTACAACGAGAACGTCTTCTCGTTCGTGAACAACATCAACACGCACGAAGGCGGCACGCATCTCACAGGCTTCAAGTCGGCCCTGACGCGGACGATCAATGCCTACGCGTCCAAAGGGAACTTCCTGAAGAAGGCCGACTTCACGCTGTCCGGCGACGACGTGCGCGAAGGCCTAACGGCTGTACTCTCGGTAAAGGTTCGCGAGCCGCAGTTCGAGGGACAGACCAAGACGAAGCTCGGAAACTCCGAAGCCGAGGGTGCCGTCAAGGCGGTCGTGAATGACTGGCTCGGCGCCTACCTCGACGAGCATCCGCGCACGGCCAACATCGTCGTCGAGAAAGCGGTTTCGGCGGCCCGCGCACGTGAGGCGGCACGCAAGGCGCGCGACCTAACGCGAAAGAAATCGGCGCTCGACGTTGGCAATCTGCCTGGCAAGCTCGCCGATTGCTCGCTGAGCGACCCGGCGCTGTGCGAGCTCTACCTCGTCGAGGGCGACTCGGCCGGCGGATCCGCCAAGCAGGGACGCGACCGGAACTTCCAGGCCATTCTGCCGCTGCGCGGCAAGATCATCAACGTCGAGAAGGCCCGCATCGACAAAGTCCTCTCGAACGAAGAGATCCGCACGATCATCACGGCGATCGGCACCGGGATCAAGGAAGACTTCGCGATCGACAACGCGCGCTACCACAAGGTCATTCTCATGACCGACGCCGACGTCGATGGCGCGCACATCCGGACGCTGCTGCTCACGTTCTTCTTCCGGCAGATGCCGGAGCTCATCGAGGCGGGCTACATCTACATCGCGCAGCCGCCGCTCTTCCGCGTCGCCAAAGGCAAAGAGGAGTACTACGCCTACGACACCGAGGAACGCGACGACATCGCCGCGCGACTCGGCAACGGCGACGGTCGTGGCTCGGTGAACGTGCAGCGGTACAAGGGTCTCGGTGAGATGAATCCGGACCAGCTCTGGAAGACCACGATGGATCCGGAGACGCGCACGATCCTTCGCGTGAACCTGGAAGACGCAGTCCTGGCCGATCAGATCTTCCAGACGCTCATGGGCGACGAGGTCGAGCCGCGGCGCGAGTTCATCGAGCAGAACGCGAAGTTCGTCAGCAACCTCGATATCTAACGTTGACCCGCGCGGATGCGGGCGTCCAGAAGTCAGCCTAGTTGACGCCTAACGGCGCGTGTGTAGCTTAGCCCCCTCACGGATCGGACAACCATCCAACGCGAGGGGGCTTGTCATGAAGAACGCACACTTCGTCATGGTCGTGGCCGTGGGGCTCGGAGCCTGCTCGGACAGTCCGGTTTCACCACGGGGCCCTGCAGTGGACGCGGTCAGCGATCCCAACCTCGCGGCGTTCGTGTTGACGTTCAATGAGGTTGTGCCGATCGACATCACGACGTTCGTCCCGTGCGCAAATGGCGGAGCCGGGGAATTCGTGCGTGCGGTGGGTCGTCTTCACCAGGTGTTCACCACGGTGATCAACTCGAACGGCACCGTGACTGTGCGGAGCCACAACCAGCCCCAGGGCCTAACGGGTATCGGTCTGACGACCGGAGACAAATACCAGGCGACTGGCGTGACGCAAACGACCGATCAGGTCGGTGCGCCGTTCCCTGCCGTATCGACGTTCATCAACAACTTCCGGTTCATCGGGAGGGGTCCGAACAACAACCTTCTGATCCACGAAGAAGGGCACCTGACGATCAACGCCAACGGTGTTCTCACCGTGTTCGTGGATCACATCAGCGAGGAGTGTCGCTGACGCCCGAGACCGCGGTTTTCCGCCGGGGGCGGGTGACTATTTCGTCACCCGCCTCCTCACGGAGCTCATCGCCCGTCCGTATTCGTATTCCCCCTGAATGGTGTCGGCCGCTTTCTCGAACGCCGGCCGCAATTCGTCGTCGATCGTGATCGTGTTCGCGATCGCGACGAGCAGCTCCGAGCACTCGTAATCCGAGTCGATCTTCGCCGCCGATGCGAGGATCGACTTGGCGAGGTCCTTCGTCAGCAGGTCGCGCGTGACCAGCGGCGTCAGCGCACGACGGTGCTCGTAATCCGAACCGATCTTGTCTGCGGCGGCGAAGTACGCGTCTCGCGTCGAGGCGTCGAGCCCTCCGTTCTTGCCCATGAGAATGAGGAACTCCGCGAGCTCGTAGTCTGACTCGATCCGCGCGGCATCCTGGAGAAGCGTGCGATTCGCCGCGGGCGTGAGTCCGCCGCCGGCAACGATCGCCGACAACACTCGCCGATGCTCGTAGTCGGACTTGATCGAGCCGAGCGCCTTCATATAGGTCGGCCGGGTCTGATCGTTGATCGCATATCGCTTCGAGACATCGATCAGGAGCTCGGCCAGCTCGTAGTCCGATTTGATCGTGCTCGCGGCGTCCAGCAGCGCCTGCACGGTCGTCGGTGCGAGGCGATCACGCTGCAACAGGGCATTGAGGGCGCGGCGGCGCTCGTAGTCCGAATCGATCCTCTTCGCGGCGGCGACGAACGACGCGTGCGAGTCATCGCCGAACGCGTCGAGCTTGGACAGGGCGACGAGCAACTCGGCCAGCTCGTAGTCCGATGACATGTCGGCGCCCGCCTGGTCGACCACACGCTTGACCTGCGCGCGATCGAGCTGGCGCATGGAAAGCAGCTTCGTGTAGTAGCGACGCCGGGCGTAGTCCGTCGAGACGAGCTTTACCTCCTGGAGCACGGCGTCGACGCCCCCGCGATCGAGGAGCGCCGGCACGCGCTGGTCCACTGCGAAACCAGTCTGACGGTCCAGCGCGACGAGCGCAGCCGCGAGCCATGCGCGCACGGTCGCGTCGAACTCATGGCGCGCGCCGTTTTCCGAGTACGAGCGCTCGAGCGTCCCGTCATTGCGGGCCCGCACGACCAGTCGCTTCGTGTCGTCCCCAACGTGCTGCTCGAGCGTGAACGATCCGCCGCTCGAAATCGACTCGATGTCGGTGACATCGCGGTTGAACTTCACCTCGCCGCGCGCTTCCATTTCGTACGAGCAATCGCCGTCCGACCACTGCACGACCCAACGTTTCGACCCGTTGTTGCTGTTGATCCAGTTCGTGTGTGAGCTGTTGTCGTGACTGGCGTTGGGATCGCACGGCGCGCCAGAGGAAACCAGCGCGGATGCCGGAGCCGGTACTTCGTGCGCACCAGTCTCCGTTGTGGATCCCGGCAGACCCGCCGCGACGGCCAGTGTCGACGGCGTGGTCGCGACTCGAGAGTCGACAGCGCGCGCCGGCTCGTCGAGCTGGACGGGGCCGACACTGATCCCGTTGTCGATCGTCGTGGTCCGGTTCCCCTGGCCCGCTGCGACCGCCAGGGCCGCGTCGGCCACGGGACTGGAGACGGGCGACGCGGCGGCAACACCCGTGACGAGCGCGCCAGCGGCGACCCCCGCCTGCACTCCTGCCCAGAACGAGACGCGTCCGCGTCGGCGATGATCGTCGAGCACGGCGAGCAGCCGGCCCGCCATCTGCGACGGCCGGGCCATCGCGAGACCACCAAGCGCGGCAGCCCCAACGATCCTCGTCGACCGAGCGACGCGCAGCAGGTAGTCGGCGTAGTCCGACGCTTTGGCGCCAGCGCCGAGCACCTCGTCGTCGCACGCCCGCTCTCGTTCGACCCGCAGCTCGCGTGCGGCGAGCCACGCGAAGGGATTGAACCAGTGGAGCGCGCAGGCGAATTGACCGACGAGCTGCGTTAGGCAGTCGTAGCGGCGCACGTGCGCGAGCTCGTGCCGGAGCACGTCGAGCCGCTGTTCGATGGTCGAGTCGAAGTCGTCGGCGGGCAGAAGCACAACGGGATGGAAGACACCCCACGTCATCGGCATGACGGGTCCATCGACCTCCAAAAATCGAACGCGTCGTCGCACGTCGAGCTCGCGCAGCGCCGACGGGATGAGGAGCGCCCAGCGACCACCGTGCAGGGGCCGCGCGCGACGCGCAACGACCGCGAGCCGGACGAACGCCACGAGGGTCGGAATCAGCGCGACCACGACGCCGAGGCCCCAGACGGCCACGAGCCACGGCATCAGTGGCAGCGCGCCGGCACGAGGCACGTCCGCCGGCGCGGGAGCCGCCGCGACCGAAGCCTCGAGCGGTACGGTGACACGGCGGACCTCGAGCGTCGTGGTGGCTCGTTCGGCCGTCGCCGTGATCGCAACGCCGGGGCTCGACGTGTTGGCCCCGACCTGCACGAGGGTGGTGGCGCCGCCGTCACCTAACGATGACGCCGCGCCGGGCATGTCAGCGCCGGTGCGCGGCGCCAACGCGAGCACGGCGTTCGTCGACGCACCGGTCAACGCGGCGGGAACGGTCAGCTCACTCGCCGCGACAGGCACGTCGTGCGCCGCGACCGGCCAGAAACCGACATGGAGCGTCCATCGCGGGACGAGCGCAGTGATGACAGGGACAGCGAGGGCGCCGCCAAGCGTCAGCGTCCAGATCATGTGGCGCGCCGCTGCTGAGGCACCGCGGGCCAGCAGGGAGCAGACCGTGCCGAGAACGAGGATGACCGCACCCTTGAGGAGCGCGGCAGCAACCGTCGGCGCGAGCGCGGCCACGTGTTCGGCCCGCGCGAAGTCGTTGAGGTTCATCGTCACTTTCCCTCTCGTTTGGCCCTTTCGATCAACGTCGCGAGCTGATCGGCCTCAGCCGGCGTCAGGCGTGACTCGGACATGTCGAGCAGGGCGGCCACTGCCTGCGGCGCCGAACCGTCGAAAAATGTCTTCACCAGCTGCTTGAGCGCCGACTGGCGGGCGGCGGTTCGCGGGACGACCGGTGAGTAGACATAACGCGGCCCGTCATGTCGATGTGTCAGATGCCCCTTCTCCTCGAGGATGCGCATCATGGCGCGGACGGCCGAATAGCTCGGGGGATCGGACATCCCCTCGAGCACCTCGGCCGCGGTGGCTGACCCGCGGGCGTACACGATCTCCATGATCTGGCGCTCGCGGCGACTGAGCGGGGGTGGCTTCTTCTCGGACATTATGATGTGGCGGCACGGTGCGATGCTAACATTTTAGCACTATGCGAAATCTTTAGCATCGCGCGCTCCGCCTGTCAAGACCGCGCACCCCCTTCAATCAGCCCGGTTTCTTCGACTCGGCGAGGAGGACTTTGACGTAGGCGAGGTGTGCGGCAATGATGGCCGCACACGGAACCGCGGCGCTGATCCAGGTGACCGCCGCCTCGGTTGAATCGATCCCGCCGGTCGCCGTGTGACGGGATCCGAGCGCGATGAGCGCGTACAGCGCGAAGACACCTAACGAGACACCGACGGCCCCAAGGGCCGCGAGCTTCGCGTACTTGCGGACGGACATCGGCGAGTCGGATGCGGTCATGGTCGTATCGGTCCTCAGGCGTGCTCGAATGGCGTCACGCCAGCCGGCGTGACGCGATGGGAAATGAGGGGGAGCGGCGGCTCCGCCTCGTCGGCAATACCGATCGCTCGACGAAGGGTGGCCAGCCCGGTATCGATTCCGGCACGGTCCCGGGCGAACACGGTTGCAAGTGGCTCGCCGTTCTGAACCACGTCGCCCGGCTTCGCCGTGATCACGAATCCGACGGACGGGTCGACGCTGTCCTCCATGCGTGTCCGGCCACCGCCGAGCGCGGTCACGCCGCGCCCGACCGTCCGAGGCTCGACGCATGCAACCACTCCCGCGCGCGGCGCGAGGAACAACTCGCACGCACCCGCCTGCGGCAACACGGACGGGTCGTCCACGACGGCGGCGTTGCCGCCCTGGGCGTCGATGATCTCCTCGAACTTCCGCGCGGCCTTGCCGCTCGACACGGCGACCTCCATGGCGCGACGGGCCGCGTCGAGCGAGGGCGCCGCGCCCCCGAGCACGAGCATCTCCGCGCCTAACGCGTACACGACCCCGAGCACGTCCGGCGGGCCCTCGCCGCGCAGGGTGTGGATGGCTTCTTCCACTTCCAGGGCGTTGCCGCAGGCGCGGCCGAGGGGGCGATCCATCGCGGTGATGAGCGCGACCACGGCGCACCCACGATCGACGCCAAGGTCGATCATCGTCCGCGCGAGCTCGAGCCCGCGATCGAGCTCGGGGAGAAACGCGCCGGATCCACGCTTCACATCGAGCACCAGCCCGCTCAGTCCTTCCGCGAGCTTCTTGCTCAGGATGCTGGCCGCGATGAGCGGAATACTCTCGACGGTCGATGTGGCATCTCGTAGCGCGTACATCTTGCGGTCGGCCGGAGCGATCTCGGCGCTCTGACCGAGCATGGCACACCCGATGCGCTCGATTTGCCGCGTGGCGTCGGCCAGCGACAACGACGTCCGAAAGCCGGGAATCGATTCGAGCTTATCGAGCGTTCCGCCGGTGTGACCCAGTCCGCGACCACTCATCATCGGCACGGCAACGCCGAGGGACGCGACGAGCGGCGCGAGCACGAGCGAGACCTTGTCCCCCACGCCGCCGGTCGAATGCTTGTCGACGCGGCCGATGCCGAGGTGGTCGAGGCTCAGGCGCGCGCCGGTGGCGAGCATGGCGTCGGTGAGCGAGCTCGTTTCGGCGCGATCGAGACCACGGATGTAGGCGGCCATGAGGAACGCCGCCATCTGATAGTCGGGCACATGCCCGGCGGCGTAGGCGTGCGTGAGGGCGCGCCACTCCCCGGGCTCGATCCGGCCGCCGTCGCGCTTTCGCTCGATGAGCCGCTGTGCGAGAGCAGTCACGAAATGGCCTTGCCGCGGCCTGCCTGACGTTCAGAAGACAACCAAGAGCATTGACCCGATTGTGGGGTATTTCTAGGTTGCCGCCCGCGGAGCGTCGCGACGCACCGCATCAATCGACGCGATCGCGACGGATCGGATGGCGGCGCACCTATGTCTTTCAGCGTGGAGCACGCATGCCGTTTCGCAGCTTGCTGGTTGGGTGCCTCGTGGTCGCCGGCGTGGCTCGGGCGCAATCGCCTGCAGACCATATCGCGCTCGGGGACAGCGCCTACGCCCACTTCAAACCGGACGAGGCGCTGACCCACTACGTCGCGGCCATTGGTCCGGACTCTTCCAACTACGAGGCGCTCTGGAAAGCCGCACGTTCGGAGATCGACCTGGCCGAAGCGGAGAAGGACGAGAGCCGCCGCAACCAATTGTCCGTCGCGGGAGAGGCGCTCGCGCGTCGCGCGATCAAGGTGAACCCGCGGGACGCCGAGGCGCATTTTCATCTCGCGCGTGCGCTGGGCCGGCGCGCCCTGAGCGTGGGAGTGCGCGATCGCGTCAAGTTCGGAACCGAGGTCCGCGCCGAAGCGCTCGCCGCGCTGCAGCTCGATCCGAACCATCCGGGCGCGCTCCACGTGATGGGCGTCTGGAACGCAGAGGTCATGCGACTGAACGGAATCCAACGGTTCTTCGCGAAGAACGTTCTCGGCGGGCGCGTGTTTGGCGAAGCGAGCTGGGACCAGGCGGTGTCATACATGGAGCGGTCGGTTGCAGCGGACCCCGACCGCATCGTACACCATCTCGACCTCGGCAAGATTTACGCGGACGTTGGCGACAAGGCAAAGGCCCGCACGCAGCTCGAGCTCGTCGTGCAAGGGCGCCGGACCGACTTCAACGACCCGGCGTATCAGCGGGAAGCGCAGGCTGTGCTGGCGAAACTGGGCAGTTAGGCAATCACATCACTGGCGCGCCAGCGCGCGCGACGCATCGCACGACGGGCGCACCTCCGGCCGCGCCGAGCCACCGCCGCCAGCTCGTCGGCCAGCTGCGTCCACGCGTCGCCCGCACGGTGCCGCGCGAACCGTGCGCGACGGCGAATCGCCGTTCGCGTTTCGCGGCCGCTCTGCGGTGCCAGCAGCAGTGCGGCGCTGGCGCCTACGAGGGCGCCAACCAGCAGCCCGGCGCCAAGCAGGCCAACGTGCTCCCAGTCGACGGAACGGCGGTACGACGAGCCGCGTGGCCGCTGGACAGGTGGGTCGTCGTCATCATTGACGGGTGCTCGGCGGACAGCGTCGGCGCGTGCTGCCGGGCGTTTGCGAGATTCTGCCCGCGTTGCGTTGGGGCGAGGTAAGCTCGGATCGGCGAAAGACATGGCACAAGCTCTCGTTTGGGGCTGGTAAGAATCTTGCTATGTTCGG
>Ga0307408_100003572_pt1 | contig 10597 bp, 8 predicted proteins | sample 322Cmetagenome_FD_202116 | JGI IMG/M metagenome (GOLD analysis project Ga0307408, IMG submission 202116) | Maize rhizosphere microbial communities from greenhouse at UC Davis, California, United States - 322HYB-C-3 | ecosystem: Host-associated > Plants > Roots > Rhizosphere > Soil | place: USA... | reverse complement strand
ACCAGGGGCTCGTCGCTGGCGCCAAAGGAGTTGGTCACCAGCGTGACCTGCACATTCCGGCTGCGGGCAGCCCTGATCGTGTCCAAAGCACGAGGCCCTGGAATGAAGTACGGCGAGCTCAGAAAATCTCGCTCGATGCCGCGTCGAATGCCTGCAGAACCCGCTCCGACACACTGTCGCGTGCGTCAGGCCGGGCAGTCCGGGGCTGCGCCTTGTCCGGGGAGTCCGCCATGAACTCCGACGTCGCCCACACAAGATCCAGGCGGCCTTCGACCATCTCCTTGGTCAAGGACCGGCCGCCGAAGATGTCCGGCGATCCGGGCGCGAAGTCCAAGCTGTCCCACCGGATGGCCCGCGCAAGACCGCTGCGCCCCGACGGCGGCGTGCCGGCGCGCGACAGAAGGGACGCCGGGTAGCTGGCTGCGCTGTTCCAGTAGCGGTCGAACACGGCGGACTGGTTCTGCACCACGGGCCCACCTGCAAGAACATCCATGTCGATGAAGTTCGCATCGGAAGCGCGCATGAAGTATTCGTCGGCAACATTTCTGCCGCCCGATACGGAGAACACCCCGTCCGCGATGAAGAGCTTGTTGTGCATGCGCCGGTTGATCCGGCTGAACTCGTGCAGCGAGCGCACCACCCGCAGCGCCATGCTTCCGGTGCGCGCGGAGAGCGGATTGAAAAAGCGAATTTCCACATTGGCCTGCGCCCGCAAGTCGAGCAGCACGGGGTCGGCTTCATCGGCATGAAGATCGTCCAGGAGCAACCGGACACGGACGCCACGCGCCGCCGCCGAGCGCAGCGCAGACAGAAAGTAAGTCCCGGCTGTGTCGGACGCGACGACGTAGTACTGGACATCCAGTGATCGGCGTGCTGCCTGGGCCAGCGCAGCCCGTGCATCGAGCGCGTGCGCCCCATCGTGCAGCAACCGGAAACCCGAGTGGCCGGCGGGAACGCCAGCCGGCGTGCTGTCCCGCAGTAGCCTGCCGAGCGGGCCCTGCAGGTCTGCAGCAAATGCATCGGAGTCGAGGACGGCGTCCCGCATCGGAAGGACGGAACAGCCGCAAAGAGCCATGGCAACCGCCAGAACCCATGGGGACCACCGGGCCGGGGACCACGACCAAAGTGCAGGTGCCGGGCGCATACCATCTCCAAGAGAAGCGGCCAGTTTGGGCCGGCTCCCGCACGCCTGGCATCCCTGGAGGGCAGAGCGATTGCAGGCTCCTGAGGAGAGGAGAGCGGTCCGTCTTTGGGATAGGCCGTCACTGCCCGCTGGCCAATGGCTGCGGCCTATCTCGGCTCGTCGCAAGCGCCGACCGCGCCGTGGAAAAGTATCAGTGCCGCGAACACAGGAATTCAGACACTCCCACGGCAGAGACGTGGGACGCCGAAATCACAAGAATGCCGTCGTTAGTGCGCTGGACGTCTTCGGCATGCCTAGTACTTCAGCAGCCTGCGAAGAGCTTTAGTTCCGAATCATGATTCGAACATGCTCACTCTGGAGTGCCGCCTTGCCGGGACTTGCGCTTTACGGTGCCGTCCTTGGCCCGGCGGCGCGCATCGCGCGTCTCTGAGCGCCGCTCTCCCGCTAAAGCAGCTTTGTCGACGCCAATCGCGCCGCCTTCAGGTGTGTTGTTGATGTCGCCTCCGGCGCCAGCCTTGAATTGTCCGGCCGGCCGTGACGCGACCTTCGCGTCTGCTCTCGCCTGAGGCCGGCTATTTGTCACCGGCGCTTGCTCAGCAGAAGCACTTGGTGGTGTCTGGGCCTGGGCAAGAGAAAATACTACTATGGTCATTGCGATTGAGAAGTGCTTGAGCATGGTATTTCCAATAAAAAGATGAAATGATGAGTTACCGAACACAACGCGCACGACAGACGGCTGACGAAGATGCGAGGCAGAAGGAGTGTTGCGCATCGCTTGCTCTGAGGCTATGTCCTGTTGGGTCAACCTCACCTCGGTCTTAGGGAATAGAGAACGCACTCAATAGCGCAACCATGAAATGAACATGCGTTATCTACACGCCACAGACTCGAGCTGACCAGAGCTTTGAACCTGCACAACATGTGGGCGCAGTATCTGCACTGATACAGGACCGAGGTTGAACTGGCGCGGTGGTGAGGGCCTTTGCATGCTCTATTACGGCGAAGGCTCAGCCCGGCGCGTCTAGGGACGTGCGATCAACGCCCGTTGCTTAGCGTGTTGAGCGACGCATGACGCGAAGTCGACGTGAAGTTAGCCAATTGCTCTTTGGGACGTTGAAGCACTGGATGGGCTCGACGCACTTCCTGACGAAGAGGCTGGCGCATGTGGGTACCGAGATGAGCCTGCATGTGCTGGCTTACAACCTCAGACGAGTGATCGCCATCCTGGGCATCAGGAAAACAATGGAGGCGGTGCGGCAGGTGGGGGCGTGAGCCTCTTTGCGGCGCTTCAACGGCGCGAATAGGGTCGCTGGGCTTCAAATCCGCTCGTGCCCGGCAAACGGCTACTGGATGGCCTGCGAAGCTGGCGGTCGCCCTCGCAACGCAATGCTAGGCATACTGGAGCGCCGAAAGCGTTTCCACACAGCCTCGGCCAGATGCGGCAGTCTACGGTGGGCGTTTCAGTGTCTGCAACCGCTGCATATCTGCCGCTCGCAAGGACGAGCGGCCGACTTGGGCGTGGCACGTTCCTACCGTTTGCGGTGCGCTCTCAGTCGCCGATAAGGGGGTATTGACGTGCCTTTGGTTATCGTCGGTTGGGCCGGCGGCGCTGGCCTTCGGCATTGCGCCGACCCGTGTTCCTGTTGGTTCGCGATCCGATCCGGTGGTCGGCAACCCTTCTACTCGTTCGTCCGTCGAGGCATGACCGACGTCCGCTTTGGAGCAGCTTCAATGCCAATTTCGGGCGGCGGATTCAACCGGTCTATGGCAAATCAGCCCGACTAGCGGTGTGTCGCGGAGTGAATTCGCAGTACTTCGTCTTTGTCTAGGAGCGGTCCAAAGAACACTCCTGGCAGAATCCCGGAAAAGCTGGCGCCCTTCAGAAGCAGCAAACGTGGCGTGGAGTCGGTGCCGTGAGCCGACTTGATCTGTCCAAGGCTGTAGTGCATGAGTGGGTCCAGCGGTAAGAGCAACACTCTCGGCACTTGAGATGCGGTCGTGATCAAGGTCTCGTCAACTGAGACACGAAGGCGGATGACGTTGGTCATGGCGGGGCCGGTCCGCGCATCACTGTCCACGATCAGGTTGCCATTGCGGTCCACCATATCGACACCGACCACGCGGCCCACTAGAACATGGTCAGCTTCCGCCGCCATGTCGGAGAGAGTCATCTGCAATGCGGGGCTGCAGAACGCGGTCAACGGGAGTATCGCGACCAGCGATAAAAGAATGCGTCTCATCGGGTACCTGGATGGCTGATTCACGTCCGCATTTTGCGCTTGACTGACGCCCCTCAACGAGTGTGCCAAAAAACCCGATAGACCTCTGTCTGCCCAGCGGTCTCGATTCCGAGTAGTGCTCCATGCTCTCGATCTTGGTGTGACCATGCAGGAGTTGCACCGGGCGAAGCTTCTTCATTCGGCGGAAGACGAGAGACGTCTTGGCCAGCCGCATTGATCGGTTTCCCTGCTCGGCCCGCTTCAATCCGATCTCCCCCCGCCGTCCCGCGAAACTTCATGGCAATCAGCGTGTGGACTGATAAATTCACAGCGCGTGACCTTCCGACTCGTTTTTAGAGCTCGCCGCCATGGATCATTCGTTGAACACACATCCGGCTTCAGCGCCCTCGACTATCGAGAGCGCCGCTACAGCGCGAAGTTCGCTCGTGCATACCCCGGTTTTTCCGCGCAAAGGGCCGGTGGTGCTATGGGGCGGCGATGTGAACTTGGGTCGTCGCCAGCACTACATTGCAGCCCATTCGGGCATGTCGCGAGCACTGGCCGCAGTGCCTGCGATATCGCAGGCAGACCTCAGCATTGTGAATCTGGAATGCGTGGTGGCGACTGGCGGTGATCGAGGCGTCGCCAAGGGCGAAGGGGGGCCGTATTACTTTCGCGCCCGACCGGCCATGTTGGAGGCGCTCACCGCCGCGGGTGTGCGCATGGTGAGCACCGCCAACAATCATTCCGGGGACTATGGCCGGCAGGCAGTGCTGGAACAGCTGCAATGGCTTGAGCGCACGGGGATCGTTCAATGCGGCAGTGGCCGAAATGCGGACGAGGCGCTTCGTCCGGCGTTGGCGTTGGCGGGACCGTTCACGGTGGCGGTGTTTTCTGTCGACAGCACGCAGCCGCGCTTTGCCGCCGGACCTACGCTGCCGGGCTGCGCGCATCTGCCTCTGGCCGATCCCGAAGCTTGGCGGACCATGCTGGCGCCCCGTATTGCCGAGGTTCGTGAACGAGCTGACGTAGTCCTGGTGGCTGTGCACTGGGGCGACAACCATCGAGACGAACCCGCGGCCGCACAGGTCGCACTGGGAAAGACACTGATCGAGATCGGAGCCGATGCGGTACTGGGCGCGTCCGCGCACAGATTGCAAGGCATCGGCACGCATCAAGGCCGCCCCATCATCTTCGATGCCGGCGATCTGCTTTTCGACGCGAAGCGCGACGACGGCGGCTTCGGCGGCGTGTTCGAGTTGGAGATCGGCGCCGCCGGTGTGGAGCGCGTTGTCTTCGTACCGGTGAAGGTGGGTTTCGGCCAGAGCACCGAACTGGCGGGCGAGGCTCGAAGCGCCGCGGCCGAACGCTACGCCACGTTATGCGGCGCCATGGGCACGTCATTGCTAGTGCGCGAAGACGGCACCGCTGCACTCGAACTGGAGCCGCCTGCTCGCCCAGCGCGAGCCGCGCGCTCAGCGCCACCCGCCCTGGGCTACGACCTGCGCGCCATCCGCGCATCACAGCCAATGCCGAACGATGCATCGGTGCAGGAAGTGCCCACCGAGGCGCGCCTACCCCGCCCGCTGCAGCTTGGCCCACTGCGTCTGCTGGGCCTGAGCGTGGAATCCAAGACGCCGCTTACCAAGCGCCGAAGCCTTTGGCTGCGCAGTTACTGGTGCTGCGATACGCCGGTGGAGCAAGACCTGCGGCTGGATTTGCGCGCGGTGCCAATGGGCCAGCACAAGCGTACACCCTGGGGCCTGGGCATGGACCACGATCCCTGTGACTGGCTCTGGCCGACAAGTCGATGGCAGCCGGGGCAGATCTATGTGGACCTGTGTCCGCTGCGCCCGCCCCCATTAAGCGAGCTGGTCAACGGCCGTATGCGGCTGCAGGCGGCTCTAGTGCAGGGCCTCGATCGGAAATACGTGCACGACCTGGACCATTTCATCGATGTAGCGATTCCCGGTCGGCCCGATGCTGCGTCGCCGGTCGATCTTGCACTGGCAGGGTCGTCTGAGCCGCCGGTATATCGCAACGCCTTCGACGAGGCGCTGCTGCGCAGCGTTCCCGGGCAGACCTGGGACGCGGAACAGTTGGCTGGCATCACGGGCGGCCGGTGGCTTGTCGAGCCGCCGCCAGGCTGGTTTGTGCGCTCGGTCGTTTCGGGTGCCAATCACATCGACCTGCGGCAAGCGCCTGTGCTTTTTGTGGCCAACACCACGGCGCAACGCGTGCGCCATGAGCAGCACACCAATCCGCCCGCCCGGTCGCAGGACAGGCATCTGCTCCTCCCCGGCCTGCAGAGCCGCATTGCCGGCGCCATCGTGTCAAGGCCCGTGCAAGGGCTGTCGCCGAGCCTGCCGCTGCTGCTGGTCGATGACCCGATCCGCGCCGTCATGGAACTGGGCTTCGCGGCACGCGCGCGCTACCGCGGCGAGGTCGTTGCGGTGACAGGCACGGTGGGTAAATCCAGCACCCTGGGCATGCTGGTGCAGGCGCTAGGGGGGAGCGAACGCGTGCTGGGCAGCATCGATAACTACAACTCGCGCGTGGGTGCTCCCACCACCTTGGCCAGCCTTGCGCCGGATCATGAGGCCGCCGTCCTCGAGGTAGCGCAGAGCGCGCTTTGGATGGACCGCGGCCCCATCACGCGCCAGGTGCGCCCGACGATCGCTCTGATAACAGCCATCGCCCATTCGCAGACCCAACGGCTGGTGCGGTCGACCGAGGACGTCGTGAAGTGGAAAACACGGGTATTCGAGGGCCTCGAGGGCATCGGGGTCGCAGTGTTCGGGGATCACCTGCCGCACCTGGAGAAAGTCCGGGCGCACGCGCGTCGGCACGCGCGTCGCAGCATCGTCTATGGACGCGGCGTCGACTGCGAGGTGCGGTTAATGGACATAGAGGCCAGCGCCGATGGTTCTTGGGCGACGATTCAAATCGATGCTGAGACCTTCCGCTTTTATGTGCCCATGCCTGGCGAGGGCATGGTGAGCAACGCTCTGGCCGCAGCCTCAGTGCTGCACGCCATGGGCCGCGACGTGGGGGCCGGCATGGCGCGCCTGGGCGTCATGGCCTCCTCGCAGAGCCGGCTGCAATGGCACAGTCTGGCCTGGGACGGTCGGCGCGCTGACGTACTTGACGACAGCTGGAACGCCGAGGTGGCCTCCATGGTCCACGCATTCGGCGTGCTGGCGCTCAAGCGCGGCAGCCGCAAGTGGGCCGCACTTGGACGCATCGTGCATTTGGGCGACATGGCTGCGGAGCTTCATCGCAGCCTAGCCAAGCCTCTTTTGCAGCACGGCGTCGAGTTGGTACTGACCCATGGCAAAGAAATGATGCACATGCGCGACGAGCTACCGCCTGAGCGGCTGGGACCGCATTTCGAAACCGCCGATGCGATGGCCCGATGGCTGCATGCGCATCTGCAAGACGGCGTTGCACTGTTGATCAAGGGCTCGCGCCGCGACTCGGATTTTGGCGAAGTCTTCCCGCGACTACAGGCGCTGTGCCAAACGGCCTCAAGATGAGTTTTTTCGGACGCCAAGCTCCGCCTCTTCTTGCGGTCGTTCTGCGTTTGGCATGCGCTGGGCTTTTTGCTTGGCTGCCCACCGGCACCGCATTGGCTTTGCTTGCGCCCGATGCGCCATTGCCATGGAGCCAGCGCGCGAGTCGGGCTGATTGCCCCGACGAGGCTGGCTACCTCTGGTTGCCGTTGAAGAGTGGCGATGCGTGTCTTCGCTACTTCGCATCGACGGACCTGCAGGGCGCGGACACGGCTATCGTGTATCTCACGGGTGATCGCGACAAGCTGCTGCTCACGCGGCCCGACCAGATTCCAGCAAACACGGCGCAGGCGCAGACAGCGGCCATGCAGCGGCTGTCGCGCCAAGCCGCTGTGCCCGTGGTGATGCTGGCCCGTCCTGGCACGTACGGATCTTCAGGTGACCACCGGCTGCGCCGCCGAATGACCGAGGAATTCGAACCGCTATACGCCGGGCTGGATCTGTTGCGACGACGCCATGGCATCAGGCGCTTGGTGCTGTGGGGTCATAGCGGGGGAGCGACAGCGGCAGCGGCCATGCTCACGATGGGTCGCACCGACCTGCAGTGCGCTGTCATGACCTCGGCGGCCTTCGATTATCTGGAGCGCTGGCGCATCAACCGCATCCGGGGCGGTCCCGCACCTTCGGCCGAGCGAGGACAGGTTCTCGCGCGCGCGATGTACGACCCAATTGCGCATGTAGGCGGAGTGATGCCCGACCCGCTTCGCGCGGTATACGTGCTTGGCGATCCGCGTGACACCGTCACACCCTTCGTGTTGCAGACTGAGTTTGCCAATGCACTGCAGCGAGCCGGGCACCGGGCCGTAGTGCGGCAAGTCAACGGCAGGCCACCGGAATACCACGACATGAGCGAGAACTCAGGGTTTCGCCAAGCTACGGCTTGCGCGCGAGGCGATGAGGGCAAATAAGGGCAGCTAGCGCCCCAAGATCTTGCCCCAGCACCGTAGCGCCGGACTCACGAAAAGCAGCAGTGAATTCCTGTGACCGCTTAGATCAAGGCCGGCAGCTGCGAGTCGTCGATTGAGCCGGCCTACATCTCAATAATCAAAAAGTTCAATCCCTCGGAATTTAGAAAACAAAGCTATTCGATGCTTTTTGTTTCAAAAATTGATTTCGCGAACTACGGCGGTACGGCCATGATGCGGTTGTTACTGGTTGCAACTAAGGCTCATCGATGTCGCACGCAAAACACTGGGCCATGTCTTTGGCCATCTTGGTTTCCGCCCAACTCAGTACAACGTCAGCTCCCGCTCAAGAAGTTGTTGTTCCATGCGCAGTAGAAACTTCGTCAAGCGGGTTCTATGCTGAACCCCTACTCAAATTCGAACTCCCTCCGTTCAGGATCTTATATGCGACTGCGGGTACGCATGCAGTCATAGATACTACAGACGTCAACTCGAATGGCGTTCCTGACTACGTTGAGAACGTAGCACGCCAAGCTGACTTTATGCGTCGCGCCCTCAATAGCTTGGGATTTCGCGATCCACTTGAGAGTTCGCGTTATCGCGGAGCAAAGTACATTGATATTTCAGTGAGGGATATAGGGACGGGCAACGGCATTGCCTATGACGAACCAGCGGTGTATCCCAACGTTCCCATAAAAACAAACAGTTGTGCGCTCCTGATTTCAATATCAAGGAATTTGGCCGTGTTTCCGGGTACATGGGCAGTTGTTGGGCACGAATTGTTCCACCTCTACCAAAACTCGTACTCAATGTTCAAGCCTTCATGGTTCATGGAAGGAACAGCGAGATGGTCTGAGTACGCCATACGTACTGGTTTCGCAAATACCGTGAGTACTACGCCGCTTCCCAACTCTGCTCAGTCGATGCAGACAAACGTTTACTCCCAGTCCCAGCCCATGGCTTTTTGGGATCGCTTGGTTCAGCAGGTCGATCCCTCGCCGGATAACGTGATCGATCTGCCAGGTTCTTTGACTAGCGCGACCTATGTTGACGGGACACAAATAATGAAGGATTCCTATTTAAAAGGGGCTCCTTTCATTCTTTCTTTGCTTCAAGGACTCGAATCCGAGAGTAATGTGCTTACCTCGGTGAATTCATGGCCTACGTATGGCTGGCAAGAAACTGATCAGAAGGACGTAGTCCATGATCCTCGAATATTGAAAGTTATCCAGCGCGCGGTCCGAAATACGGGCGTCACCAATGGTGAAATCAATGGATTCTTAGCTATCCCGTAGATTCTTTTGGAGATGAAGGTAAGCGCGGATGCCTCCAAGATGCGGCGTTCAGCTGGTCGGTCTTTGTTCCGCTTATCTTGACCCACCGGTGTCACGCTCCGAGATGAATTGCCTGCGCACGGCGCATGGTGGGACTGGCCATCCGGGCCGGACTTCCGCTTTTGACCGACCGTAGCCGTTCGGAGGACGCGAGCAGCGTCCCTTAGAACCCCTTCGCGAATAGGAATCAACCGGCATCGCTATCCGGTTCTAGTCGCTATCGCAGCCCACGGCCAATTCCAATCCGCCGGCTCGTAACGCAGCTCGCAGCGCTGCGCTTTCCTCAGGAGAAAATCCATCGAAGTAGATCTGCAGCATCTCCCCGCAACTGAGAAATAGATCTTTACCTGGAGCAGCCCAAAGCTGCACACCGTGTCCAACCGCCGCGGTAAGAAAAACGAAGGCCTCCTCTGAGGAAACGAGGCTGATTTCCTCACCAAGATTGCTCCAGCCCGTGATCTCGGCGCTGATGGGATGCTCGAACCTCCATCCCAATGCTTGCAGGACATCGAGTAGTTGAACGCAGCTCGCCGGAGAGAGGCGGGCAATCTCTTTGGTCATGGCGTTGGTGTTAGAGCACTGTTGCTGGCGTAAGAGCGGCGATGGATAGCGCTCGAGTCATGTAGTCTCATTTTGCCGTCGGCCGTTGACCGAGCCCTGCTAACCTACCGAAGCTCGGCGAAGCAACAACTCGGCCTCGCCACAGCGGCAAAGGCTGACCCTTCGGTTCGGCGAATTGCTGTCTTCGCCGAGGATCGGTTAGCACAGACGTTGCCTTGGGCACTTGCTTATCTCGTCGGCATCTCATCGGCTCCTTTGGCGCAGTACAAAAAAATGCCTCGTGACGGCGGCGTTCCCATCGTCGAGGAGATCGAAAAGTTTGGCGTTGCCGCACGATCTCACGAGGCCGAAGATGCCGAGATGTTCAGAACCCCAGCCGCCTCAGGTCTTCGGGCAGGAGGTTCTGACCGGTGCGGTTTTTCACGCTCGGTAGCCCGGAAACCCGGTCGCGCCATTGACGAAGCGACGAGTACTGCGGAGGGACGGTGATGCCCGACACGTCAGCGTGCATTAGCCCCGCAAATAGCGTGATGTCTGCCATCGAGAAATCCTCGCCTGCCAAGTAGGGCTGCTTGCTTAGCAACTCGTCGAAGTACTTCAGACCGTTTCGCACTTTTTCTCCTTCGCGTTCGCCCATCACGACGCGACCTTCCCACTCAGGACTCTTGAAAGCTTTAAGGGCGTCGCCCAGGCCAGGGGTTGCGTGGTGGAAGTACAGCCCTACTGGGTCGGTCACATAAGCCTCGGCACGCCTCTGCATCATGTGAATGACGGCCTTTTCTTTTGGCGTTCGTCCGGTCAAGACGGGATTGCCGTCGAGGTTGTCCAAATATTCTGTGATTGCCGTCGACTCGGAAATCAG
>Ga0307408_100003571_pt1 | contig 10601 bp, 10 predicted proteins | sample 322Cmetagenome_FD_202116 | JGI IMG/M metagenome (GOLD analysis project Ga0307408, IMG submission 202116) | Maize rhizosphere microbial communities from greenhouse at UC Davis, California, United States - 322HYB-C-3 | ecosystem: Host-associated > Plants > Roots > Rhizosphere > Soil | place... | reverse complement strand
ATCTCGTCGCGCGGTCCACGCTACTGCCCATCGGTCGAAGACAAGATCGTCCGCTTCCCGCACGCCGAACGACACCAGCTCTTCCTCGAGCCGGAGGGACACGACAGCCGCGAGCTCTACGTCAACGGGCTGTCCACGTCGCTGCCGGTAGACGTCCAGCTCGAGGTCCTGCGCTCGGTCCCCGGGCTCGAAGGCGTACGCATGACGCGCGCGGGCTACGCAATCGAATACGACTACTACCCGCCCTCGCAGCTCGACGCGACTCTCCAGGTCAGAGCACTCCCCGGCCTGTTCTTCGCCGGCCAGATCAACGGCACTACCGGCTACGAGGAAGCGGCGGGGCAGGGGATCGTCGCGGGACTCAATGCCGCCCTCGCCGCGCAGGAGCGCGACCGCCTCATCCTGGGCCGCGAAAGCTCGTATATCGGCGTCCTCGTGGACGACCTCGTGACGCGCGGCGTGGACGAGCCTTACCGCCTCTTCACCTCGCGCTCCGAATTTCGCCTCACCATCCGCCAGGACAACGCCCTCGACCGTTTGGCCCAGATCGGCCTCCAGTACGAACTGTATTCCGACAGCGAAGCGTCACTGATAAAACACCATCACTCTGCGCGTAGGTCAGCCCTCGAGCTCGCTCACACGACGAGTGTCGTGCCCGACAGCGTAAGGGATCTGCTCCAGCAGGCGGGCTCGACGCCCATCGCTCACGCAGTCCGAATCGCCGAGCTCGCGAAGCGGCAGAGCATCGGGCTACTCGATCTCTTCCGATTGGCCGGCGTGGGCAACGACCTGCCAGTGGAGGCGGTGACGACCGCCGAGATGGAGATCAAGTACGAGGGCTATTTCGCCCGCGAGCGCGCGCAGGCCGACCGGATGCGCCGCATGCTCGAGGTACGCCTGCCGAGCGATCTGGATTACGAGAGGCTGCTCTCTCTGTCGTTCGAGGCCCGGCAGAAGCTCGGACGCCTCCAGCCGGCCACCCTGGCCCAGGCGGCACGTGTTCCGGGCGTCAGCCCGAACGATTTGCAGAACCTGCTGATCGAGGTCGAGAAGGTTCGGCACCGCCGCTCCGCGGTCGAGGGCCAGTCGAGGGTGGAGGTGGTGCGTCCCGCCGGTGAGTGACGCGGATTCCAAATCTCCTTCCCGACCCGGGTCGGTTCGGCGCATTGTCATCCGGCAGCCAGTCCGCGAGAGTCCGCCATCCTCAGCGGGCTCTTCTTTTTTCCGGTGCGTGCCACGTGGCACATCGCAGAAAATTGCTGGTGGGGCGTGCCACGTGACACGCTGATAGACGCAGGATTTTGAGCGCGGTCGACGGTTCGACGCACTTATATTCCCCGGTCCATTCCTCACTCCAGCATTCCCGCTCGTGGCCCGAGTCATCGCAATCGCTAATCAGAAGGGGGGGGTCGGGAAGACGACGACCGCCGTCAATCTCGCCGCCAGCCTCGCCGTGGCCGAGCAGCGGACGTTGCTGGTAGACGGGGATCCGCAGGGAAACGCGACGAGTGGGATAGGGATCGCGCGGGACGACCTCGGGGCGACGCTGTACGAGGTGTTGATCGGCGAGACGACGATCGCCGAATCGCGGCATCGAGGGGTGCAGTTCAAGAGCCTCGACGTGGTGGCGGCGACGCCGGACCTGGCGGGCGCCGAGGTGGAGTTGGTGGACCATCCACGGCGGGACCGCGCGATGCGCGAAGCGTTGGAGCCGGTGCGGGACGAGTACGATTACGTGCTCATCGACTGTCCGCCCTCGCTCGGCCTGATCACGCTCAACATGCTCGCCGCGGCGGACGCGTTGCTCATCCCGTTGCAGTGTGAGTACTACGCGCTCGAGGGGCTGTCGCAGCTGTTGAACACCGTGCATCTCGTGCAGCGGAGCGTGAACGAGGCGCTCGCCATCGAGGGGGTATTGCTGACGATGTACGACGGGCGGATCAACCTGTCGCGGCAGGTCGCTGCGGACGCCCGGGAGTACTTCGGACCCAAGGTCTTCGAGAGTGTCGTGCCCCGAAACGTGCGGCTGGCGGAGGCCCCGAGCTTCGGCAAGCCGATCATCCTCTACGACATCGCGTCTGTCGGTGCGCAGGCCTATATGAACGTCGCGCGCGAGCTGCTCGATCGGCATCGCCGAGAGGGTGACGGGGCGCGGACGGAGCTCGTCCACCAGTAGCGGAGGTCGGTATGGCGGGCCCGCGGCGGCGGAGGATGCGCCGCGGGCCCGCCTGTACGCGTCGCTCTGCTTCGTCACCGCGAGAGATCGATCATGACTTCAGGTCCTGAGAAGCCGCGTCGTCTTGGGCGTGGGCTCGAGGCGTTGCTCACTGCTCGTCCGGTGGCTGGCGCCGGGGGGGCTGAGGGTGGGGAAGCCGTGGAGCAGGGGGGGGTGGGGGCCGTCGTCGCGAACGAGCTGCAGCGGGTCAAGGTGGCCGAGGTGCGCCCCAACCCGTTTCAGCCGCGCAAGGAGTTTCGGGCCGACGAGCTCGCCGAGCTCGAGGAGAGTCTGCGGACCAGCGGATTGTTGCAGCCGATCACCGTGCGTCCCGCGCCGGCGGGGCGTGGGTTCGAGCTGATCGCGGGCGAGCGGCGGCTGCGGGCGGCGCAGCGGTTGGGGTGGGAGGAGATCCCGGCGCTGGTGAAGTCGATCGACGACCGGACCGCCGCGACGCTGGCGCTGGTAGAGAACCTTCAGCGTACGGACCTGAACGCCGTCGAGGAGGCCGAGGGCTATCAGCGGATCATGCAGGAGTTCTCGCTGACCCAGCAGCAGGTGGCCGACGTCGTGGGGAAGGATCGGACGACGGTGGCGAATACGCTAAGAGTGTTACAGCTGCCCCCCTCTGTCCGTCGAATGGTGCAGGACGGCCAGATCACGCTCGGGCATGGGCGGGCGCTGCTCGCGCTCGGCGACGAGCGGCGGATCGTGGAGGTTGCCCGGGAGGTGGTGACGCTCGGGTTGAGCGTGCGCGATGTCGAAAGGCGGGCGCGCGACGCGAAACCGGTGGGGGCGGGGAAGGATGGGGAGCGGGAGGGAGCGAAGGGGAAGGGGGTGAGCGCGGCGGGAGGGCGCGACCCGGAGGCGAGACGAATCGAGGACCAGCTTCGTCGCTATCTCCAGACCGACGTGCATCTCAGCGTCGGCGCCAAACAGCGTGGGGAGATCCGAATCATGTTCTATTCGAACGACGACCTCGAGCGCGTGCTGGAGCTCGTGCTCGGCGCGACGGGTGAGGCTCTGTGAGGTCGCCGACGCCGGCTCATACGGCGGCGCAGGGGTACGGCAACATCTACACGCCGCACGCCGGCTCGATGGTGATCCAGGTGCAGCGCGAGCTCGGGCTCGCCAACCGGACCATCGTCCTGAGCCCGCGGAAGGTGCGGCTACTGCGTTTTTTCACGTCGCGTATCGGGAAGACCCTCGCGATCGTCCTGGCGGCGAGCTGGCTCGTGCTGGCGATTCAGGCGATGCGGGTGCCGGTGCTGACGACGCGGCTGCAGACGCTGGAGCACACGGCTCGTCGTTTGGATACGCTCGAAACGACGCTCAGTAGGCTGCAGTACCGCTACAACCAAGTGCATCGTCTGCTGGGCCCCTCTGCAGCACAATCGTTACAGTTACAAGCCAGTGAGACGACATCTAAGCAAGACAGCGCACCAGCCGCGCCGGCCAAGGTAGCGGCGCCGCGGAAGGCGCCCGCCTACGCGGCGACCTCGCCGGCGCCGGCGGCCGCCCAGCCGGCGGCACGACCGGCCCAGCCGGCCAGGGATTCGGCGGCCGCGACGGCGACGACGACCACCAGCACCCCCACGCCGCCGCCGCCACCGCCCCAGTGAATCTCGTCAGTCCCCCTTCTTCTTCCCCTCTCAGCCCCACACGGAGTCGCGGCATGGCCATCTTCGCTAAGGACCAGAACGATCGTACGGACGGCCGCCCGGCCGCGAACGGGGAAGCGGCGCTCTCCCTCGTCGGCGTCGGCATGCGCGTCGTCGGCGACATCGAGAGCAACGGCGTGGTCAAGATCGAGGGGACCGTCGAGGGGTGCATCCGCGGCGCCCGCCAGGTCCTCCTCGGCCGCCAGGGCGAGATCACCGGCGACGTCCACGCCCGCGACGTCGTCATCGGCGGCCGCGTCGAAGGGAACATCTTCGCCTCCGAGCGGGTCGAGGTGCAGGGCACCTCCTCGGTCGCCGGCGACATCCACACCAAGTCCATCGTTGTCCTCGAGGGCGCTCGCATCAACGGCACCGTCAAGATGGACGACTCGGCGAGTGACGAACGCCGCGCCGAGCACGCCGAGTCCCTACCCGCCGTCGCGGTGATGCGCTAGTCTGCGCAGCGCTCCTCCGGCGGCCCCTCCGTAGGAAGGCGGCCCGCGCCACCCGGCGCGGGCCGCTTCGCACATTTCCACACCGGCGCATCACGTTAGGACAACACGACTTATGACCACTTCCCCACGTCCGTCCGCGAAGTTGTCCACAGTTGTCCACATGCTCCTGTGCACAGTTGCGACCGTCGCCGCGCTCGCCGGCTGCGGTGGCGGCGGCGATGCGCCGGCGTCGGGGAAGGGGAGCGGCAGCGGATCGGCGGCGACGAGTGGTGGGCGAGCGTTCCGCGTCGCGCTGCTCACCCCCGGCTCGATCTCCGATCAGTCGTGGAACGGCGGCGCCTACACCGGGCTCCTCCGCATCCGCGACAGCCTCGGCGCCCAGGTCAGCCACATCCAGACCAAGACGCCCGCCGAGTTCGAGGAGAACTTCCGGCAGTACGGCGCGCAGGGCTACGACCTCGTCTTCGGCCACGGCTTCGAGTTCCAGGACGCCGCCGTCCGCGTCGCCCCCGATTACCCGAAGACGATCTACGTGACGACGTCCGGCAACCGCACCGGGGCGAACGTCGCCGGGATGGAGTTCGCGTTCGGCGACCCGTCGTATCTCGCTGGCGTCCTCGCCGGCGGCGTGACGAGGAGCGGCGTCGTGGGGACGATCGGCGGCACCGAGCTACCGCCCGTGAAGCGCAGCTTCGAGGCGTTCGCCGCCGGCGCCCGCGCCGTCAACCCGGGCGTCCGCATCCTCTCGTCCTACATCGGCGACTGGGACAACGCGAGCGCCGGCAAGGAGCAGGCGCTCGCCCAGATCGGCCAGCGGGCCGACGTCATCTTCCAGAACGCCGACGCGGCGGGGCTCGGCGTATTCCAGGCGGCGCGCGAGCGGAAGGGCGTATACGTGATCGGCTCGAACTCCGACCAGAACGGCGTCGCCCCCGAGGTCACGCTCGGCAGCGTCGTCATCGACCTGCCGCGCGCCCTGCTCGCCGTCGCCCGCGAGGTGCGCGACGGGCGCTTCACGCCACGCGTCGTCGAGCTCGGGATCCGCGACTCGGTTGTCCGCCTCGTGCTCAACCCGACCATCGCCGCCACCATTCCCCCCGCGACTCGCGCCGCGGTGGACTCGCTCGAGCGGCTGATGGCGGCGGGAAAGATGACAGTCGAGGGGGCGACCATACGTGCGGCGCAGTGACGAAACTGGGGTGTCGGGTGTAGGGTGCGGGGGGTGGAGAACGACGAGAGCGTGAGACGTGAGAGGGGTCCTGCGTCTCACCTCTCACGCAGTCAGGAATTCGTGCACACCCTACACCCCACACCCCGCACCCGGTTTTCATGCTTCCTCTTCCCGACCTCGTTCGCCACCTCGACGACCTGCTCGCGACGCGCGACACGCCCGACTACGGCGGCGCGCTCAACGGGCTGCAGCTCGAGAACTCGGGGAGCGTGCAGAAGGTGGCGGCGGCGGTGGACTTCTCGAGCCGCACGATAGACGGCGCGATCGACGCCGGAGCCGACCTCCTGCTCGTGCACCACGGGATGTTCTGGCCCGGCGCGCAGCCGATCCGCGGCGTCGTCTACCGTCGACTCAAGCGACTGCTCGATCACGACGTCGCCGTCTACGCCTCGCACCTGCCGCTGGACCGCCACCCGACGCTCGGCAACAACGCGCTGCTCGCGCGCGCACTCGGCCTCGTGCCGACGGGGGAGTTCGCGCGCTACAAGACGATCGCGATCGGCGTCCGCGGCGAGTCGGACCTGCCGACCGCGGAGCTCGTCGCCCGCGCGCGCGCCTTCGCCGAGCGCGAGGGAGGTGCGGTGCGCGTGAGCGGCCCGAGCGGCGACGGCCGTCGCACCCGCGCCTGGGCCGTGTGCACGGGGGCCGGCGCGTCGAGCGAGACGATCCGCGAGGCACTCGATGGGGACGTGGACACGCTCGTCGTCGGCGAGGGCCCGCACCACACCGCGGTCGAGGCGGGGGACCTCGAGCTCACCATCGTCTACGCCGGTCACTACGCCACCGAGACGCTCGGCGTGCGCGCGCTGGCCGAGCACCTCTCCTCCACGTTCGGCCTGCCGTCGGTGTTCGTACACGCGCCGACCGGGCTCTGAGCCGAGGCCGGCGATGACCGCGCCCGCGCTCGAGCTGCTCGACGTCCGCAAGCGTTTCGGCGACGTCGTCGCGCTCGACGGGGCGTCGCTCGTCGTGCGGCCGGGGACGGTGCACGCACTGCTCGGCGAGAACGGCGCCGGCAAGACGACGCTGATGCGCGTCGCGTTCGGGATGGTGCGCGCCGACGCCGGCGTGACGCGGGTCGAGGGGCGCGCGCGGCGCTTCGCCTCGCCTGCCGACGCGATCGCGGCCGGCCTCGGGATGGTGCACCAGCACTTCGCGCTCGTCCCGGCGATGACGGTGGCCGAGAACGTCGCGCTGGGCGGTCGCGGGCGGTTCGACGCCGCCGAGGCGGCGGAGCGTGTAAGGGACGTCGCGCGGCGCAGCGGACTGGCGCTCGACCCGTCGGCGCGCGCGGCGTCGCTCTCGGTGGCCGGACAGCAGCGGCTCGAGATCGTCAAGGCGCTGGCCCGCGAGGCGCGTCTCCTCGTCCTCGACGAGCCGACCGCCGTGCTCGCGCCGGCGGAGGCCGCCGAGCTGCTCGCCTGGGTCCGCGCGTTCGCCGGCGGCGGGGGCAGCGTCGTCCTGATCACGCACAAGCTGCGCGAGGCGCTCGGCGCCGCCGACGACCTGACCGTGCTGCGCGACGGCGCGACGGTGTACGCGGCGAGCGCCGCGGAGTCGAGCGAGGAGGCGCTGGCGTCGGCGATGCTGGGGGCCCCCCCCCGAGCACACCATGGCGCCGCCGCGAGCCTGGTGCGCAACCCGACCCACGCGGCGGTGACCACTTCACCGCCGCGGCCCGTCGTGCTCGCGCTGCGCGGCGTCGCCGTCGCCGACGAGCGCGGCGTGATCCGGCTGCGCGACGCGACGTGCGAGGTACGCGCCGGCGAGATCGTCGGCGTGGCCGGCGTCGAGGGGGGCGGGCAGCGCGAGCTGCTGCGCGCGCTCGCCGGCCGGCTGCGGCCGGCCGAGGGACGCGTCGAGGCGCCGCCGGCCGTCGGCTTCGTGCCCGAGGACCGCCACCGCGACGCGATGGTGCTCGACTTCACGCTCGTCGAGAACGTCGCTCTGCGCGGCGCCGGCGCGCGGCGCGGCGTGGTCCCGTGGAGTGCGCTCGCCGCGGCGACGCGCGCGCTCGTCGAGCGGCACGACGTGCGCGCCGCCGGCCCGCGCGCGCGCGCGCGCACGCTCTCCGGCGGCAACCAGCAGAAGCTGGTCCTTGCGCGCGAGATCGAGCCGCCGCCGGCGCGCTCGCCTGGCGACACCGCGGCCGGCGCGCCGCCCGCGCTCGTCGTCGAGAGCCCGACGCGCGGGCTCGACATCCGCGCCAGTGCCGCGGTGCACGATCGCCTGCGCGCGGCGCGCGACGCCGGTGCCGCGGTCGTTGTCTACTCGAGCGACCTCGAGGAGGTGCTCGCCCTCGCCGACCGCGTGCTCGCCTGTTACGGCGGACGCGTGCGCGAGGTGCCGCGCGACCGCGACGCGGTCGGCCGCGCGATCCTCGGCCTCGAGCCGGCGACGGTGCCGTGAGCGCGACGACCGCGGACCGCGCGGCCGGTCGCGGCACCGCGCCGCCCGACGGCGGAGCGGACACGCACCCGCGCCGCTGGCGCACGCTCGCCCTCCTCGCGCTCGCCGAGCTGCTCGGGATGTCGCTCTGGTTCGCGGCGAGCGCGGTCGGCGCGCAGTACCGCGCGCTGTGGTCGCTCTCGGCGTCGGAGGCGGCGTGGCTGACGACGGTCGTGCAGGTCGGCTTCGTCGTCGGCACCGCCGCCTCGGCGCTGCTCAACCTCGCCGACGTCGTGCCGGCGCGGCGGCTGTTCGTGACGTCGGCGTTCGCCGGCGCGCTCGCCAACGCGGCGCTGCTCGTCGCGCCGGGCTACCGCGTCGCGCTCGTCTGCCGCTTCTTCACCGGCGTCGCGCTGGCCGGCGTCTACCCGCCGGCGATGAAGATGATTGCGACCTGGTTCCGCGCGCGGCGCGGCCTCGCCGTGGGCACGATCGTCGGCGCGCTGACGGTCGGGAAGGCGACGCCGTACCTGGTTCACGCGATTCCCGGCGCGGGCATCGGGCCGGTCGTGCTGACGGCGACCGTCGCCGCCCTCCTCGCCGCGGCGGTGGTCGGGCTCGCCTACCGCGACGGGCCGTACCCGTTCCCGCCGCGCCCCTTCTCGTGGGGGCTGGCCGGGAGCATCGTGCGCGAGCGCCGCTGGCGCCTCGCCACGGGCGGTTACCTCGGCCACATGTGGGAGCTCTACGCGGCGTGGACGTGGCTCCCGGCGTTCATCGCGGCGAGCGTCGCGGCGCGCGATCCGTCGGCCGGCACGGCGGGCGAGGCGACGGCGTCGGCGGTCGCCTTCGCGGCGCTCGCCGTCGGCGGAATCGGCTGCGTGTGGGGCGGACTCGCCGCCGACCGGCGCGGACGCCCCTGGCTCGTCACGCTCGCCATGGCGGCGAGCGGCGCCTGCGCCCTGCTCGTCGGCCTCACGTTCGGCCACAGTCTCTGGCTGGTCGTCCCGGTGGCGCTGCTGTGGGGCTTCTTCGTCATCGCCGACAGCGCGCAGTTCTCCGTGCTCGTCACCGAGAGCGTCCCGCCCCACGCGGTCGGGACCGCGCTGACCCTCCAGACGTCGCTCGGCTTCCTCCTCACCGCAGTCACGATCCAGCTCGTCCCGCCGCTCGCCGACGCGGTCGGCTGGCGGTGGGCGTTCACCGTGCTCGCCGCAGGGCCGGCGCTCGGGATCTGGAGCATCCGGCGGCTCGTCGCGCTCCAGCGCGGACGCGGCGCGGCGGCGGGCGGCGCGGGGGAGTGCGCCGACGACGGGCGCTAGGCGCCGGCGCGTGGCGATGCCGCGCGTCGGCAGTCTATCTACTACGAGCGGGGACGGGCGGCGGCGCGCGCTAGCGGATCAGCCGCAACAGCGCGCTCGGCGGCAGGGCACCCCAGTCTTGGGGATAGTGCCAGAGACGCCGCGCGATGGAGCCCGAGTCGAAGATCAGACAGCGCGGCGCGCGGGCCCCGGGCACGGCGGTCGTGTCCACCTCGCGCACCGTCCAGTGCTCTCCGCTGACGTCGTCGTATACGTGACGCGGCACCTCGCGGTCGCCGCGCAAAAGTCCGTGCTGATTCGCCATGAGTGCTGCTGACCCTCTGTGCGGCGCCGGGCCGCCGCTGCCCACCGCCACTGCCTCGAATGTCGGGCGCCGTTCACTCGACATCGTCATGAACGCCGTCGATCGGCAATTCTTGCGTACGGTGAAATACACTAAGCAACGAGCATACCACGCGCGAGTGCAAATCGGCGCGCCACATACAATTCCGACGCCGCACGCGAGCGGACTCTGCAGCGGCGACAGTGAATGTGGGCGGTCCCGCGCCTACATTTCGCGACCGCAGGCCGGCCTCGCCGGACCCGACCATTCCCGCACCACGACGTCGCCGACCCGATGACGCACCGCACTGTCCGCGGCACCACGCGCGGCGCCACAGCCTCCGGCACGAGGCGGCGGAACTGGCGCGTGTGGCTCGCGCTCGGCGCGCTCAGCGTCGGCTGGAAGCTGTTCGTCTTCGTCGTCGGCGGCGCGGTCACGCGCTCGCTCGTCAGCGACGGCATCGCGCAGCTCCCGACGCCGCTGCAGGCGTACGGACTCGAAGCGAAGCGCACCGCGCTCACGCTCTGGAGCGGACCGCTCGAGCGCCACGGCCTCGTGCGCAGCGTGCGCGTGATGAGCGTCCACGTGGACGACTCGCCCGCCGGCGGCGGGGGCGGCACCGCGCTCGCCACGGTCGCGAGCGCGGCCGGCGCACCGGACGCCGACCGCTGCGACGGACACGTCGCGGTCGTCCGCGCCTACACGTACTTCGCGATCCCCTACTCGGAGGCGCGCACGCGCTGCGGCAGCGGCGTCGTCGAGTACCGCGTCTTCCGCCGGCGCGACAGCGCCACCCCCTGAGCCGCGCCGCCGCGCCGGCGAGCAGCACGCCCTGACCACGCGCCCGATCGCCGCCCTCGCGCGCGCCGCGGCCGGCCTGCTCGCCCTCGCCGCGGTCGCCGCCGCCGTGCTCGCGCTGCTCCTCGCCGCCGGCGGCTACGACGCGGCGCGCGCCCTGCGCGCGCTGTGGGACGGCGCCGCCGGCTCGTCGTACGCCCTCTTCTCGG
>Ga0307408_100003569_pt1 | contig 10603 bp, 8 predicted proteins | sample 322Cmetagenome_FD_202116 | JGI IMG/M metagenome (GOLD analysis project Ga0307408, IMG submission 202116) | Maize rhizosphere microbial communities from greenhouse at UC Davis, California, United States - 322HYB-C-3 | ecosystem: Host-associated > Plants > Roots > Rhizosphere > Soil | place: USA... | reverse complement strand
TGTTCCCAAGCGAGTACGTGCGTGCGCTTTCGGAGATGCACGTGCGCGCGCAGCACGCGAAGCCGGCAGGACTGACGCCGCAGGAAGCGGCCGCGGCGCGGGCCGTCGCTTAAAAGCGGGAAAAACGATGGGAAAGATCACCGGCTTCATGGAGTTGCAGCGGATCGCGGAAGTCGCCGATCCAATCAACGAGCGCGTGCGCCACTATCGCGAGTTCATCCACTCGCTCGACGACGCGGCCGCCTCGAAGCAAGGCGCGCGCTGCATGGACTGCGGCATTCCGTTCTGCCAGAGCGGCTGCCCCGTCAACAACGTCATTCCCGACTGGAACGACCTGGTCTACCGGCAGCAGTGGAAGGACGCGCTCGACGTTCTTCACTCGACGAACAACTTTCCCGAGTTCACCGGGCGCATCTGCCCCGCACCGTGCGAGACGGCGTGCACGCTCAACATCAACAGCGATCCGGTCGGAATCAAGTCGATCGAGCACTTCATCATCGACAAGGGCTACGAAAACGGCTGGGTCGTGCCGCTGCCGCCCGCGCACAAGACCGGCAAGCGCGTCGCTGTCGTCGGCTCGGGCCCGGCGGGCCTCGCATGCGCGCAGCAGCTCGCACGCGCGGGCCACGACGTCGTATTGTTCGAGAAGGAAGACCGCATCGGCGGCCTGCTGCGCTACGGCATTCCCGATTTCAAGCTGGAGAAGCACTGGATCGACCGGCGCATGGCGCAGATGTCGATCGAAGGCGTGACGTTCCGGCCGAATTCGCACGTCGGCGGCAACGTGCAGGCGAAGAGCCTGCTCGCGGAGTTCGACGCCATTGCGCTGACGGGCGGCGCCGAAAAGCCGCGCGATCTGCCGGTGCCGGGACGCGACCTCGCGGGCATCCATTTCGCGATGGAGTTTCTGCCGCAGCAGAACCGCGTCGTCGCTGGCGATCGCGTCAACGACCAGATCGTGGCGAAGGATCGCCGGGTGATCATCATCGGCGGCGGCGACACGGGGTCCGACTGTGTCGGCACGTCCAACCGCCAGGGCGCCGCGTCGATCGTCCAGTTCGAGCTGCTGCCGCAGCCGCCCGAAGTCGAGAACAAGCCGCTCGTGTGGCCATACTGGCCGATCAAGCTGCGTACGTCGTCGTCGCACGAGGAGGGCTGCGACCGCGACTGGTCGGTGGCGACGAAGCGCTTCGAGGGCACGAACGGCCGCGTCGAAAAGCTGGTCGCCGTGCGCGTCGAATGGCAGCGCGACGGCAGCGGCTCCATGCGGATGGTCGAAGTGCCAGGCAGCGAATTCGAGATGAAATGCGATCTCGTGCTCCTCGCGATGGGTTTCACGGGGCCCGGCGAAACCCGCCTGGTCGAGCAGTTCGGCGTCGACCGCGACGCGCGCAGCAACGTCAAGGCGACCACCGACGACTACCGCACGAGCGTCGCCAAGGTGTTCGCGGCCGGCGACATGCGCCGCGGCCAGTCGCTCGTCGTCTGGGCCATCCGCGAAGGGCGCCAGTGCGCGCACGCCGTCGATGCATTCCTCATGGGAAGCTCGTCGCTGCCGCGTTGAAATTGCCTTGACCCCGGTCGTCGAACTCGACATCTGCTCCTGGCGGCCGGACATCTCTGCCGCCGAAGGCGAGCGCTACGCGCGCATCCTGGAGTCGGGCGGCGTGCTCGTGCTTGCGAAGCTCGCGTTCGCGATGCGCGACGACGAGGCGCGCTTTCTCGACGTGCGCTGGTCTGACGGCAAGGCGAAGAACATCAGCCTCGACGGCGCTTCGATCAAGGGTGCGCGCGGCGACGACGCCGATCGCGCCGCGCTCGCGCGGATGGTCGCGCGCTTCGCCGCCGATGCGACCGCGCTGGTCGCCGCGCTTTTTCCGCGCTACGCGCCGCATCTCGCGCGCGCCCGCACCAGCTTTCGGCCGCACGGCGCGGCCGGACGCGCGGTGTCGTGGCGCAAGGACGACACGCGGCTGCACGTCGACGCGTTCCCGTCGCGGCCCAATCGCGGCGAGCGCATCCTGCGCGTGTTCTGCAACGTCAATCCGCAGCGCGAAGATCGCGTCTGGCGCGTCGGCGAGTCGTTCGACGCGATGGCGCAGCAACTGCTGCCGACCGTGCGCCCGATGCGGGCATGGGAGCCCGCGGTGCTCGCGGCGCTGCGCGTGACGAAGGGGATGCGCAGCGAATACGATCACCTGATGCTCGGATTGCACGATCGCGCCAAGGCCGACGCGGGCTATCAGGCGCGCTGCCCGCAGCGCGAAATCCGCTTCGCGCCGGGAACGACGTGGCTCTGCTATTCGGACCAGGTGATGCATGCCGCGATGAGCGGGCAGTTCATGCTCGAGCAGACGATCCACCTTCCGCTCGCGGCCATGTACGAGCCCGCCCGCGCGCCGCTCGCCATTCTCGAGCGCCTCACCGGCCGCGCGCTCGCGCCCCGGTAGCCGAATGAGCGGAAGCACGGTGAGCATTCGCAACGACGCCTTCCTGCGCGCGCTGCGCCGCGAGCCCGTGCCGCGCGTGCCGGTCTGGCTGATGCGGCAGGCCGGTCGCTATTTGCCGGAATACGCGGCGTTGCGGGCACGCGCCGGAAGCTTCATGGCGTTGGCGACGTCGCCATCGCTCGCCACCGAGGTGACGCTGCAGCCGCTTGCCCGGTTTGATCTGGACGCCGCCATTCTCTTCTCCGACATCCTGACGGTGCCCGATGCGATGGGCCTCGGGCTCACGTTCGCCGAAGGCGAGGGCCCGCGCTTCGCGCGCACGGCCGCCGACGAGCAGGCCATCGCGAGACTCGCCGTTCCGGATCTCGCGCGCTTGCGCTACGTGTTCGACGCGGTCGCCGAAATCAAGCGCTCGCTAGCGGGCAGTGTGCCGCTGATCGGATTCGCGGGCAGTCCGTTCACGCTCGCGTGCTACATGATCGAAGGCGGCGGCAGCGCCGACTTCGCGAACGCGCGACGAATGGCATTTGCGCGTCCGGACCTGCTCGCGCGGCTCGTTGCCGTCAATGCCGACGCCGTTGCGGCGTACCTGCGCGAGCAGATCGCGGCCGGCGCTGACGCCGTCATGCTGTTCGACACGTGGGGCGGCCTGCTGCCGGCGGCGGAATTCCGCCGTTTTTCGCTCGACCCCATGCGTGCCGTGCTCGACCGGCTTCCGCGTGGCGTGCCGACCATCGTCTTCACACGCAACGCCGGCCACGCGCTTCCCGCGCTCGTCGACCTGGGGGCATCCTGCGTTGGGCTCGACTGGACGATCGATCTGGCCTCTGCGCGCGCCGCACATGGCGCGCACGTCGCATTGCAGGGCAATCTCGATCCGGTCGCGCTGCTGACCGATCCGGTGACCGTCGCCCGCGCCGCGACCGCGGTCGTCCGCGCGGCGGGGCCTGCACCCGGCTACGTCTTCAACCTCGGACACGGCATCCTGCCGGCGACGCCGCCGGAGCATGTCTTCGCGCTCGTGGAAGCCGTTCATGCGGTCCACGACGTGACGATGATCGACCAAAGCGCGACCGAAAAGGCTTGACAAGGACGGGAAAGCGAGGTTTGCGCGCCAGTTATGCACACGCATCGGCCATTTGTCCTACGCCGGTCGATGTGACGAAATTTGCGCGAATCGCTCTGCTTAACAGATTGAAAAAACGAAAGTATTTTTCGCCCGTCGCGCAGGTGCAACAATCAAGCCACGAGCGGTCGCCCACCGTGTTCGGTCCGGGCCGGGAGTTACGCACAAAATTATCCACAGCGCCGGTCGGAAATATTTTCCGGAGTCTTTCCTAATTAGACCGTTGTCATTCGATGTTCATGTTGCGCCTTAGGTCTGCGGTAATGCGCGTCGAAGTGCCGCCGCGTTCGGACTAGCGCTGCGACGCGTGACGATCGCGCAAATCGCGCTGCCGGTGGCGGCGTGGCAACTGTTCGATTACTGGGTCCCCAACGGGCTCGCGATCGCCGCCGGCGACATCGTGCGCGTGCGTCTCGGCACGCGCCGTCATCACGGCGTCGTCGTCGCGCTCGATGCGACATCCTCGTTCCTCGATCGGCTGCAGCCGATCGAGGCGCTCGCGGGCATGCCGTGCGTCCCCGCGGACGTCATGGAGCTCGCGTCGTTCACCGGGGCCTATTACCACGCGGCGCCGGGAATGGCTCATGCGCTCGCGACGCCGCCCGGCACACGCGCACGACGACGTGCCGAAGTGCAGGCCGACGTCGAACCTGCGCGTGCGGCGCCCTATGCGCTGAACGATGCGCAGGCAGCCGCGGCGGACGCGATCAATGCGTCAGCGCGCACGTTCGCGCCGATGCTGTTGCATGGCGTCACCGGCAGCGGCAAGACCGACGTCTATCTCGCCGCTGCCGCGCACGCGATCCGCGGCGGCGGCCAGGTGCTCGTGCTGGTGCCGGAAATCAACCTCACGCCGCAGCTCGAGGCGCGCGTGCAGTCGGCGCTTCCCGGCGTGCAGACCGCGACGCTGCACAGCGGGCTCGCGGCCGGCGTGCGGCGCGCGAACTGGGATCGCGCTGCGAGCGGCGACGCGCAGATCGTGCTCGCGACGCGCCTCGGCGTGTTCGTGCCGCTACCCCAACTCGCGCTCGTCGTCGTCGACGAGGAGCACGACGACTCGTACAAGCAGCAAGACGGCGTGCGCTATCACGCGCGCGATCTCGCCGTCTGGCGCGCGCGCCAACGCGGCGTGCCCGTCGTGCTGGGCAGCGCGACGCCTTCGCTCGAAACGTGGGCACACGCGAAGGCCGGCCGCTATCGGACGATCGCGCTTGCAGCGCGCGCGGACGCGCGCGCGCGGCTGCCGGAAATCCGCTTCGCGCCTGCGCGCGGCAAGGACACGCGTGACGGGCTGTCGCCGATTCTCCGTGATGCGATCGCAAGGCGCATCGCCGTGAACGAGCAGGTGCTGTTGTTCATCAACCGGCGGGGCTACGCGCCGTCGCTCAAGTGCGCGGCGTGTGCATGGGAATCGCAGTGCCCGCGCTGCGCCGCGCGGCTCGTGCTGCACCGCCAACCCGATCGGCTGCGCTGTCACCATTGCGGCCACGAGTCGCGGCCGCCGCGCGCGTGTCCTTCCTGCGGAAACGTCGATCTGCTGCCCGTCGGCTCGGGGACGCAGCGGCTGGAAGAGACGCTGCGCGCCGCCTTTCCGGCAGCGCGCATCGCGCGCGTCGATCGCGACACGACGCGCACCCGGGGCGCGTTCGCGGCGGTGCGGCGCCAGGTGGAGGCGCACGAGCTCGACATTCTCGTCGGCACGCAGATGCTCGCGAAGGGACACGATTTCCCGCGGTTGACGCTCGTCGGCGTGCTCGGCGCCGACAACGCGCTCTACAGCGCCGATTTCCGCGCGACCGAACGGCTCGCGGGCCTGCTGATGCAGGCGGCCGGCCGCGCAGGGCGCGCCGAGCGCCCGGGCACCGTCGTCGTGCAAACGGACTTTCCCGATCATCCGGTGTACCGCGCACTTGCCGCGCACGATTACGCGCGCCTGGCCGACGAGCTGCTGGCCGAGCGCAAGTCCGCGCAGTTGCCGCCCGCAGTGCATGTCGCGCTGCTCGTCGCCGAAGCGCATGCGCGCGCCGATGTCGACCGCTTTCTCGATCACGCGGTGGACATCGCGCGCGGGCTCGTTCGCGATGTCGCGGATGTCGACGTCTTCGGCCCGCTGCCGCCCGCGCTGCCGCGCCGCGCTGGCTTCGAGCGCGGGCAGGTGCTCGTGCAAAGCGCGCATCGCGCGTCGCTGCAGGCGTTCCTGGCGCGGTTTCGCGAGGCGCTCGCGCGCCATGCGAGCACGCGCGTGCGCTATGCGCTCGACGTCGATCCGGCGACGTTCTGAAACCTGCGTCGAGACAGGTTCTATAATTCGCCTGTATGCCCGCCTACCCTGACGGCGCGGCCGAAGCGGACGCCGTCGATCCCAGACAGGCCATCTCCCTGGCCGTCGCCCGCATCGTCCGCACGCTGTTTCCCGAAGCCGCCGCAAGCGACGTCGTCGTCGAGCGCCCGCGCGACGCCGCGCATGGCGACTACGCGACGAGCATCGCGCTCGCGCTCGCGAAGCCGGCGAAGCGCAATCCGCGCGAGCTCGCTGCCGCGATCGCCGCCGCGCTCGGCAGCGCGCTGCCTGGACTGATCGAGCAGCCGGTGGTCGCAGGGCCTGGCTTCATCAACATCACGCTCGACCCGGCGGCGCGGCGGCGCGTTGTCACCGACGTGCTCGCGGCGGGAGATCGTTACGGCGAAAGCGATGCGCGTGCGGGCGAGCGCGTGATCGTCGAGTTCGTCTCGGCCAATCCGACCGGGCCGCTGCACGTCGGCCACGGTCGCCAGGCCGCGCTCGGCGACGCGATCGCGAACCTGCTCGAAGCGCAGGGCGCAAGCGTGACGCGCGAGTTCTATTACAACGACGCCGGCGCGCAGATCCACAACCTCGCGATCTCGGTGCGCGCACGCGCGCACGAGATCCTCGGCGAATCCGGCGCGTTTCCGGAGGACGGTTATCGCGGCGAATACATCCGCGAGCTCGCCGAGCGCTATCTGCGCGAAGTCGGCAACGATCTCGGCGACATCGAGGCGATCCGCCGTTTCGCCGTCGCCGAGTTGCGCAAGGAACAGGACCGCGACCTGTCGGCGTTCGGCGTGCGCTTCGACAATTTCTATCTCGAAAGCTCCCTCTATGCCGATGGGCGCGTCGAAGCCACGGTCGCGAAGCTGATCGCCTCCAACGCGACCTACGAGCACGAGGGCGCGCTGTGGCTGCGCACGACGCAGTTCGGCGACGACAAGGACCGCGTGATGCGCAAGTCCGACGGCGGCTACACGTACTTCGTGCCGGACGTCGCGTACCACGTCACCAAGCACGAGCGCGGCTTCGCGAAGGCGATCAACGTCCAGGGCTCCGACCATCACGGCACCGTCGCGCGCGTGCGCGCAGGCCTGCAGGCGATCGGCATCGGCATCCCGCGGGGCTATCCCGATTACGTGCTGCACAAGATGGTGACCGTGATGCGCGGCGGCTGCGAGGTGAAGATCAGCAAGCGCGCCGGCAGCTACGTGACGCTGCGCGACCTGATCGACGAGGCCGGGCGCGACGCCGTCCGCTACTTCCTCGTCTCGCGCAAGGCCGACTCCGAATTCGTGTTCGACATCGACCTGGCGCGCTCGCAATCCGAGGACAACCCCGTGTATTACGTGCAGTACGCGCACGCGCGCGTCGCGTCGGTGCTGAAGCAGGCGGGGACGACGCGCGAGGCGGAAATCGCCCGGCTGCGCGGCGCGGATCTCTCGCCGCTCGGCAGTGCCTACGAGGTCGCGCTGATGCGCAGGCTCGCCGATTTTCCGGGCGAAATCGCAACGGCGGCACGCGATTTCGCGCCGCATCAGGTCACGTTCTACCTGAAGGATTTGGCGCAGGAATTCCACAGTTACTATAATGCGGAGCGCTTCCTGGTCGACGACGCGCGGCTGCGCGACGCACGGCTCGCGCTGGCGGTCGCGGTCGGCCAGGTGTTGCGCAACGGACTTCGAATGCTCGGCATCGGTGCGCCGGACGAGATGTGACCATGGCTATTTCCGCAACACGGCGTGCACCTGCCCGGATGCCGCACAGCGCCTTCGGCGGCACGCTCGTCGGCATTTTCATCGGCATCGTCGTAGGCCTCGGCATGGCGGCCACGGTCGCCTACTGGCTGATGAAGAACAATCCGGCATTGCCGATGCCGTCGCTTTCCCGCGACGCGCGCGAGGCGCCGCAGGATGCGGCGGCGAAAGTGGCGAAAGCCGATGCCGACAAGCCTCGTTTCGATTTCTACAAGATCCTGCCCGGCATCGAGGAGCCGAAGGTCGATCCGGCACGCCGTGCGACCGCGGCGGGCGATCGCGCGCTCGTCGAGCAGGCCAAGGAGCGTGCGGCGGCGAAGCCGTCGACGCCCGTGGACGCCGCGCCGGCGCGCGTGCCCGACAAGATCGTGCCGGTCGACGCGCCGCCGAAGCTCGCCAAGGCCGCCGATCGCTTCTGGCTGCAGGCGGGCTCCTTCTCGTCCGTTCCGGACGCCGAGAACCTGCGCGCGCGGCTCGCGCTCGCGGGCTGGGAAGCGACGGTGCAGGAGGGGGCGCTGCCGGACAGGAGCGTGCGCTATCGCGTGCGCCTCGGTCCCTACGACAACCCCGACGAGCTCGGCCGGATGAAAAGCGAGCTCGCGCGGCGCGGCTTCGACGTCGCGGTCATCCGCTACTAGTCACCATCCGTTAGCTGCCTGCGGCCGCTTCGGAACCCGGGCGCCCGCACGACAGACCAAAGCGATTCCCTTCCCGCAATCTGGAGAACTCATGACAATCCGAGCAATGCCCAGGATCGCCCGTGCGCTCGTCGTGCTCGTGGCTGCTCTCGCGTTCGCGGGCAGTGCCGCCGCCCAACTCGTCGAGGGCAAGACCTACCGCCGCATCGCGAACCCGCAGCCGACGGAAACCGGTCGCAAGATCGAGGTCATCGAGTTCTTCTCATACGGCTGCCCGCATTGCGCCGAGCTCGAGCCGTACCTCGACGCGTGGCTCGCCAAGGCGCCGCCGGACGTCGCCTTCCGGCGCGTACCCGTCATGTTCCAGCAGCGGTGGGTCCCGCTCGCGAAGATCTACTACACGCTCGACGCGCTCGGCGTCGAATCGAAGCTGTCGCCCGACGTCTTCAAGGCGATCCACGGCTCGAACATCGCGCTGTGGGACACGGCCAAGTTCTATGACTGGGCGGCGAGCCAGGGGATCGATCGCAAGAAGGTCGAGGAAGTGTTCACGTCGTTCGCCATCGACGGCAAGGTCAAGCGCGCAATGCAGCTCGCGCAGCAGTACAACGTCCAGTCCGTTCCGCTCGTCGTCGTCGACGGCAAGTTCGTCACGTCGTCGTCGGACGTCGGCACGCACGCGCAGCTTCCGCCCGCGATCGACGAGCTGGTCGCGAAGGCGCGCGCCGAACGGGCGAAATAGCGGCGCGCATCTGGCCCGCGCAGCGCCTGCCGGCACCGTCTTCATCACCGGTGCGTCGTCGGGCATCGGCGCCGCGCTCGCTCGGCATTACGCCGCGAGGGGCGCGCGCGTCGGCCTGTTCGCGCGACGCGAAACCGAGCTTGCGCGCATCGCGCAGTCGCTCGACGCCGCGCGCGTCGCGATCTACGCGGGCGATGTTCGCGACGCGCCCGCACTCGCCGCGGCCGCCGCGGATTTCGGCGCGCGCTTCGGCACGCCGGACATCGTCATCGCCAATGCCGGCGTGTCGCGCGGGACGCTCACGGACCACGCGGAAGATCTGCCGGCGTTCCGGTCCGTTTTCGACACCAACGTCATGGGCATCGTGAACGCGTTCCAGCCGTTCATCGCGGCGATGCGCGCGGCGCGGCACGGGACGCTCGTCGGCATCGCGAGCGTTGCCGGCTTCCGCGGCATACCGGGCTCGGGCGCGTACAGCGCGTCGAAGGCGGCCGCGATCGCTTACCTCGAAAGCCTCCGGGTCGAGCTGCACGGCAGCGGTGTCGCCGTCGTCACGATCTGTCCGGGATACGTGGCGACGCCGCTCACGGCGAAGAATCCGTATCGGATGCCGTTCCTGATCGAGCCCGACGCCGCTGCGCGCCGGATCGCGCGCGCGATCGGCGCACGCCGGCGCTTCTGCGTCGTGCCGTGGCAGATGGCGATCGCCGGGCGCGCGCTGGCGCTGCTGCCGCGGCCGCTGTACGACCGCATGCTCGCGAAAGCACCGCGCAAGCCGCGCCGACCCGATTAGATCCCCCACGTCGCGCTGCTTCGGCGCCGGTCGTGCTCGGAACGCGTGCTAGAACGGCACGCGCACGCCGAGCGTCACGCCGTACTCGTCGCCGCTCGAGCGGCCCGACGTCGCCGAGCCCGTCAGGTAACCCGTCACGCCTTTGAAGTCTGCGGCCGCGCCGACGAGATACGAAACGTAGTCGCGATCCGGCTTGATCGTCGGCACCGAATAGTCGCCGCCAAGCGTCACGGACGACGCGGAGACGTAACGCTGGTCGTCCTTGCTCTCGAACTCCCACGCGACGCGCGCGAACGGCCGCACGTTCGCGATGCGGCCCGAAGCCTGCCAGCCGAGACTCGTGACGAGCGACTCGCGCTTCTGCTCGCCGTAGCTCAGCGCCGTGCTGTCGCTGCCGTTCTCCGAATAGCCGCGCACGTGGATCTCCTGGTACGAAACGCGCGCGAATGGCCCGTGCAGCCAGTCGGCGTAGCCGAACCAGTAGCCGCCGAGCAGGCTGCCCATCGCGTGCCAGCCGCGCGTTTCGCCGCTCTCCCGCCGCGTGAGCGCGCCGAGCCGGATGTCGCGATGCACGTCGCGGTAGTCGAGGTCGCCTGCGCCGAGCGTGATGCCCGCGTACCACGGCCCGTCGCCGTAGCCCGCGTACACGGTGCCCGTCATCTCGTCGAGCTTGTAGCCGCCGTTGCCGCCGCCGAAGTCGCCCTTGTTCTGCGCAAACGTCGCCGCGGCGCCGACCAGGATGTTAGGCGTGACCTTGATGTCGCCGCCGGCCGCGATCGTGTTGACGTCGGCGTCGCCATTGAGGAAGCG
>Ga0307408_100003567_pt1 | contig 10605 bp, 27 predicted proteins | sample 322Cmetagenome_FD_202116 | JGI IMG/M metagenome (GOLD analysis project Ga0307408, IMG submission 202116) | Maize rhizosphere microbial communities from greenhouse at UC Davis, California, United States - 322HYB-C-3 | ecosystem: Host-associated > Plants > Roots > Rhizosphere > Soil | place... | reverse complement strand
TCGCTTGAACAGTTGATCGCAGAGATACGCGCACTCTTCCCTCTCCCTCTTGACTGCTTCCTGCCAAGCCTTCCAAGCATCGTGCGTGTGAGAGTGATAGTACTCACCGTCTTCGTAGCGCTTGAACCAGTCGGCCTCGGCGGGCATCGCGTCGGCCTCGTACCACTCTTCAAACTGTCGGCGCAACTCAGGCAGTTCCATCTTCTTTAACCTCCGTTGCGGATTCAGATGTGATAGCGGCCGGTTCCATGGTCAACCCCACATGCTGAATATGTGCCATGCCGGCTCCTGCCATTCGATGCCATGGGCTTCACAAAACGCGCGCATGGCGTCGATCAATTCCGGCGCGACCGGCCCGGCGATGATCGCCTGCGGACTGCCTCGCCATGCCCGGGATTTCGTACCGCGCACGGCGATGAAGTGCATCGGGTAGTCGTGGCTGCAATGCATGACCATCTCGACCGGGCAGGCGGAGATTGCGGCATCCCGCTTGGCGCGGTACGCTTGGTACTCCGGTGAATCGATGCCGCTGTGCCCTGCGGGGTAGACCGCCCCGGCTTGCACGGCAATCCAATCTTCAAAGTCCTCAAATTCGTCATCTGCCGCGCCGAGCCGAGACGCAAGGCTTTGATCTTCTTCGTCCCCAAGGTCGAAGCCGAAAGCCAGGATCGCATCTGTAGAAACACCCATCATCGTTCTCCTTGTTCAATCACGGCTGGTCCCCAATCCGGTCATCTATTGCCTGCATGCGGTTCAGGGGGTCTAGGGAGGCAGCAGCACGGACGGGAGGCGTCTTGGCCGGCTTGCCGTCCTCGCAGTAAGGGCACCACCAGACGCCCATGCCGGGCTCATCGGGATCGGGCGTGAATCCCTCCGCTTCTTGCGGGAGAATCACCGTGGCCCCCAGATACCCCGCGCCGTGGAGGTGTGGCCCAAGTCCGTATATCGGGAAGCAGCCCACGCCGTCAGGATCGGTGCATTTCTCGCAGCTCATTTCTTAATCACCTTTCAAGGGGGAGGGATCAGTCTCGATCCTCGGACACGCACGCAAGATAGAAGCTGTGCTCTGGCGGCTCGCCCCGCTCTTCGTGTTTGATGATCGGAGCGTCGGCACCCGGCAGGCCCCACTCGGTCATGATGTGGCGCTCTCCGTAATGGTCACGCTCTGGCCGCGTGAACGTGCCATGCACTTGCAATTGGCCTCGGTGGGCCGAGTAGATCGCCGCGTAGGCTTCGCGGGTCGTCTTGATCCATCGCACGTTCATTCCAGGGCTCCTAGACTTTTGGGGAGGGAGGCGGCTCTTTGGCCTTGTCGATGGCCTTGGCCTTTTTGACCTGAGCACGAATCCATGCCGAGCCTCCTAGTAGCAGGCACTTGGCCCACTCCTCATCGGTCATGCGCACGGCTCTGGCCTTCATCAGCTCGCCGGATGGGTTGATGGGCTTGCGGCCCTGGCCTCTATCGCTCATGGGTCTGGTCATCCGCCGATTGTGGCTCCGGGTCATCCCTGACCATGCGAGCGAGTTGATCGACCTTCGCCCCGACCTGTTCCAGCGCGAACCCGCGCTCGACCATCTTCTTGATGTCATTGGCCAGCAGCACGGCAAGCATGCGCTTGCTGATGGGTCGGCCTCGCGTCAGTTCCTCGTCAGAGGGTGGTGCATGGTTAAAGCGCGGGCTCAGCCAGTAGTTGATGTCGTCGCGAGTCATGAAGCGCCCCCTTTGGTTTTGGCGGCGAGTCGCGCCTTGATCGCCTCGCTTGCGCGGCGTTCCTTCGGTGTCATTGCAGCGTTAGCGCGGGCGTTGGCTTCGGACATGCGCTTTACAAGCGCCTGCGGCAACGGCGGCAGCCACGACCGCAGATTGCCTCGGTCGTCAAAGTCGAATGGTCGCGGTGCGTTCATGCTGCGCTCGCAAGGCCAAGCACCTTGGCAGCTTCGGTAACCGTCATGCGGCGGGCAATGGTCAGGTCAACGTCGCCGCGATGCATCGTCCCGTCTTCGTAGAAGTAGACGGACGGGCCACGCTTGCCGATCGTCACAAGCACGCGGTTGGATTCTGTCGTGACATTGTGGCGGCTTGAGTCGAGCGCCCTGGCGATGATGAGCTTGCGGGTGTTGGCGGTCATTTTGCTGCTCCGTTTGGTCTGTCGATGTAGTTAATGTAAATACACAATCAACCCGAGTCAACAACTATTTTGTAAAGACACAATCAAGCGCCATCGCTGGAACGACCAAGAATCCGCCAGAGGAGGGCGACAGCCGAAAAGCGGCCATCATCGGCCCTGTGCAATTTCTGTGCAAAAAGCCGCTCGCTGGTGCCGTTTCCTGACCGTCTAGCCTGCCGCCTACAGAGGGAAGCGCACGCGCTGCGTGAAGGCTTCTGGCATTCACACTGCTGGGGTCGGAGGTTCGAAACCTCCACCGCCCACCAATGACAGAGGGCCGAAACGGAGATTCCCGTATCGAGCCAGTGTAAATCCCGGTGTAATTTCATGCGAAGGCTTTCACCATGGCCTCGCGCTGCTGCTTGGTCTGCATGTGGGCATAGCGCTGCGTCGTGGTGACCGCCGAGTGCCCGAGGATCTTGCTGACGGTGTACAGCTCGGCGCCTTTGGCGATCAGGATCGAGGCGCAGGAATGGCGCAGATCGTGGAAGTTGACGTGCTCCATGCCGGCAGCCTTCCGCCCCCGCTGAAACCCGCTCTTGAGGCCCTCATAGTCCTTGTACGGCAAGGGCAGGTGCTTCAGCCATGGCCGTAGCGGCTTGACGATCGGAATCACCCGCGTGCGCAGCGTCTTGGTGTTCCTGGCGTGGATGGTCAGGCTATCCCTGCCAACGTCCTCCGGCCGCATGGCAAGGATCTCGCCCCGCCTTGCACCTGTGTAAAGGGCGATCCAGATTGCGGCCCTCACCCCATCCGGGCAGTGCTCGGCCAGCTTCTCGACCTGGGCCACCGTCAGGAACACCTCGCGCTTGTTGTTCGGCGGCAGGCTCTTGATCGCCGAGCCGTGGTTGATCTCGGTGTGCCCAAGTTCCCAAGCGATCGATAGCGCTTTCTTGAGCGCTGCCAGGCTCCGGTTGATCGTGGCCGGCTTATAGGCAGGCTTCATGTCCCGGATGATCTTGGCGGCCACCTCGCGCGCTTGGGATGCCCTGTAGCCGGCGAGCCAGGGCTGAATCCGCATGGCGCACTGCTCGGCCTGCTTCGGCCAGCGGGTGTGCTTGGCGTGGGCGAGGTAGAGCGGCATCACGGTTTCCAAGAGCGGATCGCCGGCTACCGGCTTCGTCGCCTTCAGTTCGAGCTGGAGACGAGATTCAAGCTGCTTGGCATCACTCGCCGTCGCACCTGCTGGGAGGATGCGATGTATTCTTCGGCCTGCGACCATGAGACCGACGTGCCGGCGACCTTGCTTGTCTGTCCAGATTGACATTTCTTCCCCTGGTTGGCACGCAGCCACTGTTTACATTCGGCGAGATCGTAGCGCTTGCTCCGGCCCACGGGCGTGCAGGGCAGGCCATCGAGCTCCAGGCGGCGCACGGTCGATTCGCTGATCTTCAGGTGAGCGCATAGCTCTTGGCGGGTCATGGCGTTCATACCGTGGCGACCTTCCCTGTCACGTTGTCCCTGGGCGAGAAGGCGCCGATCCATCGGCCTTCCTCCACAAGCAGCCTGGTTAGATCGGGCTCGTGGATCATCTTGACGGTGTCGAAGGTCTTCCCTCGATGGCCGTGCATTCTGTAGAGCACGTTTTGCGACTGGCCGACATAAGTCACAACCCCTTCGGAAATCAGAAAGTAGATCCCCGGCAGCGGCTTCGGCTCCGTCGCGCACAGCATGGCGGCCAGCATCTCCGTCCAATCCGGAGGGCGAACGATCCGGACCGTGGGAGGCTTCATGGATGCCTTGAATAGCTGCTCCCGCAGGCTGGTGACTTCCTTCTCCAGAAACCTCATCTTGTCGTTCTCGCCGGTGATCTCTGCCGAAGGGGTCAACTTGACGCAATGCGCGAGCGCGCAGGCCCAGACCTGCTTCACAAGGTAGTAGCGCGAGACGCCGGAGCCGTTCCTTGCCGGCTTCGTGACGCACCGCAGCCGCGGCTGGATCTCTTTCAGCCAAGGCAGCGATGCGCGGCGACCTTCGATGTTGAAGAGCGCGCACATCGAGGACAGGGCCATCCACTCGTTCTTGTAGGGCGCAAGCCAATCCGGGATGCGTCGGTGTTCGCTCATGCGTCCTCCGTCAGTTCGTAGATCTCGTCGGCGCTGAGTTTGATGCTCACGCTTTCCCTTTCTGTCCAGACAGAGAACGGACCTCTGGGGTACGGGCGGGCCGGTCTTGGACGCGCCAGAGGGCGAGCGCGCCTCTAGCCACGGCTGCGCGACTAACTGCGTAGCCTCGCACCTGATCCATGTCCTGCATGAATTCGTCGCGGCCAGCCATTAGGGCAATAGTCTCCAGCGATTTAGCGGCGGCTTCCAGCGCCTCGCGGTGTGTCGTCATGGTTTCTCCCATCCGATGATTTGCTTGCAGCCGTGGCAAATGACCGCGCAATACGGCAGGCCGAACAGGCGGCGCAACGTCGATTGCACTTGCCCGCGCATGAACTCCGGGAAAGGTTGCTGGCATTGCGGGCACTCTTCCTTGGCATAGGGTGCGCCCCTGAGTAGTTCGCACTCAATTGGCATGGCTTCCCTCCTCCCCCGCTTGCCGCTCTGCTTGGGTGGCGAGTTCTCGCAGGATGTAGGCAAGTTCCTTGCCCGAGCATTGCGCCTCTGTCGGCTCGGTGTTGAGCCGCTCTGCCCAGTCGTCGGTCAGTTTCGCCGCCTTCCGCAAAATCTCGTGCGCTCGCTCATCAGTGATTGGCGCCCCCTCTGCCTGCCCTGCTGGTGCTGGAGGAGATGCGGCGGCACGACCAGCCATGTTCATCAGCATGGCGGCTGTCTCCAAGAGGTTGTCGAGCGCCACCGCGAGGTTCTGACGGTCAACCGATTCGGCCACGCCGCCCCACTTCTGGCCGTCGAACGATTCAACGTAGCGCTTCATCGCGCGGGCTTGTTCAAGCGCGGTGCGCGGGTCAAGTTCAGCCATGACTTGCTCCCTTCGTGGCCTTGGCGATGCGCCCTTCGGTTGGTACATGACCACCCATGCATTCAACCCACGAAACCTCTGCCTCGGTGGCTGGTCGCACGCTGCGCACGTTGTCTGTGCCGAGTCGGCGCAAAACCTCGTCGCGCTTTTCTGTGGTCAATCCACACCGGCCGTTGTAAAGGTCGATGTAGTTGATGGTGGGTCTTGCGCTCATGCTGCATCCCCCTTCGTGTCATCCCCAAGATCGCTCGCACCCGCATGCGTTTGCACAGGAGCGGGGGAGTGGGCTGGCTCCGGGGGAGTGGCGTCCAAATCGATGCCGCGTCGGGCTGCAAACTCTCTAATGGCCTCCACCATATGCGCGGCGTCGTCAGCGGACGAGAAAACCCAGCGTCTTTTGTGCGACGTGAGGAAACCGCCGAAATCAAACAGAAGGTCCGCCTCCGTCTGCGCAGGCGCCTCCGGGGTCGTCGGATACATGCACCTCAACTTGCCGCAGTCGTGATCGCACGGCGCTTTGCCGAAGTCACGCTCCAGATAACAAGAGAACTTCGGTTGCGCAGGCGCCTCCGACACATGCATGGGGGAGAGGGTTGTCGGCCATTTGCCGGTCATGTCGAACACCCACTGATCCTCGTAGGCAGTCCGCTCGCCACGCGCAAACAAGAACATGGCGAAATTGCCCACGTCCACCGGATCACCCTTCGGGATGTGATTGAACAGCATCTCTTGCAGCCGCTCGGGCGGGCACGTCTCCCAGCCTTCATAGCCCTTCTCGCGCTGCTTGGCGAGCTTTGCCTTCAGGGCGGCGGCGAAGCGATCCACTGCGGCATCGTCAGTGTGCGCCTCCGGTATGGCGGCGGGCGGGGTGGCGAATCGGTGCGTAGCATCGGAAGGCCCGCTGATAGCCTTCATCAGTTCGTCGCGGTACTCGCCGCGAGTGAAAATCACCAACGAGCCATCGTCGGCCTGGACCCACTTCACGGCGCCTTGCTGCCCAGCCTGACGCTCGCTGTCCCAGAAGTCATGCGCAGCTTGCAACAGCGCATCGCATGCTGCTTTGCGCCGCCACCCAGCCGGCTCCACAGGGGCTGCGCTCTTGGCTTGACCGTACTGGCACTTGACGGCGCAGCGATGCTCGGGCCACATGTCAACGTCCTTGGCGTATTGGCACTCGGCCGTGGATTCGCGAGCGGCCTGGGCGAAAGCGCTAAGGTCCTCATCCCTCACCCCCTCTTGATCTCTTGCTGAGGAGGAGAGGGCGGCGGTCCAGGCTTCCTGAGCGGCCATCCGTGCCATGCGGTACACGCTTGCGCCGTCATCATCGTCATCCTTTGCCGCTGACAGCACTTGAAACCATGCGGTGGTCTTGATGTGCTCTTCGAAGCCTTCAGGGGTCTGGGTAGTGGTCATGCTTTCAATCTCCACAGAAGCACGCGATGGCTTCTTCGTTGGGGTCAAAGATGCTGGCCTGCTCGCTGGCGAACTTCGCCATCTGCGCGTAGGTCGGGCGGTCGGAGCGGAACACAGCGCCGCTTGGCTTGCTTGCCATTGCCATTGCCATTGCCATTGCCTCCATGCTGGCCCACCAGATCGCGCGCGACGGCTTTTCGTTGATGAGGCTGAACACTTGGGCGGCAGGCTTGAGGAAGCAAAGGTCGCAGTTCCCGTGCATGGTCCGGCCACCTATGTTTGGTAGGCCGAGGTCGAACGAGTGCGAAGCCCAAAATGCGCCCACATCGGCGGCGCTCACGCCGGCGGCGGCTAGAGGCAGGCGGCTGCGGTCCTTGATCTTGGCAATCCGGCGCGGCTCGTCGGCGCGTATGCCAATTAGCGATGCGTTTTCAAGATCGTCCATCGTCCCCTCGAAGCCGCGCGAACGCAGGAAGCGGGCGATCGGCCGAATCTTCATTTCGATGGTGCAAAACCGTGTCACAGGGTTCGGCAGGTACTGCTTCTGCGCGATCAGCGCGGCGAAAGGCTCGCCCGCGCGGCTGGCCGTGTAGAACGTGACTTCGTGCCAGCGGTCTACAGGTTCCGTGGCCGGCTTGAATTCGACCCAGTGAATCGGCACGTTCCACTGCGTCGCCATGGCATGCACGAAGTCGAGCGTCGCGGCCTCTTCCTTGCCGGTGTTGGCGAAGCAGGCGACAACACCTGCGGGCAGCGTGCCGCCGTGCGCTTGGAGGATGCGCCACAGCATGTAGCCGCTCGTGCGCCCGCCACTCACGCTGATGCAGGCTGGCCCGTCGATCTTGAACGGATCGATCACAGGCCACCTTTCTTGAACGGAATGCGGTTCAAATCCGCAATCGCGTCCTCAATGCAGCCCTCAGCCTGGGAGAACTTCGGCGACGGCTGGTCGTAGAACCGCCTGGCCTGCTGGAGCTTGCTGATCGCGTCGTCGATCATGCAGATGTGGGGCATCTCGTCGTCCTCCTCGGGGCCGTCGTAGGTGCGCTGGGCTTGCTTTACTTCACTCATCTCTTACCTCTTCAGTGGGTTGGGGGAGGTCAGGACGCCTTGATGCAGACGAAGCGCAGTTCCTTGGCACTGCCGCGAACCAAGTCTTCAGCGGACTTGCCAGCAGCCATGCAAGCCTCTTTCGACGGCTGCGGAATGCTGACCATGGAGACGGAATCACCCTTGGCGAGCATGCCGGCGTAGATGTAGAGGACGAGATAGAAGGTGGTCATGGTGTGTTTTCAGTTATGCAGAGGGGCTGATAGATGGGTCAGTCCGGGCAGCTCGCTTGCGCACCGTCCGGCTTCTGCAGCGCGATGCATTCCTTCGGGTTCGCTGCCACGAGAGGCGGCGAGTAGGCGTCGCCACCACCACCGCATCCGGCAAGCGCGGCCAGGTGGAGCGCTAGGAGGAATTGGATAGAGCGCATCACATCGCCAGGAAAGAGCGACCAGCTGCCATCGGACTGAACGGGATGTCGTCGTCCATGTCGTCAAAACCTCGACCACCACTACCGCCAGATTGCCGGGGAGGAGGCGCCGAACGACGCTGGGCCGGATCCGGGGCTGCCTCCTGTTGCTCTTCCTTCGGCTTGATGGACAGGCTCATGAACTTGCCCTTGCGCCCATCCTTGATCCAGGCCGATAGCCAGAACTCTTCGCCGTCAACGTCGATCGAACCTTGGTAGTCAGGATGCGTGTCCTTGGTCTTGCGGTCGTTCTTGAACAGAACCCCGCGGTTGGTGTTGTCGTAATCGGTCATTGCTGTGCTCCTTTGGGGGCCTTCTTGAGGGATGCCCGGGTTTTTGAATCAAGTTGGTTTTCGAGGTAGACGCGCTGGGTGTCGTCCAGGTTGTCTTTGGCAATCTCCGCCAAGGCGCCCGCCAGGTTTCCTTGAGCGACAAGGCCCGTAGCGCGCTGGGCGAGGTCTTGCAGGTAGTCCTTCCAGTCCTGCGGCAAGTCGTCACCGATGCCTGTACGCGGGCCAGAGACAAACGCGCGGACGTTGTTGCCGCCCTTGCTTGCAGCGTTGCCGTCATCGTCTTCCGGTGCGATCCCGCATGCCGTCATCAGCGAGTAGCGGCGGGCATAGGTCAGAGCCGAGCCGTACCCCTGCGGGTCTTGCTTGGATGCCGGAACGTGGAGCTTCCCGCAGCGACGTTCCTCGCCAGATTCGTGCAGGAACACGGTTTCGACGGTGACGCCCGAAGAGTCTTCGAAAGTCTCCTGCAGGACCGCGATACCGTTGTCCAACAGGGCATCTTCAACTGCATCGAGGCAGTTCCCGAGGTCCGCATACTTGCTGCGAAAGTGCGGGTTGTTCTTGTCCTTCAGCGCAGGACCGAAGGAGCGCTTTGCCTTCACGAAGGCGGCGGAAATCTGTTTCATGGTCAGAACTTGGTAGGGCGAATGGCTTCTTTGAACGCCAGGACAGCAGCCCGGAAGATCCCGAGGTGTTGCCGGCGAACAGCGAAGGTCAGGCGAAACACGTCCAGATGCGTCATCACAGCACCTTGAACAGGATCACGGTCACGACTGGAGCGATAGCCAGCAGGATCGTCCCGATGTTCAGGAACGCATCCTCTGCCGGCGAACAGGGTTGTTCCAGCTCTGCGAACTGCGCGTCTGCGAAGCTCCCGCTGTGCGTGTGCAGGAACCACTCTTGATCTTCAAAAGATATTTCGCGTCTCATGCTGTGATCCCCTTGAGGGCCGCTTTCGCAACGATGCGTTCCTTCTTATTGAAAGCGCTTTCCGGATCAAGGATCGCGGTGAAGATGATCCCCATCGTTTCCTTGTGGTGCTCGGCGCGGTCCTCGTCGCCCTTGCGGTAGATCGCAAGCATCTTGTTCAGGTGCTCGTTCTCGCGTTCGAGGTAGGCAATGTGGTCCGCCATCTTATTGATGGAGTCCGCCAGTTGAATGGCAAAGTGCATGATTAGCTCCTTAGAACGGTTGCGAGGACGACCATCGCAATGACGGCCACGATGTACAGCGCTTTCTCTGAGCGAGGCATGCGCTTGGAGTGGTAGACCTGAATGCCGAACGGGTTCATGCGACCCTTTCGACGCGCCGATCGAGCGTTGCAGGCCCAAGCGTCTTGAAGGCTTCAATCTCGGGCGAGCCCTCTTGCATTTCCGCGATCCACTGCTGGATGAGCTCGGAAAGCTGCTCGGCAAAGTCGTAGCCGGTGTTCTTCGCCATGTGGGCCTGCACCGTCTGAAGGTGCTCAATGGCTTCTTCAGGCGAAAGGCCGTGGGCAACGCCATGCTTGTCCGTCAGCGTGCAGGCCATGCGCAGGTCGCAACGGCTGGAGAACAGCATCTGGTAGCGGCGTGCGGCGTTCATTGCAGGCTCCACATCGAGTCCGCCCACTCACCCGCCTCAGCCTGAGCCTTCTCCAGCTCGACCTCGCCCACAACGCCGTCCAAGTGATCGACGACCATGGAGGCCATGAACTGCTTCGCTTCTGGCGACAGCAGGGATTCGAGTAGTTCGCGTGCGCTCATGATTCACCTCACGTTCAAGAAGGCCGCCCAGTTCCAGTGACCACCGGCAGGGCATACGTTGGTGGCCTGCGCGACGATGTATTCGCCAGGTGCGACAGGTACTGGATGGAAATCGAACGCACCCTTCGTCTTCAGGGCTCCGTCACAGTTGACGTACTTCTGTGAACCGTCAGCAGTCAACACATAGATGCAGGCCGCACCGCTTGCTGTGTTGGGCAAGCGAGATTGCGGAGACTCGGAATAGATCGAACCACCCGTGAGGTAAAGCTCACGACCGCTGTCGTTCCGCCATGGCTGCAAGTCCGTGCTCTGCAACTGCTCGTCGCAAGGAATTACGCGGTCCTGCTGCGGCTGTCTCCACGACTGCACGCCAGTTCCTGCATCCAGATACTGAACACGCAGGGTGTAGATGTGGATGATGGGATTCGGCTCGGTGTGAGAGTTCAGCCACACCTGCTGACCGGGCTGAATCACGAGCCCAGTTCCCGCGCCCCAATGGATGGGCACGTAGTCTTCCTTGACGTTCTTCGCAGCGCATCCGA
>Ga0307408_100003566_pt1 | contig 10607 bp, 3 predicted proteins | sample 322Cmetagenome_FD_202116 | JGI IMG/M metagenome (GOLD analysis project Ga0307408, IMG submission 202116) | Maize rhizosphere microbial communities from greenhouse at UC Davis, California, United States - 322HYB-C-3 | ecosystem: Host-associated > Plants > Roots > Rhizosphere > Soil | place: USA... | reverse complement strand
GTAACGCCATAATCAACAAAACCTGACTGAGAATTTCCGGTGTTTATTGGCATATTGACAGTCAAATAGCTCGTCTTTGGTGCATTTTCGAATCCCAGCCATTGATTGCGCAACCCAGCCATTACGGTTACAGAGTGGTTAACGCCGGTAATAGCAGGATTAAGTACCGCCATATTTTGGAAATACTGTGTATAATGTGGCTTTTGCTGGGCTATGGCCAGCAGTGCTGATAGCCAGAATATTAGTATGGCGGTTAGGTTCTTCATCTTAGTAGCGTTATTGAGCCCTTTTGCTTTTTCCTTCCATTGTTTGTGTTAGGGGTGATGACATAATAATAAACCCCCACCGGCACTTCCTTGCCCTTGTATGTGCCATCCCAGGGAGTTGTATACTTACCCGACGAGAACACCATCTGGCCATACCTGTTGAATATCTGGATACTTGCATTTACCCAGGTTTGTAAATAGTCAATCTCCCATTTGTCATTCGTACCATCACTATTAGGAGAAAACGCATTGGGAATATCAGGATCCTCCTTAACCTTCACCTCTACTTCCTCTGTTGTTGTACATCCCGCCTGAGAAGTTACGGTTAATGTATAGGTGGTATTCCTTACGGGTGATGCAATAGGGTTTGGAATTGTATCGCTGCTTAAGCCCTCTGAAGGAACCCATTTATAAGTAATTTTAGGTGTAGCAGATTTAGCATTCAACTCAATCTCACCTCCTTTTAAAATAGTAACATCTTCACCTGCATCCAATTCCGGATTGAGTGATACATTAATAGTAGCAGTTTTTTCAATGCTACAGCCTTCGGCGGAGGTAAAACTATAGGTAATTATATGTGGCCCCTCGCCTGCCAATTTAGGGTCAAACAAGCCAGATGAGGAAACCCCTTTTCCGGTATATACTGCGGAACCAACTGCAAATCCATGAATCTCTTTAGCTTTTAATTGAACAGGTTCATCGTTCAGGCACATTTCTGCTTCAGGGCTAAACTCAAGTTCCGGCATACCTTTAATTTGAATCTGCCGGACTTTATCAGCAAAGCAAAGGGTCCCCGAAAAAGCCCTTAAACGAACGTTGATAAGCTGTGGAGTAATATTGTGGGTTATCGGGTATTTGAATGTGTATTTCTTACCAGCCACGTCGTTCGGGCGCAGCTCTGTAAGCTTATATGCATTGTTTCCGGCATTGTTGGTTTCATCAAAATACCATTCCAGGCGAACAATCTTGCCTGGGCTTACGGTAGAACTCTCGGTAAATTCAACCTCTTCACCACTGCAAAATGAGCTTACATTAGCACTAAACTCGGGTAAAGGGCTTAGTCCGTTAACAATAAATTTCTTTTCCTTAATGTTGATACAACCTGCCGCAGATGTTACGGTAAGCCTCACAGTAAATTCCCCGTCTCGTGGGTACAAATGCGAAGCATCTTTTGTGATTGCCGTATTTCTGCTGCCTGAAGCCGGGTCTCCAAAATCCCATAAATAGGTTAAGGCATTTTGAGTGCCATCAGCAATTGTTGAAGTATTTGTAAATAGAGCCGCCGCGTCGGTTATACAAACATCCGGAGTTGAAAAATCCGCGACAGGGATGGTACTAACTGTTATGTCACTCATCAGAGTATTCACACATCCTTTATCGGTTTCGACGGTTAGTTTGACACTGTATACTCCGATTTTTGAGTAGGTATGTGCAGGATGTTGCAAATTTGAAAGGTTACTAGCCCCCGAAGAAGAATCGCCGAAATCCCAGGACCATTTGTTGATAAGCCCTTCGGCAGTTGTAGACTGGTCTGTAAATTTTATCTCCTGGTTTTCGCAATTAGGTTTTGACGCTAAAAACTTCACAACCGGAAGCTCCCTGACATGTACCGTTTGAATATACTGAGCGCTTGATACGCAGCCTGTCTCTGTCTCAATACTTAGCTTAACCTGATAATCGCCGCTTGCAGTAAAAGTATGTGTGAAGGCATCTCCACTAAGTCTGGTTTCAGGTGCCTTTCCGTCGCCAAAATCCCATATCCACTTCTTAATACTTTTACCGCTGCCGGTACTCTTATCGATAAATTTAATCGGAGCCCCCTTGCAATACGGCTCCTCGGTAGAAAATAAAGCTACAGGCAAAGCAAATACCTCGTAATTAAGTTCGATGGTTTCATCTGCAGTACACGCAATCGGGTTTGGGTTTACCGCCAGCACTTTAATATTATAAATACCTGCCTGACTATAGTTTATGGTTGAGTTAAAATAGCTGTACTTATATAGCGTTTCGCCATTAACCGTTTGCAAAGTGTAATGCGCATCCGGATTGGGGTCTGTTAAAACGGTGCCATTCCCCAGATCCCATTTAAGGCTACTGGTTTTATACGGCAAGGACACAAACAAACTGGCAGAAGTATTCACGCAGCCACTTACCAAAGGCTCCTGAGTGCTTGGGTTTTCTGGTTGAATAAATTTATTTAGGTTTCGAAGGTCTGATCCAGCCAGGTAACCGTAGGATTCTACACTGCCATATCCATAAGCAATGGCAACAAATCCACCATCTGCTTTAATTCTGTGGGTGGGATTAATATTCGAAGATTCGGTTACATCAACGATGATATAGCTGTATTCATCGTTGATTTTGATAAACTTATTCACCGCGAAGGCTGCACCATCCGGGTTGGCTGTATATCCTCCCCCATCTACAGTTAAGGTATTTGCAAAAGCGGTTTTGATAATAATATTAATATAATGGTTGGTTATATTAGTTCTTGCTTCGTCTCTACTTATTGCAGAATAAACAGTAATATCTTTAAGCGTTTGCTCAATCGGGTTAAGAATCGTCATCTCGGGGTCTCCCGGATAAACCAGCGCATTTCGGTTGAATGGATTGCAACTTTGCGACGTTTGGAATTGAGTAACATTTATTGGCTTATCTGCCTGTATTGTATTGCTGCTTTGGCTTTTAAAAGTTATAATACTTCCTTTGGCGTAAGGATTGTTTAGCATATCGCCACTGGCAGAAGTGGTAGAGCCATTTACTTTAACTATGGTATTGTCTTCGGCTACCTGTATACGATAAATATCGACATTTCCGTGTAGGGCATTATAGAAGGGGGCTGATACAAAGTTTTTGCCCCAGGCAGAAACAGGCAATAGTTGTTGATAAAGATTGTCCTGCCCTGTTGGATTATTGGGCGATACTGTATTACCTTCTTCACAAAACCCGTTTTTGGAACTTCCCGAGAATACCGAAAAAGGCTTACATCCATTTACTGTCCTGAATTGTGAACCAGATAAATCAAGCCTTGATTGATATTGATAAACATCGCCGGCATTCAAGGTGATCACAAATTTTTGATATGCTTTGTGGGATAGGTCTCCCCTGCTATCTTGGGTTGGAATAACTTCAATGTCTGTTCCATCTTCAACGCCAACAATGGTAAACTGTGATGAGCGAACTTCATTTGCCGCATCCTGCTGCTGCACATAAGAAATACCATAATAATTTAAGCCAAGGGCTGAGGTGGGATACACGAGGCAGGCAGCTGAACGTGCCCGATTGGAAATATGCGAATAAACGACTATAGGTTTATCCGACGTAACATGTATAGCCTTGCCCTTTTCAATACCGTCTTGCGTCGCTATATAAACGTCATATATTTCGGGATTGATTACAACGGGCTTGGCCTCATTGGGTTGTAAGGATACATTCATGTCCAGTCCTTTGGCTTTTATCTTAACATTTGCTGCATATTCAGATGTTAAAAATAATGTTAGCCTGGAGCCGGTCCCATCGATATGGCCAGCATAAGGTACCCAAAAATCTGTACCCCTATTTGAGGTTCCCTGAGCATTTAACCTGGTAAAAGAGAAAGTGACTATAAATAATATAATAAGGCCATAAAGCGAACTCTTTTCTCTCATACTTGAGGTTAATTTATTAAAAACCAGCTTGGTTACAATCGGGGCCTAAATGTATAAAAAATTCACTGGTAAATAAACTACCAGACCCTTCGCGGACAGGTTGCCCTATATTTATTGTTTAAGAGAAGGCCTAATACTATCTCATGCGTTCCATTGCTTACCGATTGTAATTGTGAACTTGTGAAGTCGTAAGAGTACCCTAAATTGAACAAATGGTTTACATTAAAGCCGGCCATTGCGGCGAATGAATCTCCTTTTCGATAGCTTCCCGCAAGCCAGAATTTATCCCTCAGTCCGAGTTTCATGTTTAAATCCATAGCTGTTGGGCTCGGCGAAACGTATTTAACCATCACCGAAGGCATAAACGAAACATCATCCGTAAGGTATACTTTGTATCCGGTAGTGAGGAAAAAATGTGGTGTTGCTCTCCCGATAGAATAGCTTCTATTATTCTCCTTTACTATCAGCATTTTGTTTAATAATTGTTGTACAGAGGCTCCTGCAAAGAACCTTGGGCCGTACATCCAAATACCTGCCCCTAAATCGGGCGATAAAGTATTTGTCATATTTGAAGCAATACCAGGATCAACACTATTGTCGGGATTGATTTTTGAATAATCCAGTGAGATGGATGACACCCCGGCCGCAATGCCAACTGACAGGTTAAGCCGCGCACTTAACCCAAGATGATAGGCATAGGTAACGTTAGCGTCAACCCGGCTTAAAGGGCCTATTTTATCGACAACTGCGTGTAAACCAAGACCATGATGCGGATCCGCAGATGCGTATTCCTGTAGATAACTGCGTCCCATCGGGTTGTTACCACTTTCTGAAAATGAGTTGGCAGAACTTCGGACGTAATCTCTTCCCACTGGCATATGTACAGAAATGTAACTTGTTACTGGCGCCCCATCCAGGCCCTGCCACTGGTTACGGTATCCGGTTTTGAGGTCGGTATAATTTTCAATGCCGCTTATGGCAGGATTGAGCAGGTAGTTATTAAATACGTACTGGGTATATTGCGGACGTTGCTGCCCAAACAAATTTACTGCCAACATCAACGTCACTGTGCTTAAAATCAGGCTCTTCATGGCTTTCAAAACTTAAATAAATTTAAGTATAAGAACATGATTTTCAGGCTAGTGTTGGAACGGTTGTGCATTATGTAAAGTTGAATTGTTACCTAATGATGGTTACGTTACCAGAAATTGGCTTTTTGTTATTGCCGGGGTTGAGGATGTAGAAGTAAGTTCCGTATGGTAACTCAACCCCATCTTTTTTCCCGTCCCAGGGTGTTAAATAACCTTTAGAACTGAATACCTGTTGTCCGTATCGGTTAAAAACGGTTATTACACAATTAGGTAAACTTTCCAAATACTTAATATTCCAGGTATCATTTGTATTATCACCATTAGGAGTAAATATATTGGGAATTTTAGGAGTGCCCAAAACCTCAATTCTTACTTTGTCTGAAACTGTACAACCTTTATCGTTTGTAACGGTAATTGTATAGTAAGTGTCTATTAAGGGCGTAGCAATGGGGTTAGGAATATCATCTCTGCTAAGCCCTAAGGCTGGCTCCCATTTATAAGAAAGTACAGGCAAATTCGAGGTAGCGTTCAACTGTGCCTGTCCAAAGGCCAAAATCGTCCTGTCTTCGCCGGCGTTCACCTTTAGTTCGGGCAAAACGATGATCTCTTTTGAAACACTTACTTCGCAGCCCTGTGCAGTAGTAAATGAATAAGTAAGCGCATGTTTCCCACTTCCGGCAACAGCAGGCTTAAACACGCCGTTTCCAGAAAGTCCAGGGCCTGAAAATACCCCGCTTCCGGCAAAGGCATGTTCATTCGCATACAGCTGAACAGGTGCCGATTCATAGCAAATTTCTGCCGGGGCTGAAAAATCTATTTCAGGGACTGCAATTAATACAATCTTCTTCATCCGAACGTCAGAGCACACTTCTCCTGAGTACACAACTTGCTTAACCCATACCTCCTTACTTAAAGGGCTTGAAAACACAGAGTATTGATGATAATAAATTTTCCCTGGGTAAGGATTCTCATCTACTTCAATTAGTGAAGGCTGTCCATCAACATCAAATATCCATTCAATCTTTGTTATTTTACCAATATCTACCGAAGATGTATTCTTAAATGCCACCGGGTTTATGCTGCATAGCCTGCCAGGATCATTTACTTCAAACCCCGCGGCCGGATTGCTTCCGCTTACTGTGATTGTTTTTTCAATGATATCAGTGCATCCATTTTCAGCGGTTACCAGGAGCGTCACGCTATAATCGCCGGTTGCACTATATTTATGTTTCGGATCTTTTTCTATGGAGACATTAGGATTAGAGGATGTCGCCAGGTGGTCGCCGAAACTCCATTGGTAGCTAAGGTTTGCTTCGGCTTCACCTTCAATAAAGGAAGAATCCCTGAACAATGCATAGGCATCAGCCAAACACACTTCCGGACTAATAAAATTCGCCTTTGGCAGTGGAAAAACTTTAACAGATTTAACTGTGCTGTCTGAGCAACCTTTATCAGTCAGTAAACGCAATTTAACCAAAAAGTCCCCGGGCTTTGTATAGGTGTGGCTTATGGGCGCCGCACTAGAAACGGACAGGCTGGTTGAATCTCCGAAATTCCATTCCCAGCGTTTTATTACTCCGTCATTAGGTATCGATTTATCTGTAAAAACCGTTGCCTGAGAGAAACAAGCCTTTGTAAAATCAAACCCAGCTTGTGGCGGGCTAAGAACTTTAACTTCTTTACTTCTTGAAACAGCTTTACAACTTGTTTCATTGCTTACTGTCAGAGTTGCAGTATAAACACCCGCATTTTTATAAATATGTTTAGCCTCCTTCCTATCAAGACTTTCTCCGTCTCCAAAATCCCAATGCCAGGATTTTAAATCTCGTCCGAGCCCGTCAGACAGGTCGGTAAATGTTGTCGAGTCTCCATTGCAAACTATATCTGTTGCAAAGTTCGTCTGGGGAGAAGAATAAACAGAGAAATCAAAAGGAATAGTTTCAGAATTACCGCAACCATCGGCGAAAAGCTTTAGTGCCGTAACTTCTATCTGATAATCTTTACTATCGTTGAATACCACATCCTGCCCAAGCCTATATACATAGAAAAGCTTTCCGTTTTTTTGGTAGCTGGAATCGGGCTGTGGATTATTCAGTTCAAACTGCGGCTTGCCATTCTTAAAGTCCCAGATGAGTTTTGTTACCTTATAAACCAAATCGATCCTAAAACGTAAATCTGCACCAGCGCAGCCCGTAGTTACCCTTTTCTTCCCTAGCTTATCTTCTACATGAATTTCCGTGCCTACTAAATTTGTGCCCGCAGAATAGCCATAAGATTCGGCATTGCCAAAACCATAGGCAATAGCATTGAAGCCTTCAGCCGCCAATAAGCGGTGCACACCTGCAGAAGCCACCGGTATTTGGGCAAACGAATATTCAGGTTTTGCCGGCAGAGTGGCAAAATACATCTCCTGTTCCTGGCCATCCAGTGTAAAACTTTTAACTGCGCTGGTTTTGATAATTACATTTATAAAGTGCCTCTGAATGCGGTATTCACTGGCTGAATACACTGTAATATCGCTAATGCTCTGCTCAACTGGATTCAGATAAATCATCTCGGGATCGCCCGAGCCTTCATCAAAATCAACACAATCTATTCGCTTTGCCATCGAAACGGCATATTGTACTACCTGTACAGGCATATCGGCTTCAATCAGGTTAGCTGCCTGCGAATTAAAATCATAGTAAAGTCCGTTTTGAAAATCCGCTGCTTTTAAAATCGTTCCATTTAATTTTACCTGTGCAGAAGGCGAGCTCTTCACAATCCTGATGACATCATAATTTCTGCCAGAAAGCGGAGCCGTGATGAATGTTTTGCCCCAAGTCGCTGTTGGATATACCTGCTGGAATAAATTATCTGATGAACCTACTCCTGTAGGGCCACATCCAATGCCGATTTTTCCACTGCCGGAAAAGACTGCAATCTTTTTGCAAGGCGCAGCCGAAGTACTTATTGAACGGATTTGGGAACCTGTTAAATCAGTACCCAAATAATTGAATTTGCCAGGCCCTACTATGGGAACGCTTTCGGTTTCCTTACCTAATACCTGGTATATTTGCCCTTTATTTAATTTAACAATATGCCTTTCTCCTGCTTTCCAGCCTGCTTTGGTTTCTGCTGAGGGGGTAATTTCTACTTCTGTATTGTCTTCGGTTGCTACTACGAAGAAATAGGAGTATGAATCTTCCTGGTTTGAAATCTGCTTATAATTTATTGATAAATACTCTTTCCCTAAGGAAGTTACTGGCAAAATAAGCGAAGCGCCCGACACGCGTTCGTCATAGATGTGCGCGTACATTACTATTGCCTTTTCAGCGGTAACATGTATTCCTTTATCATAAAAACCATCATCTTTAAGAAATGCAGTCTGTGGGATAGTAACTGTTTGTATGGAATTCGCTGTTACTGTAAATGTAGCCGAGTAGTTTAATCCTGGTATTTCGACTTTTCCGGTAGTATTCACATCTGAAGTGATGTATAATACCATTTTCTGAGATGTGATACTTACATGGTTTCCGTAACCCAACCAGAATTCTTTGCCTTTATTGGAGGTGTTTTGGGAAAATAGAGCAAAAGGCGAAAAAAAGAGTAAAGCAAAAAAGCTGCATGAGTAATAACTCACAGACAGGCACGAAAGTCTGGGGCAGGTTCTTTGTGGCCTAAAAAAAAGCAAAACAACTTTCACAAAAAAGCCGAAGTATTTGAAATACTTCAGCTTTGGTTGTTTATTGTTTTTTTGTTGTTTTAACATTCTTTATGCCTCAATGCTGCCTGAACTTTTTTGTCATCTCGACGAGAGGAGAGATCTTAAAGCACTGTACATAAAAGCGTGCTAAGATATTTGGACGTCAATCGTTCTTAAAAGGTCCAAATGCTTCTTCGAGGTCCTCCTACCGTCAGAATGACAAAGCGGGTTAGCTTGACTCTTTGGACATTATTTTTTTGATTGAAGGCTTTCTATCTTTTGTGCCAACTCATCTATGCGTTGATTGGCTTTTTCTAGTTGTTTGTCTTTTTCAATCATGTATAAGGTCAGTTCTTCTATTTTTTTGAGGAGGATTCCGCTCATCTCCCCTAGCTCTATACCTTCTTTTTTAACTTCTGCTTCTGATGGAACATCTGGAAGGTGTTTGTTGGTTTGGATGTACTTTTCGACGTCTGCCAAAGCTGGAAGTTTGTAGGTGTTATGGAAAATATAATCAAACCAGGAATCTGGATCTACTTTAATAGCGGTTGCATGAATAGAGCCACCAACCGAAAGCTTGTGAGTGCCAACATTTGACGTGCCTATTGACAGTTGATCACTAAAGGTTTTTATACCTGTTATTGATTCATTACCTGTTTTATGAACAAAAGAATTATCTGCACTAAAAGCAGCAGTCCCTATGATTCCTTGGCTTCCTAATACATAATTTGTTCCGTTCCAAGATAAGTAATGGTTGTTATCCTGGGGTCCAAAATAATAGTATCCTGTACCATCCCCTCTGTCTGAAAACACATCTTCAAACTTAACCTGCCCCCAAGCACCTCGCTTTACAACAGTGTTGGGAATGTTAGCATATTCAGCATTTACATATGCTCCAGAATTTAATCCTAAAGCTGTTCTGAAAGAAGTTTGATTGATATTGCTTGCATCAGAGTTAGCTTTTAATGACAGATCTGTACTTAATGCTGAAACATCACTCGTAAATGCCAGTGTTTTACGTTCTCCTGATGGAGTAAAATACAACCTGTTTCCATCGAATTCTACGGCACCAGCTTCAGGAGTAGCCAAACTTGGACCTGCCGTTAATTTCAAGGGGGCTGTTTTAGCTGCTGCAGTACCAGCCTTAAGATGCAAAATAGAAGAAGGTGAATTTACCCCCAATCCAAAGTTTCCATTAACATCGAATAAAGCTGCATAAGAAACTCCGCCAGTTACGGAAAATGCCAACTGCTTATTATTAGCATTTAAGAATACTTTATTTCCCAAAGACCCTCCAGCAGATGAATTGGCAAAACCTACACTCCCTTTTTGATTATTTTGCTCATCCAAAAAACCAATACTTGAGAATCCGTTGCTTGTACTTGATTGAACATACAGTGCGTCTGAGGTATTGGTGTTGGTAGTGAAAGTTGCAGTAACACCTGAACTAACCACATTTAAGGGATATTGAGGATTATTGGTACCGATACCTACTTTCCCGCTTCCCGAAATTCTTAATCTTTCCACATTGTTCGTTCCAAATAAGATTTCTGCATTTCGCCTATTCCAGAAATATGCCTGGTTAGCATAAGCCGTACTTGTACCTGCATATCCAAATACAAATGCACCATTACTGTCAGCATTGTTGTTGTTAAATACAAGTTCCGAATACCCTCCGGCATTTATATTTCTAATTTTAATTCCCTGTCCTCCCGCAGTACCAAAATCACCCTCTAAATCTAACTTAGTAGAAGGATTCGTAGTTCCTATACCAACATTACCGCTTCCTGTAATTCTTAATCGTTCCACATTATTTGTTCCAAACAAAATCTCCGCATTTCGCCTGTTCCAGAAATATGCCTGATTAGCATTGGAAGTACTTGTTCCTGCATAGCCAAACACGAATGCACCATCACTT
>Ga0307408_100003565_pt1 | contig 10608 bp, 13 predicted proteins | sample 322Cmetagenome_FD_202116 | JGI IMG/M metagenome (GOLD analysis project Ga0307408, IMG submission 202116) | Maize rhizosphere microbial communities from greenhouse at UC Davis, California, United States - 322HYB-C-3 | ecosystem: Host-associated > Plants > Roots > Rhizosphere > Soil | place... | reverse complement strand
CGACGCAAAAATTCACCACGGACTCACGGTCGTCCGGATGCATGCGCCCGGCCCAGTCCTCGACCGTTTTCCAGGTGGACGGCGCGTAGCCAAGCAGCGCTTCGATCTGCGGACCGATATAGGCGAACTGCATCGTCGCCCAGTCGATCTTCCAGGGGATAGCCCGGGTGGATTCGAGCAGCGTGCGATAGACCGCGGGGTTGTCGTCGCCGGGCAAGCGCCCGCGCGGTGCGAGACTATCCTCGTGACGCAGGAATGCGGCTTGAAGTGACCTGCCGGCCGAGTCTTTGTCTTCGTGGCTCATCCTGATTGTCCAATAACGAGTCAGTGCATTATCGGCCAATAGCAGTGGCGCCTTTAACGCGCCGCGGAAAATCGATCGCCGGAAACCTGATATTGCGTCGCTCGCTGACCGTCGGATTGAAGGAACTCGTCCGGCTCGACGCACGCCCTGATACCGAGTTGGACCGATTCCTGCCGGATGCCCGTCCCGATCGCTGCGGGCCGACGGCGCAATTCATGACGCTGCGCTGCCCTCACTGCTTTGTAGCACTGCGCGAGTTCGGCCAGGAAGGGACGGTCGACACCATCGTTAAGATCGTCGACAATCGCCATGCGATCAGAGCGAAGATCGCTTTGAGGAGCCGCTAATGCAACCCTGCCAAAATGGCGTTGCCTAAACTTTTAACTGCCGTAAAACGGGAATCAATTGGTAGACCATGGTCGGAATACCCGGAAACTATCCAAAGACCCGCGGACAAAGGATTGCGGGGACAGCGGGCGCTGTGATCGCTGTTGGTTTCATTGCGTACGTCGTACTCAAAAGCATCTTTCGATGATGAAGTGGCAAGGTCCGGCCATGAACGGCCGTTCGGCGCAGCCTCATAGTTCGTCAGCAATCACCTGACGGAAGCGGACTAGATCGCGCATATTGTCCCCTTGTTTGGGCCTTGAGCGGGGACTTCAAGGACCCTGAGTACTGCAAGAAGATTACGCTGGCGCTGTGTCGGAAAATTTAATCGCCAACGCAGTGCTCCATACGTGATTGTCAGTAAATAGCTCGCGTACGCAATTCCGAACATCGAATTAAATACCACGGTCGCTGACAATCCGTCTTCGCTCGACTCACCGTGTCCTAGATATGCGAACAGAGCGAAGGCCAACATGGCGAATGCGCCGAACATAGAGGCCTGTTTCCATCTGCTTTTTCCCCAAAAACGAGGGAGCCGCGGTAGGTAGTAAATCTGACTGTCCGGCATGGTCCCGTCGAGGGAGCCGGTCGCGAAGGCTACGAAGACACGCCGATCGACAGGATTGCGAAAACCATAAACAAGATGTCGGCCAGACAACGCCTCTGACGCAATCGCCAAGCGTATGCGATCGCCCTCCGCAAGCGGCAACTCAATCTTACTGTAGTAGGGGATGCAATCTTTCGGCGTATATAGGACGACGAAGACGCCATTCACCTGAAATCGAAACGAACGCATTGTGCCATGGTTAGAACTATTCCCGTTCCAATCGGTTGTCACCGTAAACTGCGTGCACTCTAACTCGGCTACCTCGCCTTCTAGCTGGACGATCTGCGCGTGCCGCAACCGATCCTTAACGTCGTCGGAGAGATTCTCCTGGACATCGTTTGGCGTACCGGTGGAGGAAGGATGATTTCGTGATTTGAGTCGGTGCGCCATTCGCTCAGGGGAAAAGGACGATTGACGAAGAATGCCACGGTCCAATAGGCTGAGGCAACCACGAACATAGTGGTTGGTTTGTCCCAAGGCCAATGATCGACGCCGACCGGATTATGCTTTTCGAATAGCGCTCAGGCGCGTGCTGCCGGTCGCGACCGTGCGAGATTCGAGCAGCCCACGTTTTTGCATGAGACAGTGATCGGGCAGGAAGCGCCATTGGCCTATCGTGGCATTCGGTGGTTCAGACGGCTGCTCTGAGCCAGACAGCGGCCATTCGACAACTGACCGGTCGCCGTCTTCACCGTTGCCGTCAGGCGACTTATTGGCGCGTTTGCATTTGCTTCGAGAATCCCGATCACAGAGTTTTCGAAGAATGTACGGGGTTGAAGCGCAAACGGGCGAGATGGCCAATCGCCGCTTATCAACCATCTGTCCTTTCCGCAGGCACACTGCGCGCGAGTCGCCGTTCCAAAGTGTTCGTTAGACCACGTTACAGTCCAGAAAGACCATTCCCGCTGTTCCGTACCGCCTAGAGTAAGACGGCAGGGCGCCTACAGGCGCCCTGAGAGGCGCGTTCGAGCACGCTTCATGAGTACCGCGTTCAGTCCGGTACGTCAAAAAAACGAGGAGAGGTCATGTCGCCAACGCGGTGTCGAGCCAGCGGTCGGGTAACGTGGAGGAATGCGTTTGCGTGGGTTGTCATTACGATGGCGCTACCTTTTCTCGCTGGGTGTCCAACCGCGAACGGACCACAGCCCATCATGACGGCATCAGGGCCAATGACTGACGGCAGGACCGGAGCGCTCGCTGATAATTTCAACAACTATTCCAAAAAAGCGTTCGCTGACGACGCCACCAACGAAGACGCTAGAAAAATGCTTCGCTCGGGTTTTTCGTTGATTGTCGCCTCTTGCGACGACTACTTCAGATCGGCAGGAACTACGCAACGCTGGGTGATCGTGGCCAGTGACTACGTTGCCGCGGCGGGAACTCTGGCGACTTCTATCCTCGCGCTCACGCATGCCGGCGCGGCGGCAGTTTCAGCGACGGCCCTTGGCACTTCGACGGTGCTCGCTGGCGCGTCCATTTATACGAAAGACTTCCTTTTCGCGTCTGAGAACATGGACTCGGTCAGAACACTGACCATGAACGCGCTCCACGAACATCAGAAACTCGTCAACGCGACTGTAACCGATAACCTTGACGCGAACGACGCAGTTACCGCGATTCTTGACGATCAGGTTATCTGTACGCTTCCGCATATCGCGACGATGGTTCGATCCGCGATCAAAAATGCGAAACCTGAGCAATCCTCGAGCACTGAGACGGACAACCAGACGGGCGGCAGCGCAGGAGGCACTGCAGGAGGACCTACTCCGCCGACGCAAGCACCGGCGCAGCTCGTAAAGGGCGACGCCCCGGTGACAGCGAGCCTGAAAAAATTGATCAGTCCGGATCTCTCCCCCGCTCAGACGGAGGCGCTGTACTGGCTGTTATTCATGGAGCCAACACAACAGGAGAAAGATGGCCCGATCTGCGCGCAAATGCTGACGCTGCCGCCGAACAACAGTCCAGTCATAAAGACCCAAAGCCCCCAAGGGAAAGTCACCTGTACGTACAGGCCGTGGTCGAACCAACAGAGTGTTAAAGACCTACTAGACAAGCTGTCGCCCGCTTCGCGCTCCGCATTGGTTCAAAACATCGCTCAAGCGCGCGCGATCGCGGCTACTGGGGGCGCTGCTGGAACTCCGGGAACTCCAAAAACTGGAGGGCCGATCGGCGAGAAATCGGGAGGTTCGGGACATCAACCGTCGACCCATATCAACGTCGACATTTTGTGACTGCTGGTCAATCCTGTGGGGCTTCAGTATGTCGCCCAAGGGAAGTGAGGAGGCAACCATGATCCTGCTTGGAAAGGGCGCTCCGCTAACGGCACCCGGTTTTACGAGTGTGTGCACCCAACTCGGCGTCGGGGCAGCCGAAGTATGGGCCCTCGCATTTACTGAAGCCGACTATCCGTACTCCGGGTTCTGGGCGGACCGGAGGCCCCAGATTCTCTACGAGCAGCACATTTTTAGCCGCCTGACGAACGGCATCTATGACAAACAGGCGCCCGATATCAGCAATCCAAAGCAGGGCAATTACGGAGCAAGCGGCGACAATCAGTACATCAGGCTGCGCAAAGCGATGGACTTGAATGTGGATGCAGCCGTGCAAAGTGCTTCCTGGGGGATCGGGCAGGTACTGGGCGAGAACTATGAGGCGGTCGGTGCAAGTTCCCCGGAAGACTTTGTGAGCAAAATGCTAGCCTCCGAGGATCAGCAACTGCTCGCGGCGGCAAATGAGATCCTGTCGCACAAGACCGTGAGCGTTTCCGGCTTTCTGGCGACGCACGACTGGCCAAACTTCGCGTACTACTACAACGGCAGCAACTATGCTGCGTCAGGTTACGACAAGCACCTGTCGAGCTGGTATGCGAAGTTTTCGACTGGCGCATTGCCCGACATCAGGGTGCGCGCGGCGCAAATCTATCTGATGTACCTCGGTTACAACCCGAACGTGATAGACGGCATATGGGGACCGAGAACGGCTTCTGCGGTATCAGCGTTCCAGAAAGATATGGGCGATCCTGTGACGGGCCAAATCGACGATCCAACGTTGCAACAACTGATTAATGCGAACGCTTAAGCGATCGCCGCGATGACCGCATCCTCCCGAGACATAATCCGACAGACCCAGCGATTTTTGGGAATAACGTCCGAAAGGTATCCAGAAGCTGCCATCGAATTTGGGCCGGTTTCATTGGCCATAAGCTCCGTTCATGATCCCTTCCACCGTGGGTAGCAGCAGCCCAACGGCGACGGCTGCGATGCGTCCAATCAATGCCGTGTCTAGTCAACTTTTGCCCCAAACAAGTCGTCCGCCAGCATCGATGGAGTGCCCGCTTGCGTCTTTTTTGCGGACAGTCGAATGCCTATCTCGGAGCCGTCAATTTTGGCCGGATCACTGCGGAATATTCATATCGACATGTACCGAGATGCGTTGGACCTGATACGACGTTCGAATCTCTAACTCGCTACTTTCAAGAAGCTACTGCATGCGGCTTCTCAGTGAGGAATTCTCGCTAGATGCGCTCGAGACGACGTGCCACTAGGAAGCGCCGTCAAACTGCGCGCAAGAAGAAAGTCGTCGGTGTTTTGCCTCCCGAACCACTGGCAAATCGAAAATGCGGTACGTCGCACTGGTTATCAGCGATCACCATTTCATCCGCATTGACGGATTTGAGGTCGAGATATACGTGGTCTGAGCCATGTTCGGGCGTGCTCCCGCATGTTGATCCTATATCGCCGGCAGCCTGTGTACCGACGGCAATAACTGACCAGCCCCGGTCGTCCATTAATATCTGCCCGAGCCGGAACGCCTGGTACGTATCTGGGACTTGGATTCCGGCCTGCTGCAACAAAACAGACAACGTTATGGCGCAGCCGTCAGAGGGAAACTGTTCACCATCGTAAGCTAACAACTTTCGCGCTGCTATCCGTTGGGCAGCCTGCAATTGTGCGGAATTAGATGCCAACGCAATGAGCGTTGGTATGCAATCTTTATCTGCCATGACGATCTCCTCATTCGTCCAACGCCCGTTCTGAACACGTAGTGACTAGGCTTGCCAATAGGCAAACTCTAGATATAGATTCCAGCCGGCTCTTCTGCAAACATAAAATTGCCAGTCTTTAGCGAACTGACGCACATACGGTAATGCGGAAATCAGCGTATCGCAGCAGTTGCCAAAGAGTGAGGATCCGGGTGTCAACAGCAACGGCGGTCGCTCGATATGTACAGGCTAGGAAGGATTCGCACGTAAATGCCAGGACGTGCGGGCGTCACTGTTGCTGGCAGTGACACGTAGCAAATGTCATTCGGTTATGTCTCCATTTTCGATTGACCGTTCGACATTCGAAAGCCGCCCCTGCGACAGCACGATAATGAGGGACCGCAATGGGTCGGATTATGCCCGTCGCATACAAGCCCACGCACGAGCCAAACGCCGCCCTCTTGCGTGGCGGCAGTGGTCGACCAACATAAGACGTTCGACCTTGCTACAAAGACCTTTTACCCGCCCGCTGGACAGTTTCGCTTCGTAAATTCCAAAACGTTGTCTTCAGCGAGTGCGAAGCCCCACGCCCTGATTGTGAGTTTTCCGACCAGCGTGTCATCGCACAGCATGATGTCTCGCGGACCATTCCCGCCGTCAAAGCGACACACAGCGCCGTAACTGCCGTCTTTGGTGTTTTCGTATACCGCTTCGATCATCAGCTGACCGTGTGAAAGGCTTCCCCTCATTCCGAGCCTTTGAAGCTCTCGTTGCCAATCAGCGCGAATGCGCTCGATCTGTACGGCGTCGTTCACCGGCTGGGCTTCGAGAAATCGCGGGTCTGACTGCGTATCTTGTGCCTTCAATGGAGTTGTACCAAAGATTGAAAGCAAGATACACCGAATGTCCTCTTACGAAGATGGCGAACGTCCCCACTGGGTCAAGTGTCGCCGGTCACCCGTCGGGCGGACTCCGGCTATGGGCAGCAGACTTGCGCCCAACGCCGCGCAACTTGTGCAGTCAAGCCGGAGTGGGCCGCCCCGTGCAGTAACGCACACGAGAGCCCTGAGAGAGGAGATATCGTTGTGAGCCGAGGACAAGACTATCCATACATTCTGATAGGAATGAACCGGGCGATCGCAGGGGGTCGTGCAATGAGAAAAATATTTTCGCTAAGATCGGACGGTTTCGTATGAGCGACCATAAATCAAAACACACCTGGTGGTGCATTACCAAGATTGCCGCCGCAATAATATTTTCATATCCGCTGTGCGGAGTGGCCGCGGCAGCCTGGATGTTGTATCGCGATTTCCCATCGACAATTCGCCATCCAGGGCAGTCGTTGCTTGATGCTTCTATGATGGTCATTTGGTATGGCGTCTCAGCTCCAGTGCATGGCGTGCTGCCGGAGGTTGACTCGGCTGGTCACTATCATTTTCCTGCATACCCTTTCGTCATACCCACAGCATTAGTGCTCGTATTTGTGTTGTTTCGCGGCTGGCGTTTATTTAAGGTGGACCCCGACGTGCACCGGTAGTCGCCATGTCCGTTGGATCCCGAATCAAGCGCGGACTAAAAACATCGAAACCGCTGACGATCGACGTGCGCCAAATGCATTTGTGTGGCCGCTTTTGGCAAGAGTGAGTGCCCCTTGTGGGTCGCTTTATGCCTTTCGCATCGAGCATCCGGCCGAGGCGGTGGCCGCGCGGTCGTCGGCCATGAACGACCCTTCGCTCACGCTGACGCTCGGTCATTGAAACGGTTGATTGGCACCTAACAGCGGTCGCCCGCTGGACTGTTATTCGCCAACGTTCAGGTCTATTCGTTGATGCTCCGCGCAGCGCAGTGGAGCGACAGGAGCGTTGAGACGATGCAACGAGCGCAGCAAGGCGTCCGCTCGTGTCTTCCTGCCTGCCTCAGGCTGCAGCCGACATCAGGTACATCAATAAGCGTTGTCTTACCCAGACTGCGAACGTTGCACGGCCATCTGCGTGATCACCCGGGGGAAAAGGCATACCGGTACTTTTACATGCATGTTTTGATTGCTACATACGTGGCCCGCGTAATCGACGATCTCGTCGTGCGTAGTCGGCGTGTCGGTCACCGAGTGGGTCGCCGGTTCTGTTGTACAAGCGGTCAACAGCACTGCAAATTGGAAAGCAATGGCAACGCGCTTCATGTTATAGACCCAAGATAAACATTCAACCAACCGGGCATGTGAATCAGAACAGCACAGTCACTCTTTACCAGGCTCTGGTGTCGGACCTTTAAGAGTTACGCGCGCGTTGTCACCCTGGGCGTCGCCATGTGCGAGCTCCTCGTATTTATCCTTCGATATTCCGCGCTCTGCGTAGATAAATGCCGCCACTTGCCAAATCGCTTGGTCCGACTGCGTCTTCCCGAACGAAGGCATAGCCGTCATGTTCACGCCGTGCTTGATCGTCCAAAACATCAGCTCGGGCTTATTCCGACGGCTCGCTGACAGGAGCGAGGGCGCGGCGGGCTGAATACCCTGTCCGGTGGCACTCAGTGGCCGGTCGGGCGCACCGTGGCATAGGGCACAGCTGGAGTCGTACATCCGCGCGCCTCAACGAATGTTTTCAAAGGACAGCAGGTCGCCAGGCGGCACGTCAGATCCGGCGTGCCGATGCAACGAGGCTTCGTACGTTCCATGCAGCAGCTTCGCTACGATCGGGTTGTCCTTTGAACTTGCCGAAACGTCATAAACCCCGGAATACATGAAGGCCAAACCTGCAGCGGCGAGCAAAAGGAACGACGCTGCAACGGTGGCGACAATCGTCGCAATTCTGGAACGAAGGGACAACATGATGTGTGTGCCGTGTAGCGTTTGTGAACTTCTATTCTCCGTGTCCCTGCTTACCGAACAGCGACGCGCAGATTACCGATTTGTTATCTGACATGGCCGAGCAGGCCGCCTCGGTCCAGGCCGGACCTGAGTGGGCCAGGCGCAGTCATTCGACACCTCGGCCTGAATCGTCGACAATCAGCCGATCTGACAATCCAATTTTCATCAATGTCGATCGACGTTCCGGGAACCGAAGGTTATGCCGAGTATGCCGCGGCCTTGGCCAATGATTGGCACAAGATTTCGTTCCGAGACCACCACCAGCCCGTTCTGCATTTGATACCAACGGCGCCTTCGCGCATTCTCGACGTGGGTGCCGGCATGGGCCGCGACGCTGCCGCATTGGCATCGATGGGGCACGCGGTGGTAGCGGTTGAGCCCGTCGACGAATTGCGGGCTGCTGCGATCAACTTCTATCCGGCTTCCAGCGTCGTCTGGCTCGACGACAGCCTTCCGGAACTTCGCCTCGTCCGGGAGAGGGCGAACACCTTCAACGTTGTCATGATTACCGCGGTTTGGATGCATCTCGACGAGGCGCAGCGTCGACGAGGCATGGGCACCCTCTCTGAACTGCTAGACGACGGCGGCCTCCTCATCATGTCGTTGCGCCACGGACCGGTCCCGGCGCGGCGGCGCATGTTTGACGTCTCCGCCGCTGACACGATCAGGCTTGCCGAGGCCCATCATCTGCAACTTCTGCTCAATGTTTGCAGCGACTCAACTCAGCAAGCAAACAGGAACAGGGGAGTCATCTGGACTCGGCTTGCTTTCCGGAAGTGAGGATCTGTGTGGCGGCGACCGCGTTTGGCGACTCCCGCCCGGCAATTTCCGTGGCATCGACCACCCGATTGCGACCGCATGCCTTCGCCCGGTATAGGGCTGTGTCTGCGAGCCCCAGCAATGCGGACGCCGACTCTGGCTGGTGGGGCAACGTGCTCGCCAGGCCGACCGAGACGGTGACGGGGGCGCCGCTCGGGGATGCCGACCGGATCCCGCGTTTCTCGACGGCGGCTCTCAACGATTCCGCGACGCGCAGAGCCGCCGCCTTATCGCACGCCGGGAGAACCACCACGAATTCTTCGCCGCCGTAGCGCGCGACGAAATCGCTCTGCCGCCGCAGCGTGCTCGAAAGCGCGCCTGCGACTTCCTTCAGGCAGTCGTCGCCCGCCATATGTCCAAACGTATCGTTGTACTGCTTGAAGTGGTCGACATCGAGCAGCAATACGCAAAACGGCTGGTTGCTGGCGGAAGCTCCGGCAAAGTCGCGCGCGAACCGGTCGTTGAAATAGGCGCGGTTGAAAACGCCCGTCAGGCCGTCGCGGGCCGACGTCTCAACGAGCTTCCGGTGGGTCTCGGACAAGCGCCGGTAGAGGCCCGTCGTCTCGTAGATGAGCATGCCGAGCACTGCGCTCGATGACACCATCGAGGCGACGCGCGCTGCGTACCACCCAACGCTGTATCGCGCGCCCGCGGAGAGGGTGAGCGTCACATCGATGAGCGCACTGAGGAGCGCGATGGCGAGCCACAAGTCCATCAACGAGCGCAGGCGGGTCGTCGACACATGCAGTCCCAGCGCCGCGAGGCAGAGCGCTCCGACAATGATCCCCGCGGGGCTGTCGGACAACTGGGCGTACGAACCCGATGTCGCGACAACAGGCGGGAGGTGCGAGTGTCCGGCGGTGGCGAGGATGCACAGGCCGACTGCCACAGCCACGGCACCGATTGCGACGGCTCTGCCGCGAGCGCGGTGCGTCAAGCTCGGCGGAACGGACCGGGCGAACAGCGATGCCGTCACCAACGCGGGGAAGCCACCGTGCCAGAACACCCAGATCCATACCGCTGTCTGCGGTCCCGCGCCCAGCAGGCCGGTAGGTGAAAACACGCCCGGAAAGACGAGCAGCTGGATGGCGGCGATGACGCTGGTAAACGCGTAGGCGCCGCTCAGAGCCGCGAACAGAAGCCCGCCCGAGACGGCGTACTGCGTCCACAGCAGCAGCGCCGTCAGGCCTTCGGTCAACGTAACCCACGTGATGAACACCGGAAAAAACGGTGCAACCACTGGGCCCGGATCTTTGGCGTGTGGCCAGACCAGCGCGGCGGCGGCAATCGCAAGCGCCGCGACAATCGCGGCCATGACACGATGCCGGGGCGTGGACGGCAGGTGGATAAGCGTTGTTTGCATGGAAGAAGGAGGCGCAGCTGCGGCAGACGCCACTATAAACCTTGCCGCGGAGTGGGAGCCTCTGTTTTACGGCGGCCGGCGGAGTTTCTTTAGCGCTGGAACTATTGCACGCCGCTTCGTGGCAACTGACCCGACAGCCTTAAGCGCGAATTCGTCGTCCTAGGCGAAGAGTTGCATGGGTGCAGTGCGATCAGGCTGACGAAATTCCGGGTTCGGCCAACTACGGACGTTGCCCACCGGTGTCTGGATTGCTAACAATCGACGCCGTGAAGCGATGCTT
>Ga0307408_100003563_pt1 | contig 10608 bp, 9 predicted proteins | sample 322Cmetagenome_FD_202116 | JGI IMG/M metagenome (GOLD analysis project Ga0307408, IMG submission 202116) | Maize rhizosphere microbial communities from greenhouse at UC Davis, California, United States - 322HYB-C-3 | ecosystem: Host-associated > Plants > Roots > Rhizosphere > Soil | place: USA... | reverse complement strand
GTGTGCCAGTCATGCCGCTGGTGTCGGTGAGACTGCCCTGTCCTTTGTAGTCGGTGCTGGCCGAACCGACGTTGAACAGCCTCGCAAGCCGCGCAGCGGCGTTGGTCGACTGATCCGCAGCAGTCGCGGTGATGCTGCTCGAGCGGCTCGCAGCCGCGGTCGAGCTATTGTTGCCGCTGTACGACTCCGACAAACGGATCGTCAGCACGTCGCCGATATGCTGGGCACGCGGCGTTTCGTAAAGCAGCAACGGCGCGCCGGCCTGATAGATCGCGCCCTGCGTATTGACGTTCAGCGGCGCCGAGGCGATCGGCGGCGACATCGGCGTTTCTACGATTGACGGTGGCTGGCTGCTGCCGCAAGCCGCGAGACAGGCTGCCGCGCCTAGCGTGACAGTCAGACGTAGCGCAGTCATAGTTGCTCCTTGGCCGGATCGGCCGGAATGAAAACGGACCGTGCGGTCGCGCCGCCGATGCTTCGCTTAACGACGCAATCGACGCCACGCGTGATCCCGCAAACCGCGCGGCAGACGAGCCGGCACATCACCCCGCCTCGGCGCGGCTTGCCTGCCACTGCCGCACGACGGATTTCACCCATGCGTCCGAGCCCTTCAACAGATAGGTGAGCGTGCCGTTGCGCGTTCCCGGCAAAAAACACAAGGTGATCGAACTCACCGCGTTGTCCCACACGTAGACCGGCAGCGCGCCCGGCGACGACACGCTTTGCGTCACCAGACGCGGCGCGCCATAGCGGTCGGCAAGCGCGTCGCGCAAGTCCTCGGCGGTGATCTCGTCGATCACAAAAGAAATCTCGTACAAACGCAGTGGGCTCTGGCCGTCGACACGCGCAAAACGCAGCACGTGCTCCAGTGCCGGTGCGCCGTCGACGACGGCTTGCGACACTGCCCAGCCGCCGTCAGCGCGATGCGCCCAACGGCATGCAACGGTCAGACTTTCCTGCGATTTGAGCCGCATGCCGAGCGCGCCGGCCTGCACGTCCGTCTCGCAGACCGGTACGCTGCCAACCGGCGTGGCACGCACGGTCGCGCCGGCACGAAATTCGTCGAGCGTGATGCCGAGCGCGATGCCGCGAAACGCGAACGGCGTGTCCTGCGAGCGTCGGCGCGCCTCAGGCAAAGCGCTCTTCGACGCAGCACCGGCTGCGTTCGCGTCGCGCGCGACCGGTTGCGCCTCGGCGGCCACCGAAAACAGGCCGCCCAGCAACGCCAACGCAAAGGCAATCCGTTTGAGTGTCATGATTCAGTCGATGGCGGATGCACACATGTCGAACGGTGTGGCCGCGGCATGGCCGACGACCGGAATGATTTTCAGCGTGGCCGACGTCAGCCGGCACGGCAGCGCGGCAACGGCGCAGCCGCCGAGTGGCAGCAGCGCCGCGCCGAGCATCAACCACGCAGCGACACGAACGATGCGCTCAGGAATGCTTGGGGTCGACACACGGGCCTCGATGCGTCAGGCGGTCGTGTTGACGTGATGCCCGACGAGCCCGGACGGCAGCGAGGGCGGCGACGGCTGCGCCTCGCTAACGGACTCCGGTGCCTGCGGCGTCGCCGCCGCGGTGTTTGAAGTTGCGGGCTTTTCCGCCGCCGACATGGGGGCGAGCGAAGAAAAGCGGGTTGAACCGAGATGGCTGTGAATGGTCATGATGAGCCTCGCGTGGCGCTAGGTTTCGATTTCACGCCGCTTGCCGTGGGCCCAAGGCGTTAGGCTGTTTTCGACATGCGACGCAACGTACTGCACGACGAATCATCTCGCTGCACAGGCGGTGGCGATGCACGAAGGAACACGCGCTTTCCGGCGGTTCTTACGACCCGTTGCGACCCATTGCCGGCGGTAGCAATTGGGGGCGGATTTGATCCTGTGGAGGCATTCAAGCCATATAAAACGACTGCCACACCGAGTTACACCCGGTCGGGGCATTACTCACCCATTACGCGCGCATTGCCAAATATGTGGCCTTGAAACAGGCGGCGAGCCTTTGGCGGCGGGACTGACGGCGGAATCTGCAAAGACGCTGCGAGTTTAGGTAAGCATTGGTAAGAAAACAGTCAGGCGTGCGTCGCGCGGGCCGGTCTAGAATTTCGCCATGAATCCACAGGTCCTTATCGTCGACGACGATCCGGTCGTACGCGATCTGCTTTGCAAGTTTCTGCAGACGAACGGCTTCGACGCGTCCGTGCTGCACGACGGCACCCATTTACAACGCCGGCTCGAACGCGAACGGCCGTCGGTCGTCGTGCTCGACATCATGATGCCGAACACCGACGGCTTACGCGCGCTCACCGCACTGCGCGCCGCCGGCGACGACATCCCGGTGATCTTCGTCACGGCGCGCGGCACGGTGGCCGACCGCATCGTCGGGCTATCGCTCGGCGCGGACGACTATCTGACCAAGCCGTTCGACCCTCGTGAGCTGCTCGCGCGCATCCACACGGTGTTACGCCGCCGCGGGCCGTCCACCACCAGTGCGCCGGAAGCCCGCAAGCCGTATCGCTTTGGCCCGTTCGAACTCGACTTCGCCACCCGCTCGCTGTCACGCGACGACACGAAGCTGCCGCTGCGCGACAGTGAATTCGCGCTGCTAAAGATTTTCATCAACAATCCGTACAAGGTGCTGTCGCGCGTGCTGATTCACGATCTCGTGCATCGCGACAACCTCGCGTTCCGCGACCGCAGCCTCGACGTGCCGATCTGGCGTCTGCGCCGCGTGATCGAGGACGATCCGTCCAACCCCTGCTACGTACAGACGGTGCGCGGCAAAGGCTACGTGTTCGTACCCGACGCCGACGGCACCCCATTCGCCGACGAGGCTGCCTCAAGCGCATGAGAAACCCGCTGAACACACTGTTCGGCAGAATGGCGTTGCTGTCGACAGCGGTGTTGTTCGCGATTCAGGCCGGCTGGTTCGTGCTGGTGGTGATGCAGCCGCCGCGTCACGAAATCGACGGCTTCGCGCGCGGCATTCTGCTGGTGCTGCAAGCCATCAACGGCGAGCCGATGAAGGGCGCCGCGCTGGCGCCCGCCATGCGCGTGCATCTCGTGCCCACCTGGAACATGCCGTCGAGCGTCCATCTGCACGCGCCCTCCGCCCATCCGCTGGTCGAACTGAGCCGGCATTTGCGCGAGAACCTGCCGCCCGGCACGCAGATCGCCGTCGACGACCTGCGTCCGCCACAGTTATGGGTACTGCTCCCCGGCAAGTCGAACTGGGTTGTCGTGCCGGTCGACGTCCCGCCGCGCCCGCGCTTCCTGATCGAATCCATCTCGATGCTGGCGGCCGCGCTGATCCTTTCGCTGTTCGCGGTCTGGCAGATGCAGCGGCCGTTGTCGCGCGTGGCCGATGCGGCCCGTGCGTTCGGTTCGGGCGGGCGGCCAGAACCCGTGACCGTACAAGGCCCGCGCGAGTTGCGCGATCTGATCGGCTCCTTCAACGACATGATGCGGCGCCTGAATGAGGCCGGCGACGACCAGGCGGTCATGCTGGCCGGCGTCGCCCACGATCTGAAAGCACCGCTGACGCGATTGAAGTTGCGCGCGAGCGTGCTGGTCGCGGAGAACGAGCGGGCCGGCCTGATCCGTGACGTCGATTCGCTGACCAACATCGTTCAGCAGTTTCTGGAGTTTGCGGGCCAGTCCGCTGATGCGGGGCCGCCGGTCGAAGTCGACGAATTCCTGCGGGAACAGTTTTCCGCCAGCGACAGTGCCGAGACACCGTTGTTCACGCTCGATCTGCGCGCCGGTTCGTCGTTCGCGCTGCCGCGCACCCTGCTCGACCGGCTGGTCACGAATCTCGTCGACAACGCGCTCGAGCACGGCTCACCGCCGGTGGACATCGCCACGGCGCGCAACGACCGGCATTGGATCATCAGCGTGCGCGACCACGGCCCGGGCATTCCCGACGACCGTGTCGCGGCGGCGATGAAACCGTTTGTCCGGCTCGACGCCGCGCGCGGCGGCGAAGGTCATTGCGGCCTGGGTCTCGCGATCGTCGCACGGCTTGCGCACGATCGCGGCGGGCGCTGCCAGGTAGGCAATCATGCGCAAGGCGGGCTGGAAGTACGGATCGAATTGCCGGTTGCGCCGGCACAGTCATGAGGAAGGTTGGGAAGGGCTGAGCGGGCTTCGCAGGCAAGAGCGCTTACTCGTCCTTACTGAACGCGTTTGCGCGGGCGTCGTGGCCTTATAGTCGCCCCCGGCAACCTCGATGCCGCCCTTCTCTGTCCGCCCGGTTACATGGGGCGGACTTTTTTTCGTCTGTCCCGCCGGCGTGTTCCGCGCGACACCTGGCGCGGCCGGCGCAAATCACACGACGAGGCGGGCGTGCAACATGTCGATCGTCGCTTGCGAGAGGCCAAGGCCTTGCGTCAGATAGCTCGCCATCGTGCCGTAGCTCGCCTGCACCTGATCGAACCCTGCTTGCAGATAATTTTCCTGGACATTGAAGAGCGGCGACTCGATCGCTGCGACAGTGTCGCCATCCTGCGCCTGCAACGTGGCCGTCCGCGCCTGGATCGATTGAGCCAGATAGACGTTGCTCAGCAGATAGTCCTGCATGATGACGTCGAGCGGCACGTTGGCGATGCTAAGCAGGAGCGCCGCAACCCAGCCGGCGCGATCCTTACCCGCGCTGGAATGGAACAGTTGCGCGCCGGCGCCATTGGCGAGCCGCGTGAGGAGTTCACCATAGCCGACGCGCTGGGCCGCGCCGGTGACATAGGCGCGCGCCTCGCCCTCCATGAACGCGACGGCGGCCGCCGCCGTATCGAACGTCGGCGTAACGAAATCATTGACGCCCAGCACATCGAGCGTCTCCGATATCGCGCCGCTCGGCAAGACATCCGCCGTGCGTGCAATTTCGCCGGGCGTGCGCAGATCGTAGACCGAAGCAATGCCGAGTTTGTCGAGGGCGGCCGCATCGGCCGTGCTGAGGGTCAGCGCGTTCGCCCGATAGAAGGCGCCACGGCGCATCTGCCTGCCGTCGACCGTGGGATAGCCGGCGGCTGCGCCCGCTACGTCGCGAAAGTTACTCACCGAGGCGAGGCGCGGCGTGGCCGGCTGGTCGGTGTCCAGATTTCCGCCCCCACAAGCCGATAGCAGGGTGCTCCCCATGCCGGAAAGCAGCAGCGCACTTGCCGAAGATCTCAGGAACGCGCGGCGCGAGTAATCTGCCCGCAAAGGCGTGCTCGCGGGGCGGCGGAACGGCGAGCAGTTTTTTGCGGTTGCGGGCATTGGCAGTGACGAGCGCGGACGTGAGGAGGGTAGTCGCAGCTCGAGCGCTGCCGGCGCAGTTTAACGGCGGCCGATTATTTTTGGGTTACATAGTAGTAGTTGGTAAGGAACCGGAATGGAGTTCCTTACCTGTCCCTTAGCCGTCCCTCAGCCGTCCCTCAGCCGTCCTTTAGCCGGCTGCCATTTTTGACCACAACTGGCCGCGCCCCGCCCCATCCCCTTAGAATACAAAAAACCCACGATCAAGCCGCCGGAAGGCAAAAACCACCTGGAGACAACAAAAAAACATGCCCTCTCTCCAATGGTTCACCGAACTGACACAGCGCGAACGCCGCACCCTCTATGCCGGCTTCGGCGGCTACGCAGTCGACGCCTTTGATTTCATGATCTATTCATTCCTCATTCCGACGCTGATCGCGACATGGGGCATGACCAAAAGCGAAGCCGGCATGATCGCGACCAGTTCGCTGATTTCGTCGGCGATCGGCGGCTGGCTCGCCGGGATTCTCGCCGACCGCTACGGACGCGTGCGGGTCCTCCAGTGGACCATTGCCACCTTCGCGATCTTTACCTGCCTGTCGGGCTTCACCCACTCGTTCTGGCAACTGCTGACCACCCGCACGCTGCAAGGCATTGGCTTTGGCGGTGAATGGTCGGTCGTGACGATCATGATGGCCGAAACCATCCGCTCACCTCAGCATCGCGCGAAAGCCGTGGGCACGGTGCAGAGCAGTTGGTCATTCGGCTGGGCCGCGGCGGCCATCATCTATTGGGCGTTCTTCGCGCTGCTGCCGGAACAGTATGCATGGCGCGCCTGCTTCTGGATCGGCCTGCTTCCCGCGCTGTGGATCATCTACATCCGCCGCAATGTCAGCGATCCGGAAATCTTTCTCGAAACCCGCCGGGCTCGAGACAGCGGTTTCGACACCTCGCACTTCCTGCAGATCTTCGCCTTCCCTTACCTCAGAACGACCATCCTGGGCAGCGTGCTCTGCACCGGCATGCTCGGCGGCTATTACGCGATCACCACCTGGCTGCCGACCTATCTGAAGACCGTGCGCCATCTGTCAATCTTCAACACCAGCGGCTATCTGATCGTGCTGATCGTCGGCTCGTTCACCGGCTATATCGTCGGCGCGATTCTGTGCGACAAGATCGGCCGCCGCGCGTCGTTCGTGCTGTTCGCGATCGGCTCGTTCGTGCTCGGCATGGTCTACACGATGCTGCCGATCACCGACGGCATGATGCTCGCCCTCGGCTTCCCGCTGGGCATTGTCGTGCAAGGGATTTTCGCGGGTGTGGGCGCCTACCTGTCGGAGCTTTATCCGAATTCGATCCGCGGCTCGGGGCAAGGCTTCTGCTACAACCTGGGCCGCGGTCTCGGCTCGTTCTTTCCGATCCTGGTCGGTACACTGTCACAAACCATGACGCTGGTGAAGGCGATGGGCATCATCGCCGGGTCGGGCTATCTGCTGGTGATCGTTGCCGCGGTGTGTCTGCCGGAAACCAAGGGCAAAGTGCTCGGCGCGACTCGCCCGAGCGCCTGAAACCGCCGTACAACCACATGAAAACGATTGTTCTGGGCGGCGGCGTGATCGGCGTCGCCACCGCGTTTTATCTGCGCCAGCAAGGCTGCGAGGTCACCGTGATCGAGCGCGAGCCGGACGTCGCGCTCTCCACCAGTTTCGGCAACGCCGGTGTCATCGCGCCGGGCTATGTGACGCCGTGGGCCGCGCCCGGCATGCCGGCCAAGATCTTCAAGTATCTGTTCAAGCCGGCCTCGCCGCTGATCTTCCGCCCTACCCTCGACCCGGCTCAATGGCGCTGGATCATGCGCTGGCTACGCGAATGCGATCTCGAACGCTTTCGCGTCAACAAGCAGCGCATGCAACGCATCGCCTATTACAGCCGTGAGTGTCTGCACGAATTCCGTGCCCGTCATCCGTTCGACTATGGCCGCAGCCAGGGCTATCTGCAGTTGTTCCGCAGCGAATACGATGTCGAACTCGCGCAGCCGGCGTTGGCGGTGCTGCGCGACGCGGGCATCGCGTACCGTGAAGTCAGCGCCGCGCAGTGTGTCGAGATCGAGCCGGGTCTGCGCTGGGCCCGCCAGACGCCGATCTCCGGCCTCTATCTCCCCAACGACGAAGCCGGCGATTGCGCCCGCTTCACCCGTGAACTGCGGGCGATCTGCGAACGCAACGGCGTGCGGTTTCGCTTCGATACCCGCGTGAGTTCGCTCGACGTGCGAGGCGGTGCGGTGCATGCGGTCAATCTCGAAAGCGAGCGCGGCAGTGAGACATTGCAAGCGGATGCCGTGGTGGTGGCGCTGGGGGTCGACAGCGCGACGCTGCTCGCGCCGCTCGGCGTGAAGGTGCCGCTCTACCCGGTGAAAGGCTACTCGGCCACGCTGCCCATCACCGACGAAGAAAAAGCGCCGCTGGCGGCGCTGATGGACGAATCGTTGAAAACGGCGATCACGCGTTTTGGCAACAACCTGCGCGTGGCCGGCACGGCTGAGCTTGGCAATCGCCAGACAACCCTGCGCGAGCAAGCCTTGCAGACGCTGATGAAGGTACTCAGCGACTGGTTTCCGCACGCGGCCAATCCGACCTCCGCGCACTTCTGGGTCGGCCGCCGGCCCATGACGCCCGATGGCGCGCCGTTACTCGGGCCGTCCGGCGTGGACAATCTCTGGCTGAACGTCGGACATGGGTCGACGGGTTGGGCGATGTCGATGGGCTCGGGCCGGGTGGTCGCGGATTTGATCACGCAGCACAAGCCGGAGATCGATCTGGACGGGCTCACTTTGAACCGCTACCGCGAATAAAAGCGCGTCGCGAAGACGGAAAAGCCGGGTCACCCTCTCAGGCGCCCGGCTTTGTTTTTTACCGCTTTGGGGTACGGCTTATGTACCGCTTTGTCGTCTCCACCTCGTCCTGCAAGCATTAGCCGGTTTCCGCGCTATCACGCGGAAACCGGCAGCAATCGAGTTGCATGGGACCAGAGCAAGTGCTGAAGCACTAACTCTGGTCACAGAGACGTTAGCGCGGCAGTTCCGAATGCCCCATCAGGAATGCATCGACCGAACGTGCGCACTGACGGCCTTCGCGAATCGCCCACACCACCAGCGACTGGCCACGACGCATATCGCCCGCGGTGAAGACCTTGTCCACCGAGGTGTAGTACGCCTTGTCACCCTCGGTCGACGCACGCACGTTGCCGCGCGCATCCTTGTCGACACCGAACGCCTCAAGCACCGGCGACACCGGTTGCGTGAAGCCCATGGCCAACAGCACCAGATCCGCCTTCATTTCGAATTCCGAGTTCGGCACTTCCTGCATCTTGCCGTCCTTCCATTCGACGCGCGCGGCGATCAGCTTTTCGACCTTGCCGTTCTTGCCTTCGAGACGCTTGGTGGCGACTGCCCAGTCACGCGAGCAGCCTTCGTCATGCGAGGACGAGGTGCGCAGCTTGATCGGCCAGTACGGCCATACGAGCGGCTTGTTCTCTTCTTCCGGCGGTTGCGGCAGCAGTTCGAATTGCGTGACGCTCTTCGCGCCATGACGATTCGACGTGCCGACGCAGTCCGAACCCGTATCGCCGCCACCGATCACGACCACATGCTTGCCCTTGGCGAGCAACTGGTTCGCGACCTTGTCGCCGGCATTGACCTTGTTCTGCTGCGGCAGGAATTCCATCGCGTAGTGGATGCCTTCCAGCTCGCGGCCCGGCACCGGCAGATCGCGCGGCGTTTCCGAACCGCCCGCGATCACCACGGCGTCGAACTGTTCCTTCAGCTCGGCCGGCGTGATGGTTTCCTTCGCCGTGTTGCCGATATGCGCCGGCAACGAATCCGCCTTGCCGACGAACACGTTGGCGCGGAACGTCACGCCTTCAGCTTCCATCTGACGCATGCGGCGGTCGATCAGCCACTTTTCGAGCTTGAAGTCGGGGATGCCGTAACGCAGCAGGCCGCCAATCCGGTCGTTCTTTTCGAACACCGTGACATCGTGCCCCGCGCGCGCGAGTTGCTGCGCGACCGCCAAACCAGCGGGGCCGGACCCGACCACAGCGACCTTCTTGCCGGTCTTGTGCTTCGGCGGTTGCGGCGCGACCCAGCCTTCAGCCCAGGCCTTGTCGATGATCGCGTGTTCGATCGACTTGATGCCGACCGGGTCGTTGTTGATGCCGAGCGTGCAGGCCGCTTCGCACGGCGCCGGGCAGATGCGGCCCGTGAACTCCGGGAAGTTATTGGTGGAGTGCAGCACTTCAATCGCGTTCTTCCAGTCCTGATGGAACACCAGGTCGTTGAAGTCCGGGATGATGTTGTTCACCGGGCAGCCGTTGTTGCAGAACGGAATGCCGCAGTCCATGCAACGCGCGCCTTGAATCTTGGCTTCTTCGTCAGTCAATGCCGCGACGAATTCCTTGTAGTGCTTCACACGCGTGAGCGGAGCTTCATACGCCTCGTGGCGGCGCTCATACTCGAGAAAACCGGTTGCCTTGCCCATGTGGTTCTCTTCTCTATCTGTATCAGGTGGGGTGATCTACACCCGCCGCGCGGACCGGGATGCGGCCGGCGCGGCGGGTACGGCTAGTTGTGACTGTGACGTCTGCGGTGGCAGGGTCAGGCGGCGAGCACTTCCTTGTTCGCCTTCTTCGCGGCCATCTCGCCCAGCGCGCGCTTGTATTCGGTCGGGAATACCTTCACGAACTGACGGCGCGACGCGTCCCAGTTTTCGAGCAGCGCCTTTGCACGCGGCGAACCCGTGAACTGGAAGTGACGTTCGATGAGCCCCTTGAGCAGCGCTTCGTCGGTCGTGCCGCTGTGCCACAGGCCTTTGTCGACCGTGCGTTCCTGTTCGGCCTGCTGCAAGACCGGATCGAGCGCGACCATCGACTTGTTGCACTTGCCCGCGAACGTGTTGTCCGGATCGAACACGTAGGCAATCCCGCCCGACATACCGGCCGCGAAGTTACGGCCCGTTTCGCCGAGCACGACCACCGTGCCGCCCGTCATGTATTCGCAACCGTGGTCGCCCGTGCCTTCGACGATCGCCGTCGCACCCGAGTTGCGCACGCAGAAACGCTCGCCGGCAACGCCGCGGAAGAACGCTTCGCCTTCGATCGCGCCGTACATCACCGTGTTGCCGCAGATGATGTTTTCTTCCGACTTGCCGCGGAAATCGTTGGTCGGACGGATGATGATGCGGCCACCCGACAGGCCCTTGCCGACGTAGTCGTTACCGTCGCCGACCAGATCCAGCGTGACGCCTCGTGCGAGGAACGCGCCGAAGCTCTGACCCGCGGTGCCCTTCAACTGGATGTGAATCGTATCGTCAGGCAGACCGTCGTG
>Ga0307408_100003560_pt1 | contig 10615 bp, 11 predicted proteins | sample 322Cmetagenome_FD_202116 | JGI IMG/M metagenome (GOLD analysis project Ga0307408, IMG submission 202116) | Maize rhizosphere microbial communities from greenhouse at UC Davis, California, United States - 322HYB-C-3 | ecosystem: Host-associated > Plants > Roots > Rhizosphere > Soil | place... | reverse complement strand
CTCGTTGAAGAACGACGTGTCGAGATAGAGGTCCTTGTCGGCCGGGCAGTAGAACGGCCCGACCGCTGCATTGGCGCTCCCGCACGCGGTGCGGGTGAGGCGGCGGTAGAGGACGAGTTTCGGCGGATCGTAGCGCGAGCCCATCGCCTGGAACAGCGCGCCCCAGACGTCCTCGGTGTCACCGAGCACCGCGCTCGAGAAGTCCTTGTTGACGGCGGCGCTCGACGGGGCAGAGCCGCCGGTCTGCGGTCCATAACCGGGCGGTACCTGCGACGGCGGCGCCGACTGCTGCGGCGGCGCCTGCATGGACCCGTCGCCGGTGATCATGCCGAGCATCTCGAACGGGTTGATGCCGAACAGCATGCCGACGATCACCAGGATGATGAGCGCGCCACCGCCGAGGCGAATGCCGCCGAACGGCATGCCGCCGCCGGCGCCTTCCGGCGCGTTGCCGGTGCGGTCCTCGACGTTCTGGCTGCGCCGGAAATCTCCCCACCGCATGGTCAACGCTCCCGGGAAGTCTCGTGCGCGCCTTCGTGCATGCGCGTCACCGATGCAATCGATTATACGGCCGGCACGTCAGGGCCGCAGCGCGCGATACAGGTAGGGCAGGCTCACGTCCATCCGGTAGTCGATCGACGAATGGTTGTCGTCGAATTCCTCGTACATGTGCGCGATCCCGTGCTCGGCCAGCCGCTTCGACAGCAGCCGCGCGCCGTAGTGCAGATGGTATTGGTCGCGCCAGCCGCAGTCGATATAAATGCCGCGCATCGATGCGAGATTGCGCTTGCACGACGCGACAAGATTGACCGGATCGTTGCGCTGCCACCGCCGCCAACGCGGCGGAATGAGCTCGCCTGTCTCGAGGTCGAACGGCAGGCGAAAACCGAGCGGCGTGCGTGGATCGGGATCGTATGTCGCGGCCATCGCGAGATTCATCAGCGTGTGCACCTCGCTGTCGGTCAGCTTGTCCTTCTGCCACACGTGCGCGAGAAACCGCCGCACCCGGCCGTCGTCGATGCCCGAGCCGGTTTCGCGCGAATCACGGATCACGTCGACGCGTCCTGGCGTGCGCGGCCGCCGCCGATATCGGTCGAGCTCGTTCAGCGTGCGCGGCCAGTCGGTGAAATAGCAGAAGTCGAACAGCGCGTCGCCGGAATGATCGGCCGCCGCACCCCAGTGCTCGGCATAGCGCATCGCATGGATGATGGCGCCATACCCGCCGGACGACTTGCCGAACAGGCCGCGGTGATCGCGCGAGGCAAGCGTGCGGAACTCGCGATCGACGAGCGGAACCAGCTCGCGCGTCAGGTAGTCGGCGTAGCGTCCGATCGCCGACGAGTTCACGTACTGGTTGCCGCCGAGCGACGTGAAACAGTCGGGAAACGCGACGATCACCGGCCCCATCCGGCGTTCCGCGACGAGCCGCGCGACGCGCTCGGGGACGTTCTCGTCGAACGGACGCCAGTTGAGATGCGCGAGCCCCGAGCCGGTGAAGCCCACGAGGTCGAACAGCACGGGATACCGGCGTCCGCGCCCACCCGTCGCCCCTTCGTCGTAACCGGGCGGCAGCCACACCGGAAATCGGCGAACGTGCGGATCGCCGAGCGCATTTCCGGCGAGGACTTTCGAGTCATGCTCGAGGACGACGATGCGGCCGGACGGGCGTGATGCGGATTTGCGGCTCATGGAGGGCTCGTTGAAGATCGAGGCGGGCACTGCGGCGGCGCCGCGATTGTGCGGGTTCGCCCGCGCGCCGGCAATGGATGTCGTCGTTGGTTTTCCGCGAGCAGATGGGACAGGCCCTACAATCGGCGCTTTTCGAAAAGCGGACACCGCGTTGGACTCATCCGATTCCGGCCCAGGGGCAACACCTGGCGTTACACGTCCGACACCCGGGCTCGAGGGCGTGACGCGCGGCGCACTGTTCACGAGCTTTCTCAGGATGGGACTGCTCGGCTTCGGCGGCGTGCTGCCGTGGGCGCGTCGCGTGATCGTCGACGAGCGGCGCTGGCTGGACGACCGGGAGTTCGCCGAGCTTCTCGGCTTCTGCCAGGTGCTTCCCGGGCCGAACGTCGTCAACCTTGCCGTGATCGTCGGCGCGCGTACGCACGGCCCGCAGGGCGCGTTGATTGGCGTCACCGGCATCCTGCTCGTGCCGGTCGGCCTGCTGCTGTTGATCGCCACGTTCTACGCCTCGGTGGCGAGCGACGTCCTCGTGCAGAACGCGATCGCCGGCGCGTCGGCCGCAGCTGCAGGGCTCATCATCGGGACCGCGCTGCGGCTTCTCATCCATGCGCGTCCGCCGGCGCGCGGACTGCTCGTCGGCGGCGCCGCGTTCCTGACGGTCGGCGTGCTGCAGTGGCCGCTGCTATGGGTGATCGGCGTGCTCGTTCCCGTTGCGCTCCTCGCGGAATGGCAGGCGACGCGCGTGCGGCGATGAGGCAGGGCCGCCTCGGGCGCGTATTGCCCCGAAGCGCGATAGCGCGGAGGGTCGTTGAATGAGTACGGCCGAGATCATGGCCGAGATCGCCGTGCGGTTCGCAGCGCTGTCGTTCGTGGCGATCGGCGGCATCAACGCGATCGCGCCGGAAGTCCACCGGGTCGTCGTCGACGTCGAAGGCTGGATGACGAGCGCGGAATTTGCCGAGTTGTTCGCGCTCGCCCAGCTCGCACCGGGCCCGAACGCGATGTACGTCGCGCTGGTCGGCTGGAAGGTGACCGGCGTCATCGGCGCGCTGGTCGCGACGATCGCCGTCTGCGGACCTTCGTCGATCGTGTGCTACGTCGCCTGGCAGTCGATGGATCGCCTGCGAGAATCGCGCGTTCGCGCGGTGATCCAGCGGGCGCTCGCGCCGCTGGCGATCGGGCTGATCCTCGCGACCGGCTATACGCTTGCCCGCGGGGCGGATCGATCGCCGGGCGCGCTCGCGCTGACCGTGCTCGCGACGGCAGTGCTCGCATTCACGCGCGTGAATCCGGTCTGGGTGCTGGTTGCCGCGGCCATGCTCGGGGCGGCGGGCCTCGCGTGAGGCCGACGTCCCTCAACGATCGCCGATGACAGGCGTCACCGGCGTTTCTTCCGCAGATCGATCATCGTCCCGCGACAGCGCGGGGACCCGCAGCGGCACGCGTAGTCGGCGAGCATGCGCGCCGTGCGCCGGCCCGGCACGTTGAGCTTGTAGTCGTACGACAGCTCCTCGCCCGCGCGGATCGTGCGCTTGGCCGCGATGAACACGCGGTAGTCGTCGTCCTCGTACGGCTCGCAGTTCGGGCGGCAGCTGTGGTTGATCCAGCGCGCGGCGTTGCCGCGCTGCCCAGCGTCGATCACGCGACCGTCCGATAGCTCGAACAGAAACGTGTGAAACGGATTGTCCGGATCGCTGTCCGGCAGCTCGTCCGCTTCGTCCATCGTGACGCGCCTGCCGCGGTATTCGATGATGTCCGCGCCCTTTCGGATCGTGCGCGTGGCGAAAACGCCGCGCCCGTGGATCGGCGAGTGGCGCACGGCGTAGGGGCGAGCGTTGCGGGCTTTCGCGGCGGTGCTTGGCTTGGCGGGCATTCGCGGAAGGATTCGTTTGCTTCGTTGCAATGGAAGCGGATTGTCGCACGCCGCGTTGGCGGCGGCGGCCCCGCGCATTCGCGCTGTCGCGCTCGTGCTTCTGGTCGCGGGAACCGCGGCTTTCCGCAGGCGCTGATCCGCCGCTCCTGACGAGGACATTCCCGCCGCTGCGCAAGCCGGCGGCGGGGCCAGCGTCGGACTCAGCGGACTTCGGCGCGCCGATCCAGCAAGCGTCCGGCTTGCTCGAAGCATTCGATCGGCACGCGGCCATGCCCGGCGCCGATCTGGCCGATCCCGGCGTCGACGTGGGCGATACCCGTATTGAACGCGGGCGTGATCCCTGTCGCAAGCACCTTTCCGACTTCGATGCCAAGCGGTGCTCCGCGCCCGTCGAGACAAGGGAGCGCGAACGCCGGATGCTCGGTCACCGTGATCGCATACATCTCCTCGGTGATGCGGCGTCCGAACGCCGTGTCGCCGCCGAGGTAGTTCGCGAGCACGGGCGCGCCGCCGAGCGCCGACGCGCCGAGGCCGAGCGTTTCCATGATCTCGCTGTCGCCGATCACGGGGCCGGCATCGCGTTCGCCGAAGCCCTTGAAATAGCGTCCCACGACGCTCGGCGCCGGCGCGGTGCACCAGCCAGGCAGCCCGCTCACACGGATACCGCAGCGCGCGCCGTTGAACGCGATGGCAGTCACGATCGACGACCCTGCGATGCCGTGTGCCGGAACGAGCGCGCTTTCCGCGCTCGCCATGGCGAGCGGGAGGAAGAAGAAGTCGTTGGACGCCAGAAACGCCAGCACTCGGGACGCTTGCGCCGGCGTCTCCGCGGCTTCGCAAACGGCGGGCGCGACGGCGCCATGGAATAGCGCGGACGCGGCCTTCTGCCGGCTATGCAGCTCATCGCCCATCGCGAGCGCGTCGCGCATCATCGGCAGCAGATCGCATCCGCCCATGTGCCGGATCGCGCTCCCGAGCACGGCCGCGAACTCGCCGTGCAGCCAGCGCACGCGCTGCAGCGTCTCGGGCGCCGTCGAGCCGTAGCGAAGCGCCGCGCCGCGTCCTTCGTTGATCGCCGCATAGGCGCGGGTACCGGCCGCGCGATTCTCGACGACGAACACCGGCGTCGAGGCGGCGATGACGCCGCCGAACGTGCACATCGCGTGCCGCTCGTGACCCGAGCGGAGACGCATGTTCCCCTCGCGAAGCAGCGCCTGCGCGGCGGCGACATCGGGCGCGGCGCCGTCGACCGCGAGCGTGCCGGCAATTGCGCCGCGCAGCGCGTTGCACCAGACGTCGTGATCCGCGAGCGGCGGGCCGGCATGGAGCAACTCGCCTGGATCGAGCTCCGGAATGACCGCCGATGCGGACGCCAGATCGACGAGGAACGGACGCGCGCCGACGATGATGTCGATGGCCCTGGCGTTGGCGCGGTCGATCAGAGGATCTTGCATGCTTGATCGAACGCGAGTCGCGGCAGTCGCCCGAACAGTTTCGACGGGTCGCCGTGTCCTAGATTGCACAGGAAGTTGGTGCGCACCGACGTGCCGTGCCAGAACTCCCGATCGACGCCGTTCGCGTCGAATCCGGACATCGGACCGCAGTCGAGTCCGACCGCGCGCGCCGCAACGATCAGGTACGCGCCCTGCAGCGTTCCGTTGCGGAACGCGGCTACGTCGGCGGCCTCGCGCCTTGTCTCGCCGATGAACCAGCCCGGCGCTTTCGGGTTGTGCGGAAAGAGCGCCGACAGATGCTCGTAGAACAGCAGGTCGTACCCGACGACGACGGTGACGGGCGCCGACCGGGTCTTCACCTGGTTGGCCGCATTGAGGTGCGGCAGCAGTCGCTGCCGTGCGTCGGGCGACTGCAGAAACAGGAATCGCGCGGGCGACGAGTTGGCCGACGTCGGTCCCCACTTGAGCAACTCGTAGACCTGGTGCAGCTCCGCGTCGGAGACGGGCGTATCGAGCCAGCCATTCTGCGTTCGGGCGCTGCGAAACAGGACGTCGAGCGCGTCGTCCGCAATCATCGGCGAGGCGCCGGGCCGGTCGGGTTGAACTCGGCGGCGAAGTTGTGCTCGGATCGCGCGATGGCGTCGACGACGTTTCGGAGCGCTGCACGCTTGCCTTCCGGCAGCGGCAGGATCGGCCGGCGCGCAGGTCCGGCGCTGCGCCCCACCAACTGCATCGCTTCCTTGATCACGACCGGAAACGAGCCGAAGGCCCATGCGGCGCGCAAGGGCGCGAAGACGTCGGAGATGGCGCGCGCGCGCTCGAGATCGCCGCGGCGCAACGCATCGTACATGCGGACCATCAGGCGCGGAAACACGTTGGCGGCCGGCGAAATCGTGCCCTGCGCGCCGTGCAACATCATCGCGAGCGCCACGGTGTCGCGGCCCGAGAAGAGCAGGGCAGGGCGCGGCGCCGTCAGCAGGTATTCGACGGACTGCGTCAGGTCGCCGCTCGAATCCTTGATGCCGGCGACGTTGGGGATCTCCATGCATCGCGCGAGCGTGGCCGGCAACACGTTCACGGCTGTGCGGGGCGGGTTGTTGTACAGCATCACGGGAAGGCGCGTGGCGCGGGCGATCGCGCCGTAATGCTCGACGAGCTCGTCTTGCGACGGTTGCGCGAAGTACGGCGTGATCACCAGCGCGACATCCGCACCCAGGCGTTCCGCCGTCCGCGTAGCCGCAATGGCATCGCGCGTCGTCACCGCGCCGGTGCCTGCATAGAGCGGCACGCGGCCGCGAATGACGCGAACGGCGATTTCGAGCAGCCGATTGCGCTCCGCCTCGCTCATCGAGAAGAACTCGCCCTGGCTCCCCGCGACGGAGATGCCGTGAACGCCCGCGTCGAGATACCACTCGATCAACGATTCGATGCGCGACTCGTCGAGTTCGCCATCGGCAGTGAACGGCGTGGCCATCGCCGGCACGACGCCATGAAGGCGGCCATGCTGGCTTTCGTTGTAGCGTCTCGTGTCATCGGTCATCGAACACCCATCAAGCGATTCAAATGGAGCATATAAGCGCCGAACTCAGGCGCGGCCTTCGTCGTCTCTGGGCCGCGCGGCCGCGGCAGGTCGATGCGCAGGTCCTCGATGATGCGGCCCGGACGGTCGGACAGCACCAGGACGCGGTCGGACAGAAACACCGCTTCGGCGATGCTGTGCGTGATCAGGACGACGGTCTTGCGAACTTCCTGCCAGAGCCGCAGCAGCTCGACATTGAGCTGATCGCGCGTCAGCGCGTCGAGCGCGCCGAACGGCTCGTCGAGAAGCAGGACCTGCGGGCGCAGCACGAGCGCCTGCCCGAGGCCGGCGCGCTGCCGCATTCCGCCGGACAGCTCGTGCGGGTAGCGATGGCGGAAGCCTTCGAGCTTCAGCACCGGCAGCAGAGCTTCGACGCGGCGTTTGATATCGGCCTCGGGAAGACCGCGCACCTCCGCAGCCAGCCGCAGGTTCCGCTCGACGGTGAGCCACGGCAGCATGTTGTGCGTCTGGAACACGACGGCGACGTCGTCCGACACGTCGTCATGCGGCGCGCCGAGGAGCATGACCTCGCCCCCGGGATCGCAGCGCACGAGCCCGGCGATGATGCGCAGCAGCGTGCTTTTCCCGCATCCGCTCGGTCCGAGGACGGACACGAACTGGCCGGACGCGATCGAGAACTCGACCGCATCCAGGGCACGCACGGAACCCGCGCGGGCGACGAACGTCTTCGAGACGTTGCGAATCGCTACCGCGGCGTCGGCCGCATCGGCGGGGTCGCGCGATGCAGCGACATCCGCACGCGTCGTCGCCGCCTCCACGCGCCGGTCCATTGCTACAGCGCTCGCCACCATACGCGCTTTGCCGCCAGCTCGACCAGCAGGTAGAGCGCACCCGCGATCAGGGAAACCATGACGAGCGCTGCGAACAGCAGGTCGGTTCGCGCGTTGGCGTTCGCATCGAGAATCAGGTGTCCGAGTCCCGCTTCCGAGCCTACGAACTCGCCGACGATCGCGCCGATTACCGCGAGCGGCATCGCGGTGCGCGCGCCGTCGAGCACCGCCGGCAGCGCCGACGGAACCAGCAGCCGGCGAAACGTCACGATCCTCGAGGCGCCGATCGCGCGGAAATGCTCGAGCAGCGCAGGCGACGTTCCCGCGAGGCCGCCGAGCGTATTGATGACGACTGGAAAGAAGGCGAACAGGAATGCCATCAGCACCTTCGACGCGGTCCCGTAGCCGAACCAGATCACCATCAGCGGCGCGAGCGCGATCTTGGGCAGGCCCTGGAACACGACGATCAGCGGGTAGAGTGCCCGCCGCACCGTCGGAACGCCATGGATCGCCACGGCCAGCAGCACGCCGCCGATCATCGCCCACGCGAAACCCTGCAGGATCTCGAGCGTGGTGATCCAGCTCTCGCGCAGCAGCAGGTCGCGGCTCGTCCACATCGTCTGCAGCACCTTCGACAGCGGTGGCAGCAGGTACGCCTTGATGCGGAAGACGTCGACTGCCTTCTCCCAGAGGATCGCGAAGATGACGAACATCACGGCGGGATCGACGAAGCGCCGCCAGCGTGCGGAATCTCCGCCGCCGGCAGCGAGCGCGGACGTCGTGAAGTTCTCGCTCACTGCTTCGGCGCCCAGTCGGGCGGCGGCACGAGGAAGCGGGCGAAGCGCCATTGATCGAATGCAGCGAGGTCGTTCGGCCACACGCGCGGCGTGTAGGGATGCTCGGCGTCGATCTGCACCATCTCGGCGTAGAACTCGACGTAGTTGCCGTCCGGGTCTTTGAACACGAGGAAGAGATTCTCGCCGGGACCATGCTTGCCGATGCCGCGCACGATTTCGACACTGCGCTGCTGCAACATGCGGGCGGCCGCCTCGATCTCCGCGAGCGAACCGAGCCGGAACGCGAGGTGCTCGAGACCCGGCCGGCCGGGGAAATACGTGGCGTCGCGATGCGGGGAATCGGCCGGGATCTGTGCGAGCGCCAGGTTGTGATGCTCGGACGTGCAGCGCAGGAACGCCATCTGCTCGCCGATGTGATCGGAAATCTCGAGGCCGACGATCTCGGTGTAGAAGCGCACCGACGCGGCGAGATCGCGCACGTTCAGCACGACATGGCCCAGCCCGCGGGGTTTGGGTCGCTCGCTCATGGTGGAGTCTCCCCGACCCGCGTGCGCGCCGTACGAATGCGGCGCACGCGGGTTCAGTTCAGCAGGTCGTTCGTGTAGACGTCGGTCGGCTTGATTTTCCCGTTCAACCCGTACGCCTTGTCGACGAAGTCCACCGTCGCGCGGATGCGGTCGTCCCGGATATATCCGAGACGCTTGTCCGGCGCGGTCTTGTCGGTGATCAGATCGTTGATGTCGTTGATCTGCTCGAGCGCGACGCCGTGGTCCACCGTCGGAAACGCTTTCAGCATGAGTTCTGCGGCCTTGTCCGGGTTCGTCTTCGCATACTCGTACCCGCGATACGTCGCCTGCAGGAACTTGCGCACGAGATCGGGCCGCCTGGCAATCGTATCCTCGGTCGTCGCGAATCCGGATCCGTACGCGTCGAGCCCGTAGTCGCTGTACTCGATCCATGCGATCTTCACGCTCGCGGCGGCCGCCTGCTTGTGCAGTGTCGCGCGATTGCTCGCGCGCCAGCACTCGGCGAGATCGATGCGCCCTTCGATCAGCGACGCGTCGACGACCGCAGGATCCATGCGAAGCAGCCGGATGAAGTCCTTCGGCTTGCCGTTCATCGCGAGCCATGCCGGGACCACGTTCTGCACCGGCGATGCCGACCCGCCTCCCATCGTGAGCCCGCCGAGGCCGTCGAGGTTCTTCGCGCCGACCTTGGATTGGACGTAGCAAATGCCGCCCGGCCAGTGCGTGTTGATCGCGCCGACCAGCCGGATCTTCCCGCCGTTCGACCGGTTCAGCACGAGGCTGATCGGATCGACGTAGCCGAACTCGAACTGCCCCTGGTCGAGCTCGTTCGCAGTGCGGTTGCCGCCGTAGCCGCGAACGATGTTCACGTCGAGGCCGGCATCCTTGTAGTAGCCGAGCTCCTTCGCGACGATCGGGCCGATCGAGCTGCCTTGCGGCAGCCACGACATGTTGTACGTCACCTTCTCCTGCGCGATGGCAGGCATCGCGACCGAGACGGTCCCCGCCAGCACGGCTACTCCGACTTGCCGCAACAGTGTGTGCATGGCTCCTCCTTGCCTCATCGTTGGATTGCTTCGGCCCGTACGACGTTGGCGAGCGTCCCGATCCCGGCGATCGTCGCCTCGATCGCGTCGCCGTCCTTCAGATAGATCCCGCGTCCCATGCCCACGCCGGTCGGCGTGCCGGTGGCGATCACGTCGCCCGGCTCAAGCGTCACGATCGTCGACAGATAAGCGATCTGCTCGCGCACCGTCCAGATCATGTGCGCGGTCGAGTCCTGCTGCATCGTGCGACCGTTCACGTCGAGACGCAATTGAACGGCCTGCGGATCGGGCACCTGCCACGCGGGGACGATCCAGGGTCCGAACGGCGCGAACGTGTCGTGAGCCTTGCCCTGGAACCAGTCGAACTTGAACGGATAGTCGCTGCGCACGTTGAGGTCGCGCGCCGAGATGTCGTTGACGATCGAGTAGCCGGCGACGACGTCGAGCGCGCGCTCCGCGGCGATCCGCCGGCAGGAGGCGCCGATGACCGCGGCGAGCTCGATTTCCCAGTCGAGCTGGGACGTCTCGGGCGGCATCCGGATCGCGCCGCCGGGCGCGAGCACCGCATTGCGCAGCTTCAGGAACATGTACGGCTTGCTTTCGGCCTTCGCGGCCAGCACCGTGCCCATTTCATTCGCATGCTCGATGTAGTTCGATGCCGCGCAGAAGATCCGCTCCGGTCGGAACGGCGCCTCGAGCGCGGCGTCGCCCACGGCGCGCAGCGTCGAGTTGCCGGCCGCGCGGCGCGCAGGTGCTTCGACGTCTTTGAGCCACGCGGACGCCCGCGGCCAATCGTCGAGCATCGAGGCGATGCCGCCGCGCAGCCAGTGCTCGGTAGCCGGCGTGCCGGCGGCCCGTG
>Ga0307408_100003559_pt1 | contig 10618 bp, 9 predicted proteins | sample 322Cmetagenome_FD_202116 | JGI IMG/M metagenome (GOLD analysis project Ga0307408, IMG submission 202116) | Maize rhizosphere microbial communities from greenhouse at UC Davis, California, United States - 322HYB-C-3 | ecosystem: Host-associated > Plants > Roots > Rhizosphere > Soil | place: USA... | reverse complement strand
TAGGTCTGGAAAATTTTGAGCGATGTAGGCATAGCTATAAGCGCTCCATTTTTTATTAGGCCCACCAATCCAGTAAACCTTTATATTCTTTTGAATTTCTGGAGCATCATGCAAGGCTTGAGCAAGATCATCCAAACCTCCCCAAACAAGTAGCCATAATGGCTGTGCACTCTTTTTCTTTGCACATTTAATAATCCAGTTTGAACCTTCTGTGGAAGTACGGTAGCCGCTATAAGGAGCCGGTCCTAATCGCCCCTGCTTGCAAACGGCCCTCAACGATGCCGGGCTGGGATAGCCTTTTTCGTGTTTGCTTAGTTTTTGAAGGTCTTTTTCATAAAGATCGATCATTCGCAGCAGTTCGCGTTTATTGCCCGTACCGTAAGATGGTGAAGAAACCAGCCCCTCGGTATTAAAGAGATTACTGTACATCAAAAAATGAGTAATGGACTGATTATCGTCGGGATCAGTGCCGCCAATATCAGTACTAATGAGGATGCGGGGTTTAACCGGCACTGGCGTTTGCGCCATTACTGTAACGGGACAAATTCCAAGCAAGAATTTCCAAATCGAGGTTTTAATTGACATTTATTTAAATCTGATTGAGTGAAAAAGTAAACTTTTTTGTATTTCCGCTTAGTTGCATCAAATACATTAACGGTTTAAATCTTATAAATTGGTTATAAACTAAACATCCATTTGTTTACGCAACATGCTATTGCTAAAGACAAATGCAGTTCAGTAGAACATCAAAACTAAACACCATATCGATAAAAAACAAAACCAAATGAAAAAAAATAATAAACAATCGAAAATAAAAGAAAAAAACACAAGCAAAGAAACCAATGCAGAAAGTTGCATACTTCGACCAAGTCATCTCCCCAAGCCACAACAATTTTAACACCGTAACAAGTTAATTTTGTCAATACAGAGCAAATAGAGGTTATTACTAATGAAGGAGGCTTGCATCTATTTAGGGATTTTTGCAGACGCACAAAAAATAGATAATGGAGTTAGTTGAGAGAGCATAGTTGTAAAACCCCATCAAATCAAAGAAGAACCTATCAATACAGAACAAAACTAGCGAAACAGGGCGGATAATATTTTGGTTGCGCCTTTACCTAACAAAAAATTCATTCAACGCCTTTTTTGCGCCGGTACACTGGAATCGGAACTTGAAGGCGAATGACGACGAAATGAAGGCATTTGAAGGGCAAATCATGACAATCCTAAAATCAAACCGATGTTTTCTTCAGCTGTTCTTCAGTTCTCCTTCAGTTCGTGTTCAGTTCAAACTCAGTTTTCGGGCCCTTTAGCTGAAGAGTAGCTGAACCAGGTATAACGTTGAACTGGTTTAGGTGATAAGGATTAGCCTTTCTGATGGCAGGTTGTCACATTCTGAAAACTACTCCCTTTGCGAGCCTCCATCCTGAAAAAGACGAAACTTATTTAAAAAGTCATTTCAATAAACGATATTTATTTCACTCTAAAAACAAATCATGACAGCCATAAACTCTTTAACACCTTTGGGAGCAAGTCCCGTAGCCGAAGCAAAAAGCAACCAGGAACTCGTTTTACCCGACCGTCCTTTTGGAGAGATGGCTCTTGCTCTGAGTGGTGGCGGATTCAGGGCTGCATCATTCAGCCTTGGCGTTATATCTTATCTTAAACGATGTTACCTGGATAATGAGGAAGACACCTTACTTCAGCATGTCAGTTTTTTAACATCCACATCCGGTGGGTCTATAACCAATGCGGCTTACTCGGTGGCGCTCTCAAAAGGCAACTTTAACTTCTCCGAATTTTATCAAAATACCAGGCAATTTATGCATGGCGACAATCTGCTGTCGGAAGTATTTAAGATGCTAGAAAATTCGGAAAGCTGGCCTGAGAAAGGCATAAGCACAAAGAAAAACCTAAAGCTGAGTAAAAGTGCCAATCTGATTAATGCCTTCGCAAAGGCATACGATAAAATCCTCTTTAAAGGAACTACCTTAAAAACATATTTCAATCAAAACATGCAATCTCATTTAAAGACAGTATGTTTTAACGCAACCGAGTTTAACAATGGCATGGCATTCCGTTTTCAAACCAACGGCAATCCGGATAGTGTAAAAACTATAGGCAATTATTACCTGCACTTTAAAGATCCGGAAGTAGCCGGTCAACTAAAGATCAGTGACATTGTGGCCACTTCTTCCTGCTTTCCTTCTGGTTTTGAACCCATGGTTTATCCCAACGATTACATACACGAAGACTTAAACGATGTGGACAAGATGCTTGAAGCCATCAACTATAAAAACAATAATCCCCTAAAAGAATGCGATATAAAAGATGAGCCATTTTGCATGATGGATGGAGGAATAGTTGATAATCAGGGCTTAGGAAGTATGATGATGGAAGATACTTACCGCCGCGACCGTCAGAAAAAACAGTTTGATTTAATGATGGTGGCCGATGTGGGCAGCTTTTATTTCGATGCTTTTAAAATGCCCGAAACCACTAAACGCTGGTATACAAGCCTAAGCTTTAATGCATTTAAAACGCTCTCATTAGTAAGCTTCCTGGTATTTGGATTATCGCTTTATTCAGTTCTTCTGGATTGGTACAAAACCGCAGGCTTACTTCTCGTTATTCCATCGGGTTTTCTTTCGCTCATTTTTCTATATCTGTCGCAACAATTTAAGGGCATAAAAAAAGACCTTGAGCAAGATGCCATGGGATCTGTGTTATTGAAAAACATCGGTTACTTTAAAAAATTAAAACTCGGCATTGTACAGCAAATGGCTGCAGCCCGTTTAAAATCGGTTGTCATTATGGCGAGTGACCTTTTTCTAAAGCAGATCCGCAGACAATATTTCAATGAGTTTTATTCCCTGCCTGCTTATAAAAAGCGTCGTCTTTCATGTTTCATTTACGAGTTCACATCAAAACATCGCGACACAAGGCTAGCAAACCTTAAAAAAGAAGCCGACATTTTCGATACCACGCTTATGGACATACTCGATCCGGGAGATCGCATCATTAACTTTGCAGACAATGCTTCTGCTATGGGCACAACTTTATGGTTCGACCCAAAAACTGGCGATGCTACCCGGGACGCCATTATAGCCTGCGGTCAATTTACGCTATGCTATAATTTACTAAAATATATTTACCGCCAGGAAGCTGACTTGCCTGAATGGAAAGATGATGCCAAGCTGCAGGCGCTTAAGGCTCGTTTACTGGATGACTGGAAACAATTCAAAAATAAACCCGATTTCCTGGTTTAACCATGCTAATGGAAAAATGAACAGTCGATCCCCTAAGCCGGGGAATTGCCAAATCATGAAGCCACTGTGAGTAATTTCGCCTGTCAAAATCCGCCATTCGCCGAGATTGCTTTCTTATTAACCTAATTGTGTTAACGCAATTGGCCAGTCTACCCTAGTTTTGAAGAAAAAAGATATGGAAACCAATTCAAATACACGGAAACCCCGCAGGGGAAAAATTGCAGCAGGCATCGTATTAGTAATTGCCGGGGCGTTGCTGTTCAGCAAAAATATGGGAGTTAACATTCCCGACTGGTTGATTAGTGTACCAACCTTACTTATCGGCATTGGACTAATTTCGGGAATAAAACATCGCTTTAGAAGGCCCGGAGCCTATGTGTTGTTGCTAATCGGCTCGGTATTAATGGCCGACAAATTGAATCCTGGTTTGCAGTTGCATGAAGCCATATTCCCTATTGTCATTACCAGTCTTGGTGTATTCCTGATTCTAAAACGTAACGACCATCCCTTTGCAGAAAAATGCAAACAGTGGCACCAACATAAATTCAAACACTGCCAGCAATCAGCACAGCAGTAAAAAGAAAAGTCGTGCATTTTTGGTGCACGACTTTTCTTTTTTGGGTCAAAAATTTATTCCCACCCTTCGCCTTTCTTGGCTGTCTTCGCCTTAACAAATTCTTCCGCTTTGGCTTTACTTAAAATCGCCGACATATTATTCCCTTCACTGTCTTTACCTATGGCTATATATTTCCCAGATTTTACATTTATTACCGGGTCTAGCATAGGAACATTCTTTGTTTTTGTTTTAACTGAATATGCGGTGATTCCGCTCACTTCTTCTTTCTTCTCTTTAGCCATATAAAAATCGTTTTCTAATCCCTTAATAAGGTTTAGGGTGTTTTTGTTTTCACATGATCGGAAAACTTGTTTCTCGCGAGAACGCGCTACCAAAGCAAGAGCAACAGGGGATGTTAACGGATAAGTTTTAACGCAGAGGGCACGGAGAATGCGCAAAGGACACAGAGAAAATTCACGAACGCTAAGAGACCGACACAGCCTCATACCCTCTCTCCGCCGCGGCGGATCTCTCACAGTGGGCGAGAAAGGCTCTCACACCGATGCAACCGATATATAATTCTATACAATCTGACGTCCTTATTAGTCTAAAGCGCTTTGCTCTGTGATCTCATTTTGAGCTTCGCTTAAACCCTTTGAGCCCGAAATCTCTCTGTGATCTTTGCGACACCTCCGTGCTCTCTGTGTTAAAAATAAAGCACCAAGAAGTCCCTGTTGTTTCTTCAGTTATAGCTCACTTGCGAGATTGAACGAATCAAACTCATGCTATTAAGAAATCTCTTCCCCCTTAACTTCTCATCATTAAATCTTTCACTTTTTTCTCTTAATTAAAACAAAATGAACAACTTATTACTTTTCAATAAAGAAATCGGGATCTTAAGAAAATTGCATGAGTGAGTTAATGAGTCAAAAATCCCCGGCTTTGAAGTATTAATCAGCTGTAAAACCCTATCCTATGAGTTTACCCCTCACTTCCAAAGTGGAGTCGATACAGTTATTGCGTGCCCTGGCAGTTATATTCGTTGCTCATGTACATGTTTTAGATTCCCTCGTTTGCTAATCCGGCACAGGCCAATTTTTTTTATTTGCAAAACTGGGGAGCTATCGGCCTTGATCTGTTTTTCGTTATCAGCGGTTTCATCATGACTCTAATTACACCCAGCTATATCAGCAACGACAACTGGAAAGACTTCTTAACCAAAAGAGCCCTTCGCATTATCCCTTTATACTGGTTACTTTCCCTTTTCTCGCTATTAGTAAGCACAAGCCGGGGTGGCCAGATACCTTTTGAAAAGATCATGAAAACCTTGCTTTTCTTTCCTGTTTTTGATGATGCTTTTACCTTTCCTATAATTCCTGTGGGATGGTCGCTTTCGCTGGAGATTTACTTTTATGGCATTGTTGCACTGCTTTTAGCTTTTGCCGGCAGACACATCTATAAGGTACTTATCTTGCTGCTGCTTGGTTGCCCGGCACTGGGGTATTTGCTTAAGCCAGAGAGCCAGTTATTGCGTTTCTTATTGTCTCCCATGCTTTGCGAATTTGCATTTGGCGTTTTAGCTGGCTTGATTTTTAAGCAGGTAAATGCCACCAGAAGCGAACTCAACATCCCTAAATTACAACGATTCGCTATCGGTGCTACGGTTTTAGGCTTCGGCCTGATGCTGCTAAATTTATTTACCGGTTTTGGGCAGATAGACGATGCCGTTAAAGTTTCTGAACATCCGGAAGTTGCCTTTCTACGCGTTGCAGTATGGGGTGTCCCATGCTCTATCTTTCTTACTGGGTTTGTTTTGATGGAAAATCTTTTTCAGTTCAAAATGCCCAAATACTTTGTTAAACTGGGAGATGCCTCTTATTCCTGCTATCTACTCCACACCACCATTTTAATCCCCCTGGCAATGAAAATCTTCAGAATTTCAGATTTCCAAAACGGCGATATCTACGTGTTCTTTTCTATGACTGCAATTCTCTGCTGTAGTCTCGCATTCTACGAATGGGGAGAAAAATACCTGAACAGAATAATTCATAGCTCATACCTGAGTAAAAAAAATGCCAGCCGAAACCTATTGCCACTCCAGTCGCCGGTGGCAAACAAGGAGGCGTCAAAGTTTCGGAAGGCATCGTGATAAAGTTATTCGTAGCCCATTATTTTTATTCGCAAACCATTTATATTTTCATTTACCCGCAGCTGGCAAGCCAATCTACTTGTTGCTGTAGCATCAGGACGAGTATCGAGCGTTATAAGCTCCGCCTCTTCAGGCCCAGGAAGATTATCGCCACCGTCAACAACCTTACAATGGCAATCGGCACATAATGCCATACCGCCACAAGTAGCACGCATATCATATTCAAAAGCTTTAAGCGTTTCCATTAAATTGAGATTGATACCTTCAGGAATCTCCAGCTCCTGAACATCGCCCCCGCGGTCTTCTACAATTATCTTAATCATCTTAAAAGGCATTAACGCCGTAAACGGTGGTGTATTTAAAACTCAGTTTCTGATCTGGATAAACGTATTTGAAAGCACTTTGAGCCATCAGCGCAGCTTCGTGAAATCCGCATAAAATCAGCTTCAGCTTACCCGGATAGGTGTTAATATCTCCGATGGCATAAATCCCTTCTACATTCGTTGAGTAATCAAATGTATTTACTTCAATGGCAGATCTGTCGATATTCAAGTTCCACTCCGCAATAGGACCTAGCTTTGGTGTTAAGCCGAATAAGGGAATAAAGTAATCAGCATCGGCAATTAATCGCTCATTATCTTTATTGGTAATAATCACTTCCTTAAGATGCCGCTCATCACCCTGTATGGCAGTAACCTGTGATTGCAGAATGAGGTTGATTTTTGCCAGTTTAGCTAGTTCGAATACCTTTTCGGCAGAATCAGGAGCACCACGAAATGTATCACCACGATGCACTAGCGTAACTTCCTTAGCAACATCGGCCAAAAAGATGGTCCAATCCAGGGCAGAATCTCCACCTCCTGAAATTACAATTCGCTTATCGCGGAATAATTCCGGATTCTTCACCATGTATGCAACTCCCCGTCCTTCAAATTTCTCCAGATTATCGATCAGTGGTTTCCGCGGTTCAAAACAGCCTAGTCCTCCGGCAATAGCAACCGCCCTCGCTCTCACTTCTGTGCCGTCGCTGGTGCGGATAAAAAATGAACCATCATCCAGCTTTTGAAGCTCATCCACCCTTTCGCCAAGCGTGAAGCCAGGTTTAAAAGGCGCAATTTGCTCCATAAGGTTATCCACCAGCTCCTGTGCATTTACCACCGGGTAGCCGGGAATATCATAAATAGGTTTTTGAGGATATATTTCGGAAAGCTGACCACCAACCTGAGGCAAAACATCGATCAAGTGGCAGCGCATTTTTAAAAGGCCGGCCTCGAAAACGGCAAACAAGCCAACGGGCCCGGCGCCAATAATGCAAATATCAGTAATGATTTGTTCCATATTTGTTTCCTTTTTGTTGATACAAATGTTGGAACAAAGCAGGTCCGGATCAAATCATTAAATCTAATCTCCGATTACTTAAGGTTATAATGGATATTACAAAAACGTTTAAAGAGTTCTACCAGGTTATTTGTATTCCCTTGTGAATTAACAAATTGAAAGGTTCTAAAAATATCCAGACCCTTAACATCAATGATAGACAGTTCGTTATACTTAAGCTCATTAGTAAGAGTTTGAACCGATAAAAATGCTGCAGTATCTGAATATTGCAAGTATTGTTTTATGGATGTTATATTTTCAAGATGGGTTTCCACCAGTAAATCTTTAGGATTGATATTTACCGCAGCCAGCGAATTATAAATCACCTCGAGCGTGCCCGAGCCTTGCTCTCTTAAAACCAGAGGGATTTCATATAACTGTTTAGGATTTATTTCCGCAAGCCTGGCCAGCTTACTACCACTTCGGGCAACCAGTACAATTTCATCCTTAATAAAATTAGAATAAGCCAGTTGCGTAAAGTGCGATTCACCTTCTACCAAGGCGATATCCAGCTTTTCGTCAATGATTTTATGGGAAATATAATCGGTGTTACCTTCCGTAAAACTGAAGGAAACAGCGGGGTAAGCTTTCCGAAAAAGTGCCAGTATTTTAGGTAAGATGGTCTGTGCAATGGTTGTGCTGGCTCCGATCCTTAATAAACCACCTACCGAATTGTTTAATTGAGCCAGCTCTGTGTCCAGAGCAGCATAAAGGTCGAAGATCTTTTGCGCATAAGAGAGCAATAATTCTCCTGCATTGGTAAGCGAAATTGAGTTTCCGTTACGTTTAAAAAGCCGCTGCCCGGTTTGCTGCTCCAGCTCCCGGATATGTTTGGTTACAGCCGGTTGGGTAATAAACAACTCTGTTGCGGCCTTGGTAAAACTAAGCCTTGTTGCTACGGTGTGAAAAACTTTTAGACGAAAATCGAAGATCATGGAAGTGTTGATGGTTAATTGTTCATGGATGATAGTTTATGGCATAAGGACAATATAGCTGATAAACTCATGAATTAATTGCTGGAGTTCTACCGGTAATGGCTGGCAGCGAATCATAATCGATTCAATTTCTCCTCATCCTGATCAAGATCAGCAAAACAAAACTCAATACAGCAACAATAATTTTGGCGACCAACATATAACAAGCACAAAAAATACGGACGATTATACGTTTTTAAGATGAGATAGCCTCATTAAAGTATCAATTCGGTTTGTATCAGAATTTTTGCATCCTAACCCATCCTGAAAACATTAGATTTTTTTATCTTTCGGGCCATGAAATCAACACACCTTAACCGACGGAATTTTATTCAAAAAACAACCTTGAGTACTTTGGCAGCATTAAGTATTCCTCAGCTCATACTGTCTTCCTTTGCGGAAGATAACGCTAAGAACAAAAAAATTCATCTTTCGCAGGATGACGTTATCCTTTTCCAGGGAGATTCGATAACGGATGCCGGAAGAGTGAAAGACGACACCCATGCAAATGCGTCAAAAGCGTTGGGAAGCGGTTACGCACTCCTTGCCGGTGCCGACCTTTTAAATGCTTATCCTGCAAAAAACCTTAAAATTTTCAATAAAGGGATTAGCGGAAATAAAGTATATCAGCTTGCTGAACGCTGGCAGAAAGATACTCTTGATATAAAACCAACTATCTTAAGCATTCTGATTGGTGTTAACGACTACTGGCACATGAAAAAACATGGCTATGAGGGTACACTCGAAACTTACCGAAAAGATTATTCTGCTTTGCTGGAGAACACAGTTGAAAAATTGCCGGGTATAAAACTAATTATCGGAGAGCCTTTTTCTATTCCCGGAACGGCTGTAGATGCCAGCTGGGCCCCGGAACTTAAAGGATATCAACAAGCGGCCAAGGAACTTGCCGACAGATTTGGTGCTGCCTTTATCCCCTATCAGAAAATTTTCGACAATGCCCTAAAGCTTACCCCTGTTGAGTACTGGGCTCCTGATGGGGTACATCCAAGCGTTGCGGGCGCCAGATTAATGGCTTCGGCATGGCTGGAAGTGGTTAAAGTTTGATAAAAACTTTGCGTCAACATAAAAAAGCAGGAAACCTTATCAGCTTCCTGCTTTTTCTTTTTAAATAATGATTCGTTAAAAATTGTTTAATGATTCTTTAAGTGATTTTACCTGCGATTGTGTGGACGAAGATGATGTTGACAGCACTGCTGCCGATTTCACATCCTTACCATAGAATGCCGTATTTGCGCTATCATCAACACTTAAAACGGTACCATTCAAACTAATTCCTGCAAATAAACCTTTGCTTCGCGAATAGGAATAAACTTCTGCATCCAGCTTCGCATCAGTGCTGGCAGATGTACTTCTTCCTACGGGGCCGGCAGCCACCGAAACATCCCCGCCTAAGTTAAATTCTCTCTCTCCGATATTAGCCAGAGTAGAGCGATTCTTAAAAACCAATACAAGATCAACAGACTGCACTCCGGCCTGGAAACCAATACTTCCACCGGTTAAGGATACAAACAAAGGATCACTCCAGTTACCGTCGCTATTTTTCACCATCGCAATCCCTTTACCTCTCTTGCCGCCAATGCCGAGACCTGCGTTTATCAGATTAGGGATGATCACGATTCCATTGGCCTCCTGTAATAGATGCTCCGGAATAGATTCCTTCATATTTTTAAATTCATTCAGAATTTCCGTTGATTTCTGGATCTTTTCCTTCTGCTTTCCCTGCGACCACACTGGCACAGCTACCGCTAAAAAGCATACCAATAATCCAATTCTCTTTAACACTTGCTTTTTCATAGTTTCTGTTATTATGTCTTTCTATTAACTGAGATAAAAATGTGCGGTTTTTATTTTTTTGTTTTTAGGTGATGTCGGATTACAGCTTCTTCTTTATCTCTGAGACGCTTAATCAGGTTTTTACAGCCTTAAGATCCTGCTATAAATCAAAAAGCGGTGCCTCCCGAAAGAAACAACTGATTGTGAAAACCTGATTTCGACTATGATTTTAAGCTCTATGAACGCTGTAGGTGTGATATGTTAATAATGAAATACTTATATGCAATAGAGCTCCAGCGGAACGATATGGTATCTATCTGAATTAAGAACATGTCACACCTACGACGCTTTATTAGGGCATTTCATCTGAAGCCTATTATCATGACGCACCACTGGAGCTACTTAGAAGTTCTATACAACCTGCCCGTTAAAGCGCCTGGCTCTGTGATCTCTTTTTAACCTTCGCTTAACCCCTTCGTGTCAGAAATTCTTGTGCCCT
>Ga0307408_100003557_pt1 | contig 10620 bp, 4 predicted proteins | sample 322Cmetagenome_FD_202116 | JGI IMG/M metagenome (GOLD analysis project Ga0307408, IMG submission 202116) | Maize rhizosphere microbial communities from greenhouse at UC Davis, California, United States - 322HYB-C-3 | ecosystem: Host-associated > Plants > Roots > Rhizosphere > Soil | place: USA... | reverse complement strand
CAGCATAACCTTGGCAACTTCACGGGTAATTACAAATACACCGAGGACGTTGGTTTGAAGTATAGTTTGAAATTCCTGATCGGTTACATCAACCAAGTCTTTCTTCATATTTATACCGGCATTGTTCACGAGTACATCGATCGTTCCGAATGTTTCGGTTATATACTTTACCTTCTGCGGAATCACCGCCAGGTCTGTAATATCAAACGCAAGCGGTATACAAAGTGATCCGAGTTCCGTTGCTGCTTCGTTTAGTTTTTCTTCGTTGCGCCCGGTAATAATAGTACGGATATTATGTTGAACGAATTTATGCGCAACAGCTAGCCCGAGTCCTGAGCCGCCTCCGGTTACAATAGCAATTTTGTTAGTTGTTGTTTCCATGTATAGGTTGAAAAAAGTAAGCGTTTACTTTTACCACTTCGGTTTTATACCCGGGGCAAAAGGAAACTCAAGGCTTTGATAATGTTCGAGTGACTGATCCGGTTTTTCAAGTCCGGAGGGTATATCTTTTTTAGAGAAGGTCTGAAAGTATAGCACACAGGCATTGCGCCACCGGGTGGCTTCCTGATGTTGTATGGCGAGCAGACTGCTTACCTGTTGAAATCGCTCTTCATCTACTATACCTTTTAATGTATTCCATTGCTGTTGCATATAGCGTACAGAATCGGCACCTTGATAGTAGCGATGGCACAACTCATCCCAAAGTGTTTGTCCGGATTTTACTTTGTAACTCCACGCAACATGATGATACCATAGTAAATATTCTTCGGGGCAAGTCTCTGCTGTGCTGTATATCTTTTGCACATCAGGAGTATATTGTAAAAGTGCCTTGCTGCCGGTAGCCGTACGGTTGAATCCAATACCGTTCTCATCCGCCTGGTGATAATATACCGATGTCCAGTCAGCGCGGGGTTTATCTTTGATCCACGGTGCCGGGCCATAGTGATGATTCCAACCCATAATATGGTGTAATCCGAGTGGAGTCATATACTGCACCGTTACTTCGCGTGATGCGAGCATCATATCTTTTAATGTGCGTACAGACTTTTCATCATTGGTAAATGTAGCGCGTATCCATTCTTCAGCAATAGTCTCGGATGATAGTGAAGGATTCCAGGCAAGTCTTCCCAATGCATACCAGTTAGCCTGTGCAAACGGATGGCCTGTCCAATTACGATCGTTGCCTATATTTGCTACACCTGCTATACCCGTAAGCGAATGATTTTCTAATGAACCATCTACTACGCGCGCTACAGTCGAGCCTTTACCTTTCGTGTACGTATCTGCATCAAGACATTCTTTAAATAGCGGAGCGAGGTATACCAAATGTGTAGCAAAGCCAAGGTACTCTTGCGTAAGCTGAAACTCCATCATCAGCGGAGTTTTCGGCATCGCACCAAACAGTGGATGGAAAGGCTCACGCGGTTGAAAATCAATCGGACCGTTCTTTACCTGTACAAGTACATTCTTAGCAAACGAGCCATCCAGGGGTTTGAATTCATTATACGCTTGCTTCGCGCGGTCTTCCGGCACGTCATTGCTGTAGACAAAGGCGCGCCACATAACGATACCGTTGTGCGGGGCTAAAGCCTCGGCCAGCATGTTGGCGCCCTCAGCATGATTACGATTATAATTTTGCGGACCAGGCTGCCCTTCGGAATTAGCTTTTACCAGGAAGCCGCCAAAGTCCGGTATATAGGTATATATTTCATCAGCCTTTCTCTTCCACCATGCTCTTACGGAAGCATCAAGCGGATCAGCCGTAGACAGTCCTCCGATCTCAACGGGAGCACTGAAACGTGCCGTTAAATATACCTTAATTCCGTACGGACGAAATACATTGGCAAGGGCTGCTACTTTTTTAAGATACGGTTCGGTAAGTACCTGTGCATTGGCGTTAACATTGGTAAGCACCGTTCCATTTATACCGATCGAGGCATTGGCACGTGCATAGTCTATATACCGATGGTCAATATAGCCGGGCAGACGATGCCAGTCCCATAACGAAAAACCTGCGTAGCCGCGCTCAACCGTTCTATCGAGATTATCCCAATGATTGAGTATGCGATGTTGGATAGCAGGTGCGCTGGTGATCGCTATATTTTCAACGCTCTGTTCCGTTTGCAGCAAACGTATAAAGTGGAAGGTTCCATAGAGTACACCTATATCGCTGTTCGCAGTAATCACTATACACGGTTTGTTTTTTACGCGGGTTTGTACGATCACAAAACCTTCATTACCTGCAGCCTGCAATTTTTCGGTTAATGCAAGCGATGTTATAATGGCAGAAGAGGATGGAGTACCCAGAATGATACTGCCGCCTTGTATAGTATTGCTGAAGGTAACTTTTGTTTGCAGTAAACCTTGTAAGGCAGTTTGAAGTTCTTGTCGCGCGAGAAGGAGCGTGGGCGATTCTTTCCCGAGTACAATAGTTTGTGTAAAGGTTTTATATCGATTTATAGCCGATGCATCTGTAAGCTTGCTATACCGTAGCCACAGCTGATAACCATCTTCGCTATGTACAGATGAAGTAATAACGCAAAGCGCTACAGCAAGAAGTACACGGAACATCGATCGGTATAGAATCATTGCATAGAGGCTTTAGGTGGATATATAGTTTACTTTTTTCGCAGCGAAGATTCGCGTATAATCATGTTGTGGTGCAATACAATTGTATTGAGACTCGTACCTTCTTTATTATCAAGTTTACGAATGAGTGTTGCTGCTGCGAGTTCACCCATCTCTTGGCCCGGGTAATTCATTGTGGTAAGATTAGGCTCAATTACTTTGGATAAAGGATCGTTGTTAAATCCCGCTACAGCAATTTGCTCGGGAATTTTTATACCTGCCTGCTTTAAAACGCGAATACAACTTACGCCCGTAGTATCATTGGCTGTAAATATACCATCCGGCAATTCACTCATTTCCAGTAGCCGTTGCGTTACATCAGCACCAGCCTGTTCGCTCAGGTTGCACGAGAATACCAGGTTTTCATCAAAGTAGATAGTGTGATCGAGTAATGCATGGCGATAACCTTTCAAGCGATCTGCATATACATTTCGTTTTACACTGCCGGTGATATGTGCAATGCGTTTGCAACCCTGACTGATCAGGTGACTTGTAATTTCATACCCGGCTTTATAGTTATCGATAACAACACTTGTACACTGTGGATGTTCAAAAACGCGATCAAAAAATATCAGCGGTATACCTTTATTTAAGAACAGATCAAAATGATTGATGTCTTCCGAATCATACGCCAAAGAAACCAGTAAGCCATCCACTCTGCTATTATATAGTGTCTTGATGTTGGCAAGTTCTTTCTCTTTTGATTCCGTGGATTGACTGATGATAAGATTATACCCGGCAGCATTGGCAACCTTCTCCATTCCCGATATCACAGCAGACATAAAGTAACTATTCAGCCGCGGTACAATAACGCCAATTGTATTGCTTCGGCTTCGTCTCAGGTTACTGGCAAAAAGATTTTGCTGATACCCGAGCTCCTTCGCTTTATCCAGAATTTTTTTTCGTGTGTCCTTCTTGATGGCTGGATGATCTTTCAAACCGCGACTAACCGTAGCGGGCGAAAGGTCGAGTGCTTCGGCTATATCATATATAGTGATCTCTTTTTGCGTGTTCATGAATTTGTAGAGGGCAAGTTTGGCGGTGCAAATTACAATTTGTCTCCGGGTCTTAATTCATCCTTAATGCAACATTCAATATTATTTTATTAAATCGGTTGCATAGCAATTATCAGCATTATTTATCGAAAATACAGGATGTTTAAATAAATATTTGCAATCGGTTGCATTTTTTAAATCATTATTTCACCTTAGTCATAACATTGATTATTTCCGGATGAAGACAGCGTAAGAGGTGGTTTCAGATGGTAGAGGGGATTCTTTTGTCTTTTTTCTGCAAACGTTTTCGATACTCAACTAAACTATATACTCTATGAAACAAAAAGCTCTACTAATCTATTATGTAGCGCTGCGAAAGTCTGTCTGTCCTGCCCGGATCAGGCTTTTGCTGCTGTGTGTCTTTCTAAGCTCGATGGCCTCTGCGCAAAATGTTGTTACTGGTAAAGTAACAGACGAGAGTAACAACGGTATGCCGGGCGTAAGTATACTCTTGCGTAATACAACCACGGGAACCACTACCGATGCAGAAGGAAATTACTCTCTAAATATACCTTCATCAACCGATCAACAGGTGCTGGTATATTCATTCATCGGCTACCTTACCGAAGAAGAAACGGTTGGAGGCAGAACCGTTATCAATATAAACCTGCTGCCGAACATTGAGACACTCGGTGAAATTGTAGTGGTAGGATATGGAACACAAAAGAAGAGCGATATCACAGGCTCACTGGTCTCTGTAAGTTCTGAAGCACTGCGTGAAGTGCCCGTAGCAAATTTGCAACAAGCTTTGCAAGGCAGAGCAGCTGGTCTGGAAGTGCAACGGGTAGGCACCACGCCCGGGTCAGGAGCGAGAATTCGTATTCGTGGTGAGCGCTCGGTAAGCAGTGCTGAAGCAAACGATCCGCTCATCATTCTCGATGGTATACCTTTCGAAGGCGGTAACCTGAATGATATAAACCCCGATGAGATCAAATCGATAGAAGTATTGAAAGATGCATCGGCCACAGCTATATATGGTTCGCGTGGTGCCAACGGTATAATTCTGATCACAACCAAAAGAGGAACACCCGGAGAGAATCGTATTTCACTCAACTCCTATTATGGTATAAGTACGGTAGCACGCAAGTACCCGGTATATAATGCAGAAGAATATAGGGCGATGCGCGATACATCTCCGTGGAATGGCGGCTATATGCCTGAAGAGATTGAGTCGATCAACACCGGTCGCTCTACCGATTGGCAGGACCTCATGTATAAAGATGGCTATATCACCGACCACAACCTTACCGTTTCCGGTGGAACAGAGAAGAGTCAATATTCTGTAGGCGGTGGATATTTTAAAGAGACAACCGTTTTACCCGGACAGGACTTCAGTCGCCTTACGTTACGCATTACAAACGATCTGCAAATTGGTGAGCGCATCAAAATAGGATTCAACACCATGAATACCTATAGCACACGCAACGGTGCATCCATCAACCCAATGTTCAATATAATTTCATTGAGTCCCTTGATGCCTGCCTATGATGCAGCGGGTGAAATTATAAAAACACCAGCCGGTAACCTCGATGATCAGGCCAATACCTATAGCCCGCTGTTGTTAAAGAGCAACAATAACGACTGGGTTGATCGTGTACGCAGACTTCGTTCGTTCAATAGTTTATATGGTGAAGTAAAGATTATCGATCCATTAAAATACAGAATAAATATAGGGCTCGACTATCGCCAGGAAGAAAATGCACAGTTCAGAGGAAGCGATAGCTATTTCCGACCGCTGCAGGGAAACACGGCGAATGTAAATAACACTGTAGGCTATGGATATACTATAGAGAATATGCTTGTGTTCGATAAGACTATTGCCGAAAAACACAGAGTAGGTGTAACCGGACTCTTCAGTGTGCAGAAAGATCATACACACAATACGTATGTCTCAAAGGATTCAATCGATCAGGACTTCGTTCAGTTCTATAACCTCGGTCAGTCCAATCAGTCTACTACAAACCTCGCGACACTGAGTGGAAGTGAAACTACCTGGGGACTGATCTCCTATATGGTTCGTGTTAACTATGCATATAATGATAAGTATATGGTAACACTTACCGGCCGGATTGATGGCTCTTCGCGCCTTACGGATAAGTGGCATCAATACCCTGCTATATCTGCGGGCTGGAATGTTATTAAAGAGTCCTTTATGGAAAACATCAGCAATGTAGTATCAAACCTGAAGCTTCGTGCCGGGTGGGGTGAAACATCGAACCAGGCCGTTGCTCCTTATGCTACATTAGGTGGCGTAACCAATCTCATTTATAACTCTGACTGGAATACAAACCGCAACCTTCCTGTACTCTATAATTTCGGAGAAAATGTTGAAGGTGGATATTATGTAAGCACAATACCGAGTAAAAAACTTGTTTGGGAATTTACCCGCACAACAAATATAGGGCTTGACTTCGGTTTTCTGAACGATCGCATCACCGGTACTATCGACTGGTATAATGCGCAAACGCATAACATCATTTATAACCTGCAACTGCCGCCAACATCAGGTGTATCGGGTACATACGCTACAAATATAGGCCGCATGGAGAACCGGGGTGTAGAGATCTCGCTTACTTCTGTAAACGTGGAAGCACCAAGCGGATTTACCTGGAGTTCGGATATAAATGTATTCTGGAACAGGAACAAACTGCTTTACCTGCAAGATGGTTTCCAGCGCAACATTGCGAGCGGTCTGCACATAGGCCACCCGTTGAGTGCTATATACGATTATGAAAAACTCGGTATCTGGCAGATTGATGAAGCAGACGAAGCTGCGGTATATGGACAAGTGCCCGGCCAGTTAAAGATACGCGACATCAGCGGACCAGAAGGTGTACCGGATGGAAACATCGATCCGGATAACGATCGTAAAGTTATTGGAAGCGGACAAGCTAAATGGCAAGGGGGTATAACCAACCGCTTCAAGTATAAAGGTTTTGATTTCTCGTTCGTAACCTATGCACGCATTGGCGGAACAATCGTCAGTGGTGTACATCAGCCTACAGCAGCATACCTCACCAACCTGGATGGTAAACGCAGTGGCTTGAAAGTGGACTATTGGACACCAACCAATCCGACTAATGATTTCCCGATGCCCTCTACGAGAATTACACCTCCAAACGCTGGCAACGCCTGGACAACACTCGGTTACTATGATGCTACATTTGTAAAAATCAGAAGTATAAATCTCGGGTATACATTCTCGGGTAATGTACTAAGCAAGATCGGTGCGCATGCCGTACGCGTATATACTACCGTACAGAATCCATTTGTACTATTCTCACCGTATATGAAAGCCGGTGGTGTAGATCCGGAAGCAACCGGCACGGGTACAACAGGCTTTGTGCAGAACGGAGGTAATATACCGAACCGTGCACTTACCGTTGCTACCAGCACACCGCCTACACGGTCTTATATACTGGGCGTTAATTTAACTTTCTGATATATACATGAGCTTGATGAAACCAACTGAAAACGTACATACAATGTATAGCAGGGCTTCATCGCTTTTTGACAATCAAAAAACATCTTCACATGAAATCAATCAGTAAAATATTTTTGATATGCCTCACGGCACTGCTCGTGCCCGGATGTAACGATGTACTGGAAGAGCATCCGTATACCGCCTTCACCACGCAGTACTTTGAATCAGAGGAAGGACTGAGCAGCGCAGTTGTGGCAGCCTATGCCGGCATGCGCTATAACTACGGCCCGGTGGGTGCATTGGATATTACAGCGTTCGGAACAGACGAATGGTCTAACGGAGATCAGGCTCTTAACCAGGATCTGAATATATATAATGTAACCACTACCGATGGTTCTATACTTACACCGTGGAACCGGAACTACTGGCACATTAACTTGTGTAACGCTGTAGTAGATATAGCACCCGATGTAGAAATGGCTGAAGGCGACAAGAATGTACTCTTAGCGGAAGCCCGATACCTGCGTGCAAACTATTACTTCCTGCTGGTATCACAATTCGGAGCAGTGCCGCTGGATCTTGGATCAGGCGAATTGAAATTCAATACAGAACCGACTACTGAATTTTATCGCCTGCCGGTAGAAGAACTATTGGTAAAGAATTACCAGGCTATGATTGATGATCTCACCTTTGCGAGTGAAAATCTTCCCGATCAACGTCCGGTAGCAGCCTTCAGACTTTCCAAAGCAGCTGCGCTACATTTACTTGCCAAGGTATATCTGCACCGCGGGTACTCAGCAGCGAAAGAAGGAAACGATTTTCAGAATGCCTATAGCTTCGCCAAGAAGCTGATCGATAATAAAGAAACCTACGGAGTTGGTTTGCTGAACGATTATGCTGATATAAATAAAGAAGGCAATGACTATAACAAAGAGATCATGTATTCGGTAGAGCGTTTGCCGCTTAACAATGCAGCAAATGAAATCGGAAGCCCCGGAACAGACTTTGCCAACAAAGCAAATCAGTCTAACAACATGTATAACTGTAATTACCAGCAAGCCGTGCCCGCTACTTATTACAATGCAGATCTTCGGGGTAAATCATTATTTACTTCGCGCGTATTGCAATATGGTCGCCCGTTAAGACGCTTTGCCCCAACGCAATGGTTGTTCAATACTGCCTTTGCCGATAAACTGAATGATAGTCGTTTTGATAATTCATTACGCATGGTTTGGTTAGCTGATACATGGGAAGAAGAAGGTACCGCTGCGTATGATACCTATGTAAATCATTTGGCAGGTATGGGACTTGCACTCGGTGATACTGCTATATATCTTACCAAGACGGATGCTATAGCGGAGTCGTTAAAAGCACTTACCGGAACAAAGAAGAAGCATTACCTCATCGTTGGCCCTAAAGATTTTTACTCGGCAAGCAATGCTACTTTCCAGGTATACCCAAGCATTAAAAAATTTGATGCTGTAAAGCGTGCCAACTTCAACGATGCTTCCGGTCGCCCGTTTGCCGTAAGTAAACTTTCTGAAACATACTTGTTGGCTGCCGAAGCTGCCATGCAAACCGGACAGACAGATGAAGCGGCAACACTCATTAATGTGCTTAAACTTAGAGCAGCGTATCGGCCGGGACTTTCCGCAGAAGAGATTACATCGCGCTATGATAAAATAAAAGTAGATGCATCAGCCATCAACCTGGATTTTATACTGGACGAACGTTCCCGCGAACTTTGTGGAGAAGGTTTACGATGGATCGATCTCGCGGCACGTGGTAAACTGATTGAGCGTGCAGCACGCAATCCACAAGCCGTAAACATCAAAGCATTCCATGTACTCCGTCCCATTCCACAGAGCCAGCTGGATGCTATATCCGATCCTGATAAAGCAAAATATCAGAACTCCGGATACTAAAAGTAAGATATACCTATACATATTTGCCCGGTGCGATGCCGGCTTTACAGAAAAGATATATACTATGAAGAATCTCAAATTTATACCCATGGTGCTGCTCGCACTCTCTGCCGGAATATATGCCTGCGAGCCAGACCCGATCGATATACAAAACCAAGGTAATTTTACTGATACGGAAGGGCCACTGAAAAGTGCTGCCGACTTTCCGATCGGTATAGCCATCGACTATACTCCGTTCATGACGGATGCCACCTATAAAAACATTGTAGCAACGGAAGCGAACAGCACAACGTTTGGCTATAGCATGAAACATGGTGCACTCGTAGACAACGAGGGGGCTATTGATTTCACAAATGCCGATGCGTTATACGATGCAGCCACAGCAGCAGGTCTGCAAGTATTCGGCCATACATTGGGATGGCATCAGAATCAGAATGCTACATATTTGAAAACTGTTGTGGGAGGTGGTGCCGGTTCTGATCCGGTAAATCTTTTGGCCAACGGAGATTTTGAAGCTGGAAGCGGAGATAATTTTACAAACTGGGGAAAATGGAATGGAGGTGCTTCGCTTACACAAGGTACTGCTGCCAGCGAGATACACGGTGGAGCGCGTTCGTTGAAAGTAACGGTGGCTGCCAATGGAAACCCGTGGAGTATACAAATGGCGAGCGACCTGTTTAACACAACGGTTGATACACAGTATAAGATATCTTTCTGGATCAAGTCTGCCAATGCCGGTGGTGTGATGCGTGTGTCTACAGGAACAACAGCACAGTATTCTCCTAACTATAACATTTCAACAGAATGGTCCAAAGTTACCTGGACTATACCCGCCAAGGACGCGCAAACACGAATCTTGTTTGATGTAGGCAGCACAGCCAACACATACTATATAGATGATGTAACGGTGATCGATGCCGCTGCAGGTGAAGCGCCAGTAGGGGATGCGTTGGTGGAAGCCGTAAGCAATGCCATGGAAAGTTTTATTACCGAAACTGTAACACACTATAAAGGAAAAGTAAAGGCCTGGGATGTTGTGAATGAAGCCATGGCCGATGGCAACAGTGGATTACGTACGAGTGCCAACACCACCGTAGCCAGCGATGCAACGGATATATTCTTCTGGTCTGATTACCTCGGCAGAGACTGGGCGCTAAAAGCATTTCAGTATGCAGAAGCGGCAGACCCGGATGCGCTGCTCTTTATAAACGATTACAACCTGGAGGCTAACAGCGTTAAAGTTGATTCACTCATCGCATACGTTGAAGAACTTCGTGCGAAGGGGGCAAAGATCGATGGTATAGGAACACAGATGCACATCAACATCAATACATCGTATGCCGGTATAGATCAGGTATTCCAGAAACTCGCAGCAACCGGATTACTCGTTCGTGTATCAGAGCTTGATGTTCGCACCAATCCATTGGACAAAGCGAATTTTAATACCAGCCTTAACCCGTATGCGCTTTCGTATCAGGCAGTCATGTATCAGTACGTGGTAGAATCATACCTCAAATATATACCTGCTGCACAACGCCACGGCATTACTATCTGGGGTGTTTCTGATAAAGACAGTTGGTACGTAACG
>Ga0307408_100003555_pt1 | contig 10621 bp, 9 predicted proteins | sample 322Cmetagenome_FD_202116 | JGI IMG/M metagenome (GOLD analysis project Ga0307408, IMG submission 202116) | Maize rhizosphere microbial communities from greenhouse at UC Davis, California, United States - 322HYB-C-3 | ecosystem: Host-associated > Plants > Roots > Rhizosphere > Soil | place: USA... | reverse complement strand
GGATCATCTCGCCTCGAATCGGACCAGATCGGCCAGCTCAAGGTGCGCAACAACCGTGGCGAGATGATCCCGCTGGCGACCTTCATCAAGGTCAGCGACACCTCGGGCCCGGACCGCGTGATGCACTACAACGGCTTCATCACCGCTGAAATCAACGGTGCCGCCGCCCCGGGCTACAGCTCCGGCCAGGCCGAGAAAGCCATCGAGAAACTGCTCAAGGACGAACTGCCCAACGGCATGACCTATGAGTGGACCGACCTGACCTACCAGCAGATCCTCTCGGGCAACACCGCGCTGTTCGTGTTCCCACTTTGCGTATTGCTGGCGTTCCTGGTGCTCGCGGCGCAATACGAAAGCTGGAGCCTGCCGTTGGCGGTGATCCTGATCGTGCCGATGACCCTGTTGTCGGCGATCACCGGGGTGATTCTGTCCGGTGGCGACAACAACATCTTTACCCAGATCGGCTTGATCGTACTGGTGGGACTTGCCTGCAAGAACGCGATCCTCATCGTCGAGTTCGCCAAGGACAAGCAGCTTGAAGGCCTGAAACCGCTGGCAGCCGTATTGGAAGCTTGCCGCCTGCGTCTGCGGCCGATCCTGATGACGTCGTTCGCCTTCATCATGGGCGTGGTGCCCTTGGTGTTCTCCAGCGGCGCCGGTGCCGAAATGCGCCATGCCATGGGTGTTGCGGTGTTCTCCGGGATGCTTGGCGTAACCTTCTTCGGCCTGCTGCTCACCCCAGTGTTCTACGTCTTGATCCGTAACTTCGTCGAGCGCAGCGAGGCCCGCAAGGCGGCCCGTGCCTTGAAACTGGAGGCGCAACAATGAGTGTGAAAGCGTTCCTGCCGAGCTTGCTGGTGTTGGCGTTAAGCGCCTGTGCCGTGGGCCCGGACTACAAGGCGCCACAAACGGAGGCGGCGAACGTCACCACCGCTACCGACGGCGCCGCCGGCCAGAAGAACTTCGACCGCGCCCGCTTCGAAGGCGTCTGGTGGCAGCAATTCGACGACCCGACCCTCAATGCGCTGGTGACCCGTTCGCTGGAAGGCAACCGCGAGTTGCGCGTGGCCTTCGCCCGTCTGCGGGCCGCCCGGGCGATTCGCGACGACGCCAGCAACGATGTCATGCCGACCATTACCAGCCGCGCCAGCAGCAACATCGGCAAAGGCCAGAACCCGATGGGACAGACGGACGACCGGGTCAACTCCGAGCGTTACGACCTGGGCCTGGACATGGCCTGGGAACTGGACTTGTTCGGACGCATCCGGCGCAACCTGGAAGCGACCGATGCCGACCAGCAAGCCGCCGAGGCCGATCTCTACCAACTGCAGGTGACCATGATCGCCGAGCTGGTGGACGCCTACGGCCAACTGCGCGGCGCGCAACTGCGGGAGAAAATCGCCCTGGCGAACCTGCAGAACCAGCAGGAGTCGCGCAAGATCACCGAAAGCCTGCGCGAAGCCGGCGTCGGCGATCAGCTCGACGTGGTGCGCGCCGATGCCCGCCTGGCCGCGGTGGAAGCCAGCGTGCCGCAATTGCAGGCCGAACAGGCGCGTCAACGCAACCGCATCGCGACCTTGCTCGGTGAGCGCCCGGACAAGTTGACGGTGGATTTGAGCCCTAGACAGCTGCCGGCCATTGCCAAGGCTCTGCCCATTGGCGATCCGGGACAATTGTTGCAACGCCGTCCCGACATCCTCAGCGCCGAGCGTCAACTGGCTGCGGCCACGGCGCGCATCGGCGTGGCCAAGGCCGACCTGTTCCCGCGGGTCAGCCTGAGCGGTTTCCTCGGTTTTACCGCCGGACGCGGCTCGCAGATCGGCTCATCCGCGGCCAACGCCTGGGCACTGGGCCCGAGCATTACCTGGGCCGCTTTTGACCTGGGCAGCGTGCGCGCTCGCTTGCGTGGTGCCAACGCCGAAGCGGATGGCGCCCTGGCGAACTATGAACAGCAAGTGTTGCTGGCCCTGGAAGAATCGGAAAACGCCTTCAGCGACTACGGCAAACGTCAGCAACGCTTGATCTCGCTGATCCGCCAGAGCGAATCGAGCCGCGCCGCCGCAGACCTGGCCGAGATTCGCTACCGCGAAGGCACCGAGGACTTCCTCGTGCTGCTCGACGCCCAACGTGAACGCCTGGCCGCCGAAGACAGCCAGGCCCAGGCCGAGGTGGACCTGTATCGCGGCATCGTCGCGATCTACAAGGCCCTGGGCGGTGGCTGGCAACCGGAAACCGTCGCCAGCAACTGATAACCCCCTTCCCAACCGAGCTCCTTTGGTTGGCCGCAACCAACCAATTGTTTGCCCCGCGTCTCATTCGGACGCGGGGCTTTTTTTCGCCTGTCGCCAGCCGCGGCACTTGGAAGGATATCGGGTTGGATATCCATCGCCGTTCTATTGTGGGAGCGGGCTTGCTCGCGAAGGCGGTGGGTCATTCTGAATAGATTTCGAAGTTATAGGCGCCTTCGCGAGCAAGCCCGCTCACACAGGATTCAATCCATAGCTCACAGGGTTTGACTCAAACCTCCACCTGACCGAAGCTTGCGACATTTCGCGCTTCTGGTTATGGATTACCTGCATGCCTTCGTCTCGCCGCTATGTGCTTTTCAGTCTTGCCGTTGTATTGGCGATCGGTCTCGTCGCGATATGGCTGCGCAGCACCACACCGCAGATCCCCGAGGCCATCAAGCGCGGCTACAGCGAAGCCCTGGAACACGCCCGCAATGGCCAGCCTGGTGCCGCGCGAATGTTGTATCAGCAATTGGGACGGCCGGACTTGTCGCCCAAGCGCCGTGTCCGGCTGCACGCGGAACTGTCCAACTACCCAAGCCCCCAGGCGTTGAAACTGGCCCAGGCGGATCTGCAAAGCGAATCGCCGGACGTGCGCCGCGCGGCCATCGGCAGCATCGTCGGACTGGTGCCAAACGCCCAGCGCAGCCTGTTGCTAGGCCCGCTCCTGGATGACAACGAGCCGGACGTCCGATTCGCCGCCGTGAACGCATTGCTGGGCCTGTCGCCCGACGAACTGGGCCTGTATTTCGGGGCGATGCAGATCGCCGTCGATACTTGGAAGCAGGTATTGAACGACGATCCACCCTCCCCCGAATCCCTCTATCAGCTCGCCCGGCTGTATGCGCACAACGCCGAGCTGAAAAAAGCCCAGCAGGCGCTGGAACAGGTGCTGAAGTTACAACCGGGCAACCTGCCGGCGCTGGTCATGCAGGTCGACGTGCTGGACAAACAAGGCCAGGGGGAAGCTGCACGTCGATTGCTCGCCCGGGAGTTGCAAACCCAACCCGCATCGGCTTACCTGCAACATGCGCTGGGGATGTGGCTGCTGCAGCACGGCCAGAGTGAATATGCAGTGCTAGGCTTGGCGAAGGCCGTGGAACTGGAACCTGACAACAGGCAATATCGCTACGACTTGGCGACCACCCTGCACGCCGAGCAGGAAGTGGAAGCCGCGCAGAAACAACTGCAGGAAATCGTCCAGCGCAACCCCGCCGACCGCAACGCGCGGGTGTTGCTGATCAATTATTGGAAGGAAACCGGTCAGTTGCAGCACGTCCAGGTCCTGTTGGCCCAGCTGGAACAATTGAACCCTGATGACCCGGCGATACAGCAGGGTTTATAGCCAAGGAAGCGCGCTCGGAAAGTTGTGCAGCAGTACACGTTCTGTCAAAGAAAGCGGAACCGCCATCACTGTCAAAGGTCAAGTGTTCAGGCAGTTTCATTTCAGGCGCTCCCCCGCCTGCTGCCCACTTCCCTAGTCATGAGAGGGTTATTTTTGACTACATCTAACGAGTTGATCAGCGCAAAAGCCGCCACCGGTATCGAAGGACTGGACGATGTTCTTTCCGGTGGTTTGTCCCGAGGCCACGTGTTCCTCCTTGAGGGAGAACCGGGCACTGGCAAGACCACGGTCGCGTTGCACTTCCTGCTGGCCGGCGCCGAAGCCGGCGAGCGCTCGTTGTACATCACGCTGTCGGAAACCGAGCGTGAATTGCGCCAGGGCGCAGCCTCCCACGGTTGGACGTTGGATGAAAATATCCACATTTTCGAGCTGACCCCACCCGAGAGCCTGCTCAACGCCGAACACCAGCAAAGCCTGCTGTACTCCTCGGACCTGGAGCTGGGAGAAGCGACCCGGCAGATCTTCGAAGTGGTCGAGCGATTCAAGCCGACTCGAGTCGTGCTGGACAGCCTCTCGGAGATCCGTCTCCTGGCGCAAAGCTCCCTGCGCTATCGCCGACAGATCCTCGCGATCAAGCATTACTTCGTGCGCTACGACGCCACCGTGCTCCTGCTCGATGACCTGACCACCGAGTCCCTCGACAAGACCGTGCACAGCGTGGCTCACGGTGTCATCCGCCTCGAAGAACTGACCCCGAACTACGGTGCCGAACGACGCCGACTCCGGGTGGTGAAATACCGCGGGCAGAAATACCGGGGCGGCTACCATGACTTCACGATCATGGGCGACGGCGTGCATGTCTTCCCTCGCCTGGTGGCCGCCGAACATCGAGGCCAATACGTTCGCCAACAACTCTCCAGCGGCATCGCGGAAATGGACGCCCTCTTGGGTGGCGGTATCGAGACCGGCTCGAGCACGCTGATCCTGGGCCCGGCCGGTACCGGCAAATCGTTGATTTCCCTTATCTTCGCGGCGGCGGCAGTACATCGCGGCGAAAAAGCCGCGCTGTTCATTTTCGATGAAGAGCTGGGTTTGCTGTTCGAGCGGATGAAGAATATCGGCATCGACCTGCTGGAGCTGCAAAAGACCGGCAACTTGCTGATCGAGCAAGTCGACGCCGCCGAGCTGTCTCCCGGTGAGTTCTCCCATCGGGTACGGCGTTGCGTCAATGACGCGAACATCAAGACCGTCGTCATCGACAGCATCAACGGCTACCAGGCCGCCATGCCGGAAGAAAACGCCCTGGTCCTGCACATGCATGAGCTGCTGCTTTACCTGAACCGCAAGGGCGCGGCGACGTTCATGACGGTTGCGCAGCACGGGTTGGTAGGCGACATGCAGGCGCCGGTGGATATCACCTACCTGGCCGACACCGTCATCCTGTTGCGCTACTTCGAGGCGCTGGGCAAGGTTCGCCGAGCGGTTTCCATCATCAAGAAACGGACCGGCAGCCATGAATCGACGATTCGTGAATACCGCATCAGCAAGCTGGGGATGACCATTGGCGAGCCGCTGGAAGCATTCCAGGGTGTATTGCGTGGAGTACCGACTTATATGGGAGCGGATAATCCGCTGCTCGAGGATGATTCCCAGTGACGTCGGCCGAACCCTTGTTCGAGCGGGCGCTGATTCTCGCGCCGCTGGGACGGGACAGCCAGATTGCCCTGATGATTCTCAAGGAAGCCGGTTTCAGCGGCCTTGTCTGCAGTCACTTGGGGCATTTGTGTGAGGAATTGGAGCACGGCGCAGGCCTGCTGGTGATTTCCTCGGAGGCCCTGGTCGGGCCGGACCTGGAAACCCTGTTCCAGTACATCGAACAGCAACCGGCCTGGTCCGACCTGCCCATCGTCCTGCTGACGCATCATGGCGGACCGGAGCAAAACCCGGTGGCACGCATCGGCACCCAGTTGGGCAACGTGACGTTCCTGGAACGGCCCTTCCACCCGGTGACGCTGGTCAGCCTGGTCACCACGGCCTTGCGCGGGCGTCGAAGGCAATATGACGCACGGGACCGCCTGATCGACCTCAGCAACAGTGAGCTGCGCCTGCAGAACACCCTTGAAACCCTTGAGCAGCAAGTCGAGGAGCGCACCGCCCAATTGCGTCACAACGAGGAAGCCTTGCGCCAATCGCAGAAAATGGAAGCGGTCGGCCAGCTCACCGGCGGCATCGCCCATGACTTCAACAACATGCTCACCGGCATCATCGGCAGTCTCGAACTGCTGCGCCGACGCCTGGCCCGCGGTCGCACCGAAGACCTCGACAGCCTGATCGACCTGGGCGTGACGTCGGCGAATCGGGCGGCCGGCCTGACCCACCGACTGCTGGCATTCTCCCGGCGGCAATCGCTGGACTCCAAGGCCGTGCAGATGAATACCCTGGTGCTGTCCATGGGCGAGCTGCTGCAACGCAGCCTCAATGAGAGCATCGGCCTGGAAATGCGCCTGGACGAACAACTCTGGATCGCCGAAGCCGACCCCAACCAACTGGAAAGCGCCCTGCTCAACCTGGTCCTCAACGCCCGCGACGCCATGCCCGACGGCGGCAAACTGGTGGTGCAGACCTTCAATCAATACCTGGACACCGGCTTCACCGACGCCTATACCAACCTGGAGCCCGGTGACTACGTCGTGCTGAGCGTGCAGGACACCGGTTGCGGCATGCCCGAAGCGGTGATCAATCGTGCATTCGACCCGTTCTTCACCACCAAACCCATCGGCCAGGGCACCGGGCTGGGGCTGTCGATGATCTATGGTTTCAGCAAACAGTCACGCGGCCACGTGACCATCGACAGCGAGGTCGGTAAAGGCACGACCGTGAATCTCTACTTGCCGCGCTTCATTGGCGAAGAGATAGACGAACCGCTGGTCCACGCCCAACAGGCGCCTTATGCGCAAGATGGCGAAACCGTGCTGATCGTCGAAGACGATCCGGCGGTGCGTGTCCTGGTCAGCGCGGTGCTGAGCGAGTTGGGCTACGCCTTCGTCGAAGCCGGCGATGCCAACGGCGCGATGCCGATCCTGCAGTCTAGCCAGCGCATCGACCTGCTGATCAGCGACGTGGGCTTGCCTGGCATGAATGGCCGGCAACTGGCGGAAATCGGCCGCCAGATCCGCCCCGATCTCAAGGTGCTGTTCATCACCGGTTACGCTGAACACGCGGCGGTGCGCGGTGGCTTCCTGGATTCGGGCATGCAGATGATCACCAAGCCGTTTACGTTTGATCTGCTGACGGCGAAGGTGCGGGAGATGATCAAGGTTTGAGGCCGGCCGGGCTCTTTGATGATCGCGTCCCCCCCTGTGGGAGCGAGCCTGCTCGCGAAGGCGATGGAACAGTCGATAATGATGTTGGATGTGCTGGCCTCTTCGCGAGCAAGCTCGCTCCCACAGGGAATCTGGTCCACATCAGTGCTGTGGCTGCTGGAAATCCAGTGTGGAAGCGGACTTGCTTTGCTTTTGCTTTTGATCTTGATCTTGGCGCCCCGTAAAACCACGCTGGCCGAACGCAGGCCTTGTGGAGCGGGCATCCCGGCATGGATGCCGGGATAGCCGCGCAGGGCCATGGATGGCCCATCGCGGCGGGCCCACGGAGCAAGGCCGGAGTGAGGGCATGCCGAGCCTAGGCGAGGCACCGAGTGGTGGGGCAAAGCCTTTTTGGTTACTTTTTTGGCGTCTGAAAAAAGTGACCCGCCGTAAGGGCGGAACCGCCAGCGGCCGTTACCGCAGAAACGGATATGTACTCAATCAGCTGTTACCGCAGAAATGGCTATACGCAACCCGCACCAAAAGAACTAAGACAACATCCCCTGCATAATGCCCTGCAACACATCCAAATCAAACGGCTTGTCCAAAATCGGCGCCTTGCGCGTAATCGGACTGTCAGTCTCACGCACTTCCTGCGCATAACCACTGATGAAAATAACCTTCAAGTCCGGACGCAACCTCACCGCAGGCTCAGCAATCTGCACCCCGGAAATGCCACCGGGCAAGCGGAAGTCAGTGATCATCATGTCCAGATGAGGCTTGCTCGCCAGGATCTCGAACGCCTGCTCACCGTTTTCGGCTTGCAACACCCGATAACCCTCGCCGGACAAGTAGGCCGACAGCACCATCAGGATCGATGGGTCATCCTCGACGATCAGTACAACGTCTTGCGCATCTTCACTCATGAGAAGCCTTTGTTGGATCAATAGCTGCTGATACGACCTTGGGGTCGCTCAGAGGTTGCGTCCGTTCGCCAGTTTTCTGAAAAGGCAGACAAACGCGGAATAACGCCCCTTCGTTGAGGCGACTATTGACCGTGATGATACCGCCGTGGGCGGTGACGATCTGCTCGGAGATGAACAGCCCCAACCCCAGGCCCGTCGCGGCAGCCTTGGAGGACACCCGTTCGAATTGCTGGAAAATGCGCGCCTGGTTCTCTTCGCTGATGCCGATGCCATGGTCCTGGACTTCGACGCAGGCATGATCGGGCGTCTGGTAGACCCGCACCTCGATCGGACTCTTGCTGCCATAGCGCAACGCGTTGGTCAAAAGGTTCGAAACCACCTGCTCGATGCGAAACTCATCCCAATGCCCTTCCACCGATGATTCGGCGGTACAGGTCACCGTGCATTCGGCAGCGGCAATCTGCGGCTGGAAGTTGTGCAGCAGGTTCTGCACCAGCGCCGTCAAGTTGAAGCGAGTCGGACGGATGGACAGCTTGCCGGTGCGAATCCGCGACACGTCCAGCATGTCTTCGATCAAGCGGATCAGGCTCTTGATCTGGCGCTCGTCACGCTCGACCATCGCCTTCACCTTGTCCAGCGTGAACGCCGCGGCGTTGTCCCGGGCCAGGTGCATCTTGCGCAACTGCGTTTCCAGGATCAGCCCGTTGAGCGGCGTACGCACCTCATGGGCGACGATCGACATGAAGTCGTCACGCATGCGCACCGCCTGTTCGAGCTCGCTGCGGGTGGCTTGCAGTTGCTGAAGCAACTGCTCCTGCTCCCGACGGCTCTGCTCGAGGGCAATCACCTGCTCCTTCATCGCCTTGCGCTGGCGATAAAGCTCGACGAATACGTTGACCTTGCTTTTGACCGCATGGTTGTCCAGTGGCTTGTGCAGGAAATCCACCGCGCCATTCTCGTAGCCAGTGAAGGCGTAGTTGCGCTCGCGGCCGGCGGCGCTGACGAAGATGATCGGGATACTGCGGGTCTTTTCCGTGCCGCGCATCAGCTCGGCCAGTTCGAAACCGTTCATGCCCGGCATCTGTACGTCGATGATTGCCAGGGCAAAATCATGTTGCAACAGCAGGGACAATGCTTCGTCCGCCGACAACGCTTTATAGACCTGACGGTCGTCGCGTTTGATCAACGCTTCCAGGGCCAACAGATTCTCAGGCAGATCATCGACGATCAGCAGTTTGGCTTGAATATCTCTTGGCATGTGATTCATTCCAGGCCGGCCAGCAATTGGCCGATGCCCTGCAAAGTGAGGATGTGGTCGGGCTCGTGCAAGGTAAGTGCCGCTTCGGGCATGGTTGGGACCTGCGCCTCCTCCGGGTCCTGGACAACCGTGATGCCACCCAGCGCCTTGACCTTGGCCAGGCCCCGTGCACCATCGCTATTGGCACCGGTCAGCACGACTGCCAGCAAATGACCGCCATAGACATCGGCGGCCGACTCGAACAACACATCAATGGAGGGGCGAGAGTGGTGCACCGGTTCTTCCAGGCTCAAGGACAGGCTACGGTCAGCCTCGATCGACAGGTGATAACCGGGCGTCGCAACGTATAAGGTTCCGGGCACGATGTCCTGTTTGTCCCGGGCTTCCTCCACCGGTACCGCGAGGCGATGACCGAATACTTGGGCCAGTTGGCTATGACGCTCGTCCGGCAGATGCAACACCACCAGGATTGGCAAGCTGAACCCTGGGCGCAATCGGCTGAACACTTTCAGCAGCGCTTCGACGCCGCCGGCAGACGCGCCGACGACAATGGCCTCGATCGCGGGCCTGGACCTGTCCGTCATTGATTTCATAACTTGCGATAGATCCGTTCCTGTTTGACCAACGGTTCAAATTGCTTGCCAAACACCGAAAAATCCAGCGTTTCCTTGCTGCCCAACACCAGGAAACCACGATGGCAGAGGGATTCGTGGAACAAGCCGAAGGCACGATCTTGCAGTTTTTTATTGAAATATATCAATACGTTACGACAGGAAATTAACTGTGTTTCCGAGAAAACGCTATCGGTCGCCAGGCTGTGGTCGGCAAACGTCACGTTCTGGCACAAGGTTTTATCGAACATGGCGTAATCGTAGGCGGCGGTGTAGTAATCGGCAAATGACTGCCGGCCTCCCGCCCGCTGATAGTTTTGCGTGTAGGCCCTGACGTTTTCCAAGGAGAAAATGCCTTGCTTGGCCTTTTCCAACGACCGCGGATTGATGTCCGTCGCGTAGATGAGCGTGCGCTCCAGCAGCCCCTCCTCGCGCAGCAGGATCGCCATGGAGTAGACCTCTTCCCCGGTGCTGCAGCCGGCGATCCAGATCTTGATCGAGGGATAGGTCTTGAGCAGCGGCACCACTTCCTCGCGGATAGCCAGGAAATGCGAGGGGTCGCGGAACATCTCGCTGACGGGGATCGTCAGCAATTGCAGCAATTGCATGAAGGCCCCCGGATCATGCAGCACCCGCTCCTGCAGCGCCGAGATGGTCTTGCAATCGAACTGGCTCAACGCATGCAGGACCCGGCGCTTGATGGAAGCGCCGGAGTAATCACGGAAGTCGTAGCTGTACTTCAGGTAGATCGCTTCGATCAACAGACGAAGTTCAATGTCAGTGTTACGTTCCACTAAATTCTTTCCATATTCGGCAACCACACGCGAATCAGTGAAAACAGGCGATCCAGGTCGATCGGCTTGGCCAGGTAATCGTTGGAGCCGGCCGCCA
>Ga0307408_100003554_pt1 | contig 10623 bp, 14 predicted proteins | sample 322Cmetagenome_FD_202116 | JGI IMG/M metagenome (GOLD analysis project Ga0307408, IMG submission 202116) | Maize rhizosphere microbial communities from greenhouse at UC Davis, California, United States - 322HYB-C-3 | ecosystem: Host-associated > Plants > Roots > Rhizosphere > Soil | place... | reverse complement strand
GTCGCTACATTGTCTTTGTCTCGGACCGGGACGGCGCCATGCGCGGCTGGCGCATGGCACTCGATGGCAGCGGCGCGGTCCGACTGACGCCGGACGCGGTGGCGCGCTGGCGCGTGACGCCGTCAGCCGACGGCAAATGGGTGTACTACGACACGGTGGCGAACGAGGCCCGGCGTGTGTCTATCGACGGCGGTCAACCTATGCCGGTGTTCTCAGCCGAGGTGCTGAGCCGTCTCAACGGTCCGCTGCCACCACGCTTTCATGAGCCGATGCCGTCGCCCGACGGGTCCGCCATCGCCGGGCACTATCAGTCGGAGAAGGGCGAACGCATTGCGCTGATTCCGCTCGGCGGCGGACCGGTGAAGCTCTTCGACGCGGTGCCGGCATCCGGCATATGGTCGCCCGATGGAAAAGCGCTGCTCTACGTCGACACGCGCAATGGCGTGTCGAACGTGATGCAACAGCCGGTCAGTGGCGGACCAGCGACATCGGTAACGAACTTCACGACAGACGAGGTTTTCGGATTCGCCGTTTCTCCGGACCACAAGCACCTGGCGGTGGTGCGGGGCGACGTGACGTCCGATATCGTGCTCGTGTCCGACGGTCGCCGGTAATCAACCTTCGCCGCACCAGCCGTGGATACGAGAGTGGTCGGGAAAGAATCCCGAGACCCTGCCGATTGAGGTGCCCAGGAGGGTTGCGCGCGCTTACGGCCGGCGGGCCAGCAGCAGCCAGAAGCTACCAGCGACGCCTCTGAGCTTGACGAACTCAACGTCGCGCTGCTGAATCTCGAAACCGGCGGCGCGCAAGTCGTCCTCGACCAGGCCGATCTCAATGTCGTGGTTCGCTTCCTGCTTTTCACGTGGCAAGCCGCGGCTGCTGTCGTGCATGGGTTCGACGATCAGCAGGCGCCCACCGGGTTTGAGTGACTCACGGATGCGCACGAGTATAGCCTGATGCGCGGTCATCTCGTGGTAGGCATTGTGAATGAAGGCCGCGTCCAACTGCGTCGGCAGCTTAGGATCATCAACGGTGCCGATAACAACTTCGACGTTCTCGACGTGCTCGCGATCGGCGCGCTCCCGCAATGTGGCGATGGCCTTCTCGTCGATGTCTTCTGCGACAACACGACCGCCGGGCACCAGGGCGCGCGCAATGCGCACGGTGAAGAAACCTTCGCCAGCACCGACTTCCGCGATAACGGCACCGGGCCGCGCATCGAGAAGTTTCAGTAGGTCGTCGACGCGATGAAAGCGTTCAAGCTCGGCGTCTGATTGCCGCGGCGCAGCGAAAGACAGTGGCACAGCAAGTGCCAGTGCACACACGCTCGAGGCGACTGCCCGCACCAGACTGCGGCGAACGGTCCTTCGGATCATTTGAGGCGAATGTTAATGCACCCTCGAGGATGCCGACGCTTCACGCGGCGAAATTCTGCCCGGAGGGCGGCGCGAGAGTCGAATCGACCCAGGCAGCGCCGCTGGATATCATCGGACACTGTACGCATCACCGAGCCGGAGCCGACTGACTTGCCGCAGGACAGCTGGTGCTCGTCACTCGACGCGAGGGCTAGTCTTTATCATGCCGGCCCGGTTAGAAGCAGCTACTGCAGGCCAGGCTTCTTGCGCGGATCGTCAGCGGCATTGACGTAGTTGATGCCCCACGGGCCGGTGCCATGGAGCTGGACGACCGTCTCTCCCTTAGTCCATGCGAAATGGCGGGTGCCGGACGGCATGAGGGCGAAGGCGCCCGCGGGGAGCTCGTGACCGCCCGTCTGCTCGAATTTCTCGCCGACGCCCATGACGAAGGTGCCCTGCACGACGGTCACGTGCTCATCTGCTGGGTGCCAATGTGGCGGAATACGGTAACCATCTGGCATCTTGATACGCAGCGTAAACGGCCCGGGCTTAGACGGATCACCTTCGAGAGCGGACGCCTGAGCACCCGGCGGCAGAGAAGCTGGACCCGCCGCCCACTTCGTCGTCGCCGGCGTGACCATGACATGGGCTGTCTTTGTTTCTTGTGCCCCGAGGATGCTCCCCGTCCATAGAGCAGTCACCCCCGCCAACATTGCAAGCGGATACGAGGTTCGCGTTTTCATCACGTCCTCCTCAAACCAGAAGCTCGCGGCTGACACTGCCTGATCTGGTAGCCATTCGTGCACGCATCTCGATCGCACCCGAGTGCCTTTACCATCGTACGGCACGTGCGGCGCGCATCCAGTGCGTAAAAACCGGCACTTCTGATGCCAATCCGCAGAATGTCCGCGCCGCGTCCAATCGAGCGAACGGCGCCTTTGACCGATCGTATCCAAAAGGGCGCTCCGGCGTCCGTGCGGTAGTTGACCCGACACGAACTGGCCTCGCGTCCCTCTCCGAGAACCAGCCGGGTGTTCCAGAACTCCTGCGTCGAACCGAATGGCGTCGCGTGTGTTTCGCCGGTCCTGTTCAGTTTGAACGACTCTCCTGGCTTCGCCGCCAGCGCCTCCGGCGAATACTGCAGGGTCGGGACGTCGCTGCAGAGGTGCGAGCTTCGGGCCCCCACCGTCGCCATGATCACCCAGCCCCCGGGGCGCAGACCGGTGAGCAGGTGGGGTTTGTATGCAGCGGTTTGAAGCGGACAAGGGGGGGGCATCGAGGTCGTCGAGCGTGCTCAGGCCGACAAACATTTCAACCTGTACTCGCGCGCCAGGCGGAAACGGATCGCCGACCAGATCACGGCCGGCGGCGTTTCATCGGCGGCAGTTCAACGGGAGCCGCCTCCGTCGCATCGATCCGAGGATCCGATCATGACGGCGTCGCTGCGACGTGATCCGGCGCGTCAGACATTTCGCTCGAGCAGCGCCGCGTAGCGCTGCAGGTACAGCGGCCAACCGGCTTCGTTGTCGACCCCGTCGCGAACGGACTCCCACCCGGGGCCGTGACGGTCGATGTTGCGGTGCTCGAGTTCCACGCGCGTGCGCTGTGGCGCCTCCGCGAAGAAACGCACCTCAACCTCGCTTGTTAGATCGGGGTCGGTCTCGAGCTGCCACCGAGGGCTGATGTCCCAGCTGAAGACGACGCGGTCCGGCGGCTCGAACGCAAGGATCCGCGCCCAGCGGCACTCGGTACCGTCGACGGCGCGATCGTAGATGTTGCCGCCCACTCGCGGCTCGAATACGGTCTCGGCGATCGGGGCCCGGAGCAGGTTGTGTTCGCGGGGCTTGAAGTCGCCGAAGCGCTCGGTGAATACCTTGAACGCTTCCCCGATCGGTGCGTTCACCAAGACTTGACGTCGAACGGTCGTCGTTGCGGACTGCGTCATCTCTTGCCTCTCCTCGATCGCTCGACCACATGCCGAAAGCCGCCCAGGGCCCGATCCCAGAAGTCGTCGAGCTGTTCACGTAGCGCTGCCACTCCGGCGGCATCGAGGCGGTAGATCCGACGAGTGCCCGCGGGCTCTTCGCTGACCAGCCCCGCGTCCTTGAGGACCTTGAGGTGCTGCGATACGGCCGGACGCGTGACCGGCAGGCGCGCCGCCAGATCGCCGACCGACAGGGGGCCGGCGGCGAGCATCAGCACGATTGCCCGCCGCGTCCCGTCCCCCAGCGCTGCCCAGGCGTCCCGCTCTCGGTCAGTGGCCACTAACGGTAAGTTATGACTAACCAAGTCGACTTGTCAAGGACTCCTGTCGTCGAGCGTCATGTTGCGCGCTCGTGGTTGACACCTGAGGTTTGTTCACGTCAGATGTTTCTGTCTTGCAATTCCCCGGAGGGCTGCATGGTCACACGCCCGAGGTTTTGCGCATTAGCTCTCCTGGCGGTGCTGGTTTCAACGCCGCACGCCCAGACTCAGAAGCCCGAAATCCTCTGGCAATTCGAAGCCGGAGGCTGACTCGCGCACACCCCCGCGGTCGCGGGCGATAGCGTGTACTTCGGATCGTGCAATGGTTTCTTCCGCCGCCTGGACGTCACAACCGGCAAGGTGCATTGGGAAACAAACGTGCGCGACGGCGGGGCGAAGCAGTATTTCTTCCACGGCGACGTCTTCATTGCACCTGATCGGATCGTCGTCAGTGCGGACGTCGACACGAAGACCGGAGCGGAGGCAGGCGTGCACGCCTTCGACCGTAACACCGGCCGTCAGCTATGGAAGTACTCGGCGGGCCGAGGGGTTTTGGGCGCTGTCGTCGGCTCTGGCAGCCGGGTGTTCGCTTATACAGCCACCGGCGACCTGATCGCACTGAATCTCGCATCCGGTAAACCAGAGTGGACGTACCCGCTGAAAGCGGGACCATGGGAAAGCCCTGCCGTACTAGACGATCGTGTTCTCGCAGGCTCAAACGACGGTTCAGTCTATGCGTTCGATAGCCAAACCGGCCGTGTCCAATGGCACCACAAACTCGGGGCAGCCATCGCCACGTCTATCGCCGCCACGCCGTCCGACATCTACGTCGGGACGGCGGATGGCAAAATCCATCGGTTAGACCCGAGCAAGGGCGACGTGCGAGCATCTCTTGACGTCGATTCGGTTCTAAAACCGACGTCCGCGCCGGTCGTTGCGAAGGATGCCGTCCTCCTGCTGGTCGCGGACAAGGAAGCGAACTATCGCGCAGTAGTCTCGCTTGACCCCGCGTTGGCGCGCGTCAGGTGGCGTCAGGCTGCCTCGGATCGATGGACCACCAGCCGGGTTTTCGCAACGCCGCGCACTATTATTGTCGGCAGTCCTTCTGGCGACGTGACGGCGCACTGTGCTGGCGACGGATCCTTGGCCTGGTCTCACCAGCTGGCGAAGGCGCCGATTCGGTCGATCGGAGGAACCGATGAGAGGCTGCTCGTCGGCACGCCAGCGGGTACGCTCTACGCGATTCGTCCGCCGCCAGCTTGCATTTAGGAGCGCGACGGACCGCAAGGCATTGGGAACGCGCCTGCCAGACGAAGGCCGCGAACGTCGTCAGTTTCAGTCGGACCATGAGTTGCCTGCGACGATTCCTGGTAGTAAAAGTACGCAATCGAGCATCATTCCTCGGTGCACTGGGTTCGTGACCCCGTGCGGCATGTGAAGGAAAGCCGGAGACGATGGATCGAAAGTCACACTGGCAGCGCGTGTACGAGACGAAGGCACCCGATGCGGTAAGTTGGTTTCAGTCGGCGCCCACGGTGTCCGCGCGCCTCCTCGAGTCGGCAGGCTTCGGATCGGCCACTTGAATCATCGACATTGGGGGCGGGGATTCCCGCCTCGTGGACTTCGTGCTCAGCAAAGGCGTCGGCTGCGTCTGCGTGCTCGACATTTCCGCCGCCGCCTTGGACAAGGCCCGAGCGCGCTTGGGCGAGAATGCCCGACGCGTGACGTGGATCGAGGCGGACGTGACCGGCGACTGGCATGTCCCTTTCGTTGACATCTGGCACGATCGTGCCGTTTTTCATTTCCTGACCAACGCGGACGACCGGGTCCGCTATGTTGCTCACCTGCGAACGGCTCTCCGGCCGGGCGGTTCGGCCATCATCGCCACATTTGCCGCGGACGGACCGGAGAAGTGCAGCGGGTTGCCGTGGGTGCGCTATTCCCCTGATTCACTGCTCCGAGAATTAGGGGAGGGATTTCGACTCGACGAATGGGTTCGCGAGAGCCATCAGACCCCGTTCGAGACTGTTCAGGAATTCGGATACCAGCGGTTCACCAGGGTGCGGTGAACCCAATGGTACGGCACGCGCACTGACGCACCCGTTCGCATTGCCGAGCATTTCGATCCCTTTTGTGGCACCTCGAAAGAGCCCGTCACCCGCAAGTACGGCGTCAGCGGCGTGAACGTGCAGGCGCTTGGGCCGTGACTGCGCAGTGAGGTAGGCCAATGCCATCGTGTTGCTCGCCGTTCGAATGCGCAGCGGATCAACAGTTCAATGAAAAGAAAGCGACAGGAGAACTGGAGCGCTACCGCACCAAGGGTCCGAGGCCCACGACGCAGTTGCTCCAGGAGAGCATCGAGCAGACAGGAACGCTGAACGGAACGCTGCTCGATATCGGATCCGGGATCGGCTCGCTGACATTTGGTTTGCTGGAGCGCGGCGCTACCCATGCCGTCGCGGTCGATGCATCGTCGGCGTACCACGCCGTGGCGCGCCAAGAGGCGGAACGGCTCGGCCGCGCAGACGCGGTGCGTTTTGTCCATGCCGACTTTGTGTCCGTCGCGTCCCAGCTGCCCGCGGCAGCCCTTGTCACGCTCGACCGCGTCGTGTGTTGCTATCCGTCCTATGAAGCGCTTCTGAATCCGGCACTCCGGCACGCGGAGAAGTGCTTTGCACTGTCATACCCACGTGATGTGTGGTACGTGCGACTCGGAGTCCTGCTGGAAAACGCCCACCGTCGTCTAACAAAAAACCCATTCCGCACGTACGTTCATCCAGCTGCGCGGATGGAAGACGTGATTCGGTCGGCTGGCTTCGAGCTGTCCACTCGGCGCGAGACGTGGATGTGGTCGGTCGACGTGTACACGCGGCACGGACAGAAGCACTGACGACGGCTCTCAACGGCACATGTAAGCAAAGAAGTACGAGCGGCATGTGGCCCGCCGCCTTGTCGTGGGCCTCGATCCTCACCCTACCCCATTTGATCGAATACTACCCGCACGTCGCTGAGCGCCATCGGCGTACAGAATCCGCCTGGAGTGCGTAATAGGGATCACAAGGAGTGACACGCCGATGAGCAAGCCGGTGCTGGGATTGACGGTCGGGTCGATACTGGGATTTCTTGATGGGGTTTCGGCCTGGTTTTCGCCGGAAGCGGGGCCTCTGATACTGACGATCGTTGTGGGTTCAACGCTGAAGGGTCTCGCGACCGGACTCATCGGTGGCCTGGTCGCTCGGCGGCGTCGATCCACCGTGCTCGGCATTGGAACCGGCCTCGTTGCCGGCTTTGTCCTGAGCTCGCTGGCTGCGATTGGACAGAATGGTCACTATCTTGAGATCGTACTGCCCGGCATGCTTCTCGGCGGGTTGACTGGATTCGTGACACAGCGGTACCCACGATTTCGGGTGCCGAATGGTGCCGCGCCCGTCCGTTTGTTCGTGCTGCTTGCCGCGACTCTCTTGAGTACTCTCGCGCGCGCCCAGGGACCGTCGCCTGCGCCAGTCGACACCCTCGCATCGCTCGGACGCCTGGTGGGGCGGTGGACGGGCACATCCGAGGGACAACCCGGCAAGGGCCAGGTCGACCGCCAGTACGAGCGCGCGCTCGGGTCGAAGTTCCTCCAGGTTCGAAACCGAAGTACCTATTCGCCGCAAGAGAAGAATCCCAAGGGCGAAACGCATGAGGATCTCGGCTTTTTCAGTTTCGACCGCGTCCGCAAGCGCATCGTGTTCAGGCAGTTCCACATCGAAGGCTTCGTGAATCAGTATGTCCTCGAGCCGTCGAGTACAGTCGGCCGCCTGGTTTTCACTTCGGAGTCGATCGAGAACATTCCCGCGGGCTTTCGGGCCCGTGAGACCTACGTGTTTTCGAGCAACGACCAGTTCGAAGAGATCTTTGAGATCGCCGAACCGGGGAAGGACTTCGAGGTGTATAGCCGGAGCAAACTGACTCGCGCACAATAGGTAGAAACGATCAGCCCCGCGGTGGCGAGCCTGCTGTCAGATACCCAAGCCGGGTGAGAAAGCCATCCAGCTCCTGCAGCGTGTCCGAGTGCCACGTGTCGCCCCTGCCCGGATTGAAGAAACCGTGTGGGGCCCCCTCATACCCAATCAGCTCGCATTGGTTGCCCAGCGCGCGGGATTCGGTGCAGAAGCGCTCGACATCCGAGTACGGAACGGTCGCGTCGGCCTTGCCATGCAGAATCAGCGTCGGCGGAAGGCCGCGCCGGATGGCGTGCACTGGCGACAGCTCTCGACCCCGGCCGCCGAAGCGTTGCACGAGGACAGGCGGCGTGTCATGGCTGGTGTCAACCGCCGGGTTGAATAGCACCAGCGCGTTCGGTTTCGAGCTGACCTTGGTGTTCTCGCCCGGCTCGTCGAAGCCATCGAATGTCGCAGCGCTGAGCGCGATGTGCCCGCCGGAGGATCCTCCGGACGCCACGATCCGGGACGGATCCACGCTGAATTCCACCGCGTGGGCACGCAACCACCGAATGGCGGACTTCGCGTCGGCGACGGCTTCGAACGGACTCGTCTGGTGACGACCGAAAACACGGTAGTCGACCACAACGGCCACCATGTCACGGTCGGCGAGATGCTCTGCCTGAGGCACGAACTGCGTCACGGTCCCCGACGTCCACCCGCCGCCGAAGAAGAAGATGACCGCAGGTCTGGATTTCGAAGTGCTGTTCCGCGGGGAAAACACGTGAAGGCGAAGCTCGCTGCCGGAGACGGTTTTGTAGACGTGCGCCGCTGCGCCTTCGATCGATGTGGGCTGAGGCGGGAGGGACCCCTGCGCGGCGATTGATGCCGTCAGTATCGCAATGAACACCGCCGCCAGCAGACGGGCGACCAGATCTGTCTCGTGCAGGGTCCGACCGGAGCGGACAAAGCCCGTGTCGCTCTTGACAGTACTCATCGGCGGGTCGGCGACGCATTATACCGTTCGGCCGCCGCGAGCACCGTCGCTTAGAAAATGCTGCTATTCGCCCCGGTCTGAACCGCGCCTATTTTCTCAACAGGTAACCGTGTGCACCCGCGGCATCGTTGAACACGCCGACAATCTGCCCCTCCGGATTCACACCAAACGCCGTGGTGAGCAGCGATCCCGGAACATCGAGCGTCACGAAAGCGCCGTTATAGAGCGTGAAGGCGTGAGTCCTTCCGCCGGCGTTGTACTGGCCAACGATGCGCCCACGCGGGCTGACGTCCCATGCCTGGGTAAAGGTGGATCCTGGGGCGTCAATATAGGTGAGGACGTCATCCGTGACTACATAACCTCGTGCTTGTCCAGGCGCAGCATTGACGAGCCCCACGATTGTGCGGCCTCCAGGCATGACGCCGTTGTGCATGGCGGCGGATCCGGCGGGTGCCACGCTGGATGGTAGCGTGAACACCTGGACGTCATTCTCCCGCTGCACGTACCCGTACATGTCGACCAAGCCACTGATGTCGTGGAAGCAGCCAACGATCTCACCCGACGCGCCGATCTTCGTCGGCAGTGTGATTAGATGGTTGCCGATCGAAATATCGCGGTAAGAACCGTCACGCAGAAGGAACCCTCGCACTCCAGCAATCCCCGCCCGCGTGTACCGGCCGATGATGTCGCCGCGAGCATTGATCCCCCACGCTTCCGTCGTTGCCGCACCAGGGTAGTCAAGGGTCGTGAAGACACCTTGACTCAAGACGTAGCCGTGCGTGCCGGTGCGGTCCGTGTACGACCCGACGATATCGCCTTGGGGGTTGATGCCCATCGCTCGTGTTCCCGTCGCGCCGGGCTTGTCGATCGATTCGAAGACCCCGATATTGGATGCCGGGGCCGTGAGAGCCGTCTGGATCATTGAACCGGGCATCTCACCGGCGGTCATCATGTCGATGCACCAGCCGATCATCCACTGCATCTCGCCGGCGCACATATCCTCCATCGGGTCTTGCATCGTGTCGGGGTCGTCGGCGACTCCGAGCGCCATGAGGCGCGGGCCAATGCAGACCATCAGACCGACGAACAGGGCAAAAAAGGTAGTCCTGAGCGGCCCGTAGGCTTGAACTCGCATGAGTCCCCCTGAATGTGGTGGTGACGCGCGCGCTCCTTGAATGCGCGTAGGCACTCGTCTAGTGCAGTACGCGGAATCCGGGTGCAAACGGGGCCAGCTTGCATGGCGGGCGGCCACCCCTTTATGCTGTGCGCACCCCTGCAAAACCATGACCCGTCGCGGCTTGGACCGATGGACCCGCGTCAAGAGTGTGTTCTCCGACGCGCTCGACCGCCCGCCCTCCGAACGCACGGCGTTTGTGGCCGAGGCGTGCGGCGACGATGAGTCGATGCGAAGGGACGTCGAATCGCTCCTCGACAGCGATCGTCAAGCCGGCAGCTTCATCGAAACGCCCGCGGCGGCTCTCCTGGGTCAGGCACCACTCGAACAATCGGAGTTGCCCGATCTGGCAGCGGGCACGTTTCTCGGGCCGTACCAGATTCTTGGGTTCGTCGGAGCTGGCGGAATGAGCCAGGTCTATCGAGCCCGGGATTCACGGCTTGGCCGGATAGTCGCAATAAAGGTGGTCGGCGGAGCGGAGTCTGATCCACGCGCCGATCGGCGCCTCGTGCGAGAAGCGCGGCACGCGTCGAGCCTCGCTCACCCGTATATCTGCACCATCCACGAGGTCAATGAAGCAGCCGGACGGCCCTTCATCGTCATGGAGTACGTCTCAGGACGAACCCTCCGCGACCTGGTTCGCGATGGCGCGGTGGAACTTCCAGATCTTTTGCGCCTCGGGGGCCAGATTGCTGACGCACTGGACCACGCGCACCAGCGCGGAGTCATTCATCGCGACCTCAAAAGTGCGAACGTCGTCGTCGCGGCGGATGGTCCAGCGAAAGTCCTCGATTTTGGACTGGCAACGCGGCTGCCGGATCCTTCGACGAATCACACTTCGGTGTCGGCCGTTACCGAGACAACGGTTGCAGGCACTCTCAGTCATATGGCGCCTGAGGTGCTCCTCGGCCATCAGCCGAATCCGAAAGG